>Ga0307505_10000205_pt1 | contig 72162 bp, 84 predicted proteins | sample 23_S_MG_FD_202183 | JGI IMG/M metagenome (GOLD analysis project Ga0307505, IMG submission 202183) | Soil microbial communities from Populus trichocarpa stands in riparian zone in the Pacific Northwest, United States - 23_S | ecosystem: Environmental > Terrestrial > Soil > Riparian zone > Trees... | reverse complement strand
GCTCGAAAGTGAGGCCATACTGCATCATTGCCCGAGCCTTTCGAGCAACGCGGGCACATGAACCTGATCGGCCTTGTAGTTGCCGGTCAGCACATACATCACGATGTTCACGCCGACGCGGAAGGCGAATTCGCGCTGGCGCGGCTCGCCGGGCACGAGCGGCAAGAGCGGCTGCCCGTCACGGCCGACGGCCCATGCGCCCGCGAGATCGTTCGAGGTGATCAGAATTTGCGAGACGCCGTCGCCCGCGCGTGCCGGCCGTGCTTCCTGCTCTTCGGTCGCCGCCGGCAGGGTCTCGACCCAGAGCGTGCCGCCGGTGAAGCGGCCGGGAAAATCGCGCAGAAGATAAAACGATTTTGTCAGCACATGATCGCGCGGCACGGGCTCAAGCTCGGGAATATCGAGACCGGACAGAATCTGACGGAGGCGTGCCAGCGAAGGCGAGACTTCGTTCGGGCGTCCGGCGCCCGCCGCGAATTCATCGCGCGTGTCGAACAGGATGGTGCCGCCCTGCTTCATGTAGGTGTCGACGCGGGCAAGCGTCGCCGCGTCCGGCACCGGCGAAGCCGGTAGCACCGGCCAATAAAGGATCGGGAAGAATGAGAGCTCGTCGCGCGAGATATCGACGCCCATCGGCTCGGCTGTCTCCAACGCGGTGCGTTGCGACATGAAGATGGAAAGACCCTCAAGGCCCGCCTGACTCAGGTTGTCGGCGTCGGCATTGCCGGTGCGCACATAGGCGAAGCGCGTCTGCAGCGTTGCCTGCAACGCGAAATTGGTTTGCGCCTGCGTCAGCTCCTGCGCGCGCGCGACGCGATGGTCCGCGAGTGCGGAGAGGGCAAGGGCAAGTGCGAGCGTCGCTGCCGTCGCGCGGCGGCGCGTGAGGCGCGCAATGCCGCCCGCGAGCAGGAAGACAACGATGGCGTCGAGCGCGAGCAGCGCGAAGACGCCAAGCAGGAAGCCCGGACGAAGATCGAGGGCTTCGCCCTGACGATAGGGCTCGACCGCCGATTGCAATGGACCCAGCGCGAGCGGCTGCATGCGGTCGGCGGATTCGAGCGTGTTGACGGCGACGAGGCCTTCCGGTGGACCGTAGAAGCCGGGCGGGTGATCGGCGACCGCGCGGCCATTGAAATCGGCGGGGATCGGCTTTGCAGTGGGGCCGGGTGCGGTAAAGGCGCCGAAGCCATTGAGCAGGCGGCTCGGCGCGATCGTCGGCGCGGGCCCGCGCTCGGCTTGCGTCGGGGGCGTGCCCGAAGCGGCGGCGGTGCCGGAGCCGGCGAGCGCGACGATTCTGCGCAGCATGTCCACGAAACTGCCCGAGATCGGGAGATTCGACCATGCGGTGTCCGCGGTGACGTGGAACAGCACGATCATGCCGCGCTCGCGGCGCGTGGCGGTCACGAGCGGCGTGCCGTCGGCGAGCGACGCCCAGGTGCGTTCGGACAAAAGTCCATCGGGCTCGGCGAGCACCTGCCGCTGGACGACCACGTCGTCCGGCACGGTGAGGTCGTTGAACGGGCCTTCGGCCGAGAAGCTGCCGAGCTTCTGCGGCTGCTCCCAGGAGAGCGAGCCGCCGAGCGTGCGCCCGCCGCGGCGCAGCCGAACCGGCACGAGATTATCGTCGGTCGCCGCAAGGCGCGGGCCTGCGAAGCGCACAAGCACGCCGCCTTCCTCGATCCAGCGCGTCAGGCGGTTGCGAGCGTTCTCGGCGATGGTGCCAACGTCGGACAGCACGATCACCGGAAGGCGCTGGTCGATGAAGCGTTCGACGGCGCCGGTGGGCGAGGTGCCTTCCGCGAGATTGACGTCGGCAAACGGTCCGAGCGCCCGGGCCAGATAAAACGTACCGGCGAGAAGCGGCTGCGCCGTATCGGCGGTGCTGCCGGAAACAATGCCGACCGTGCGGCGGCGCCAGCGCTTGTCGAGCAACGTGACCGCCCCCGCGGAGCGCTCGCCTGAGATTTCGAGCCGCGCGATATCGTTCCTGATTTCAACCGGCAGGTCGAAGCGCGCGTCGGCTTCGGTTGCGTCGCCTGCGAAGGCGAAGTTCGCGTCTCCAAGCGGCAAGCCGCGCAGGTCGCGAGCGCGCACGACGCCCTGTACAGGTGCGGACTCTTCTGCCCGCAATACCTTCACGCTCAGACCGGCCGCGGCGTTGTCGGCGGCCGTCAACGCAAGCGCCCCCGGAATGCCGCCGGTGACGACCGAGACCCGGCCCCGCGCGAGCTGGTTGAGGGCGGCCGAGAACTTTTCGCCGTCGCCGAGATCGGCGCCGTCCGAAAGCCAGACGACCGAGACGGCAGGGGCTGCCGCAAGGAGCCGGCTCAGGGGCAGCAACAAGTTGTTGCGGTCGGGCGTATGCGGCACCGGCGCGAGCAGGCGGAGCGCCTCGCGCGCTTCGCCGGGACGCAGCAGCGAAGTTTCCTTCGGCGGCGCGCCGCTCGCGAGCACGGCTACGCCGACACCGTCGGCTTCCGCGCGGGCGACGATCGCTTCGGCCGCCGCCATGCGCGATTCCCATTGCGCGGCGGCGGGCCAGCCGCTGTCGATCACGAGTGCGACCGGACCTCCGGCGCGCGTTCCTGCGGGTGGCGGATTCCACAAGGGGCCGGCGGCGGCGATGATGATGAGGGCGGCGAGCAGCAGGCGAAGCAATGTCAGCCACCACGGCGTGCGCGCGGGCGTCTCTTCCTTGGGCTCAATCTCAAACAGAATGCGCGTCGGCGGGAAGGCCACGCGGCGCGGACGCGGCGGCACGAGCCGCAACAGCCACCACAGGAGCGGCAGCGCGATCAGCCCGAGCAGAATGAAGGGAGCCGTGAAGGCGAGGGGGAGGCCCGCGATCATAGCGCGGCCTCTTCCATCGGCTGTGTCGCCGGCTGCCGTTGCGGCAGCATGTCGGCAGAGGAATTCATGCGCGCGTGCAGGGCGAGCAGCAATTCGCTCGCGGGCCGGTCGGTGCGGTGGATCGTGAAGCTCCAGCCGCGTCGTGCGGTTTCCGCCCGGATGGCGGCGCGATGCTGCGCGACCTTCGAGACGAAGTCCGCGGCCCAGGCCTCAGCGCGGCCGATGGTGATCGAGCCGCCGCCTTCGGGCTCCTCGAACTCGATACGGCCGTTATAGGGGAAAGTCTCTTCGGCACTGTCGACGATCTGCACGACATGCCCGCCCGCGCCGTTGGCCGCGAGCGCGGCGATGCGCGCGGTCACGTCGGCGGCCGGGCTCCACAGATCGCCGAGGATCACGATCTCGTCGCGGCTGCCGGGATGAAAAAGCGGCGGCAGGCTTGGCGGCTCTCCGGAGAAATGGATCAGCGTGTCGGCCATGCGCTCGATCACGTTGCGGCTTGCCGTCGGCCGCATGAGCGTCGGAATGCCGACACGCTCGCCGCCGCGCACCAGCAATTCACTCAGCGCGAAGCAAAGAACCAATGCGCGGTCGCGCTTCGGTGCAATCTTCGGGTCCGACGTGAACAGCATCGAGGGCGAACAATCGGGCCACATCCAGATCGTGTGTGCGGCTTCCCATTCGCGCTCGCGTACGAAGAGGACGTTGTCGCGCGCGGAGCGCCGCCAATCGACGCGGTTGGCGGGCTCGCCGTCGAGGAAGCGGCGGTATTGCCAGAAATTCTCGCCGGAACCGGCCCTGCGGCGGCCGTGGACTCCGTGATAGACCGAGGCCGCGATGCGCCGCGCTTCGAGCACAAGGCGAGGCATCGCCGCCACGAGATGCGCGGCGCGGTAGGCGCTCGCCTGAACCTCGGCGCCCGCTTCGCGCATGTCGGCCTTGTCAGCCATCAATTATCCAAGCCGTTCCTTCAGCCGTCCGATCACGCCGGCAATGGTCTCGCCGTCGGCGCGCGCTGCATATGTGAGTGCCATCCGGTGCTTGAGCACGGGCTCGGCAAGCGCGATCACGTCGTCGATGGACGGCGCGAGCCGTCCGTCGAGCAGGGCGCGGGCGCGCACGGCGAGCATGAGCGCCTGACTCGCGCGCGGGCTCGGACCCCAGGCGATGTGCTGCGCGAGATCGCCCGCGTCGCTGCCGGGACGCGCGGAGCGCACGAGCGTGAGGATCGCATCGACGACCGACTGACCGACGGGAATGCGGCGCACGAGACGCTGCGCGGCGAGAAGATCGTCGGCCGTCATCGCGGCGCGCGGCTTCGTTTCCTCGACGCCTGTGGTGTCGAGCAGGATTTTCCGCTCGGCGTCGCGGTCGGGGTAGTTGACGTCGATTTCCATCAGGAAGCGGTCGAGCTGCGCTTCAGGCAGCGGGTAGGTGCCTTCCTGCTCGATCGGGTTCTGCGTCGAGAGAACATGGAAGGGGCGCGGCAGGTCGTGGCGCTGGCCGGCAATCGTCACATGATATTCCTGCATCGATTGCAGGAGCGCCGACTGCGTGCGCGGGCTGGCGCGGTTGATCTCGTCGGCGAGCAGGAGCTGCGCGAACACCGGGCCCTTGATGAAGCGGAAGGCGCGCTTGCCGGCGCTGCTCTCTTCCAGCACTTCCGAGCCGAGAATGTCGGAGGGCATCAGGTCGGGTGTGAACTGGATGCGGCGGGCATCGAGGCCGAGCACCGTGCCCATCGTATCGACAAGCTTCGTTTTCGCGAGACCGGGGACACCGACGAGCAGCGCATGGCCGCCGGCGAGCACCGTGATGAGCGCGTGCTCGACCACCTGCTCCTGTCCGAAAATGACGGCGCCGATCGCCGAACGCGCGGCCCGCACGCTCGCAGCCGTCGTCTCGGCGGCGCGGACGATCGCCTGGTCGAGGCTTTCGAGATTGTCGGTTTTCGCGGACGTCATGCAGTCCTCCAAGTCCCGGGCCGGGGCGCCGGTTCCGGCCGATTCAACGGCGGTTTCCTTGACACGAAACTCCGGCAGTCCGTCGCAATCAAGGCAAATCCGGCGCCGCTTATGCACCGGGCCACAAGCTAGGCTATCCTTGTATTTCAATGAGTTTTGGCCCGCCGGCTTCACGAAGCCGCGAGGCTTACGGGCGGAATGACGCATGATGGCAGCAGCCGCGAACAGGCTCGAGTCGCTCGCCGCCACCCTCGGGAAGCAAAAGGGGCCGGCGCCGGTGCATCTGTGGCACCCGCCTTTTTGCGGCGACCTCGACATGCGCGTCGCGGCGGACGGGAGCTGGCATTACCTCGGCTCGCCGATCGGGCGGCCGGCCATGGTGCGGCTGTTCGCGTCTGTCCTGAAGCGGGAAGGCGACGGCTATTTCCTCGTCACGCCGGTGGAGAAGGTGGGCATCAAGGTCGATGACGCGCCTTTTCTCGCGGTCGAGATGGAGACGCAGGGCGAGGGCGGGGAGTGCGCGCTGATCTTCCGCACCAACGTGGACGACGTCGTGCGCTGCGACGCCGAGCATGCGCTGCGGTTCGAGCCGGAGGCCGGCACGGGCGGCATCAAGCCCTATATCCATATCCGGCGCGACCTGTGGGCGCTGGTTACGCGGGCGCTGTTCTTCGATCTGGTGGCGCTCGGCGAGACGCGTACACTGGACGGGCGCGCGATATTCGGAGTCGCGTCGGCGGGTTCGTTCTTTCCGATGGCGCCGGCGGAAGCGATGGCGGAACGATGAAGCGGAACGAGGCGCTATCGACGCTCGAACATCCGGAGCCGGTGCTCGATTTTGTGCGCCGCGCGCGCGAGCGGCTGTCGACGGTGGTGCCGGTCACGGCCAACGGCCTGCCGCTCGGCGGCGAACACGAGATTTCGCCCGACATCGCCGATCTCATCCGCGGCACGCCGCAGGTGCCGGCGGCGGTGCTGGTGCCGGTGATCGCGCGCGAGACGCCGACGATCCTGCTGACGCAGCGCTCCGCCAGCCTGCCGACGCATGCGGGGCAGATTTCGTTTCCGGGCGGCAAGCTCGATGCGGCGGACCCCGATCCGCTCGCCACCGCGTTGCGCGAAGCGGAAGAAGAAATTGGCCTCGCGCCGGGCTTTGCCGACCCGCTCGGCTATCTCGACCCGTATCTCTCCGGCACCGGCTTTCGCGTGGTGCCGGTGGTGGCACTCATTTCGCCGGCGTTTGAAATGACGATCAATCCGGCGGAGGTGGACGAAGTCTTCGAGGTGCCGCTTGAATTCCTGATGTCGCCCGCCAATCATTTGCGCCAGTCGCGCGAATGGAAGGGGATCATGCGCAGTTTCTATGCGATGCCCTATGGCGAGCGCTACATTTGGGGAATCACGGCGGGGATCCTCCGCAAACTGTACGAACGGTTGTACGGCTGATGGGACGCACGATCCTCACGCAGTTTCTGCTCTTCTTCGCGCCGTTCGCGATCTATGCGGCCGTTCTTTACGCCACGCAGCGCGACGCGCGCGGCCGCGAGCACTGGCCCGCGAAGATCGTGGCATCGCTTGCGATCGCGGGTTGCGTGCTCGTCATCGCCGGGCTGTTCTTCTTCGCGCATTTCGGCGGCGCGCCAACGACCGGCGTCTATGAGCCGGCGCGCTACGAAGACGGCAAGCTCATTCGGGGCCGCATCAAATGAGCGCAAAGAGCGCGCGGCTGACGCGCGAGAATGCGCCGTGGCTGTTCGAGGGCGCGGTACCGAAATTGCTTGGTGTGCTCAACGCGGATGGCGAAGAGGCGCGTGTCGTCGGCGGTGCGGTGCGCAATGCGCTGCTGGGCCTCGACGTGAAGGAAGTCGATCTTGCGACCACGGCGGTGCCCGACATTGTCGTCAAGCGCGTGACGGCGGCGGGCATGCATGCGGTGCCGACCGGGATCGAGCATGGCACGGTCACGGTCGTCATCAACGAGAAACCGTTTGAAGTGACGACGCTGCGGCAAGACGTCGAAACCGACGGCCGCCATGCTGTGGTGAAGTTTGGACGCGACTGGAAGTCCGACGCCAAGCGGCGCGACTTCACGATCAACGCGATGTCCACCGGTCGGGACGGACAGGTGTTCGATTTCACCGGCGGCCTGAAAGACATCGAAGTGCGGCGCGTGCGTTTCATCGGCGACGCTGCGACCCGCATCCGCGAGGACTATCTGCGGGTGCTGCGCTTCTTCCGCTTTCATGCGGCTTACAGCGACGGCGGCTTGCCGGATGCGGCGGGACTGGCGGCCTGCATTGCCGCGCGCGATCATCTTTCGCAATTGTCGCGCGAGCGCGTGCGCGGCGAACTCCTGAAGCTGCTGCTCGCGCAGCACGCGGTGCCGACGTTGGCGACAATGTCGGAAGCGGGCATTCTCGTTGACGTGCTCGCGGGCGTGCCGTGGCTGGCGAGCTTCAGCAACATGGCGAAGGCCGAAGCGGACTACGACCTTGAGCCCGACGCCACGCGCCGCCTCGGCGCGCTCGGTGTGCGCGTGCGCGAGGACGGCGAGCGTCTGCGAGAACGGCTGCGCCTGACCAACGACGAAACGCGTCGCTTGCGCACGATGTCCGAGCACTGGTGGCAGATTGCGCCGGGCATGGGGCCGGTCGCGCGGCGCGCAGTGCTTTACCGGATCGGTGCGGACAACTACCGCGACCGGGTGCTGCTCGCCCTTTCGCGCGCCGAAGAGAAAACCGACGAAGCGGGCTGGAGTGAACTCTATGCGCTGCCCGACGAATGGACCGTGCCGAAGTGTCCCTTCACCGCGCAGCACTTCCTCGACAAGGGCGTGAAGAAGGGGCCGGCGTTGGGCTCAATCCTGGCGCGGGCCGAGACATCGTGGATCGAAAGCGGTTTCCCGGAGGAATGGGATATTCTTTATGAAATCCGCGACTGGGCGATCCGCGAGGAAAAAAGCGCCGACGGCGGGTAACGCCCGGGCCTCTGCGCGCGAAGAGAGAGCGACAGACAGGAGTAATCCATGCGCCGGTTTTGGCGAGCGTTGCTGATCTTCCTCTTCGGCGGCCTGCTCGGCACGGGCTTCGGCTTCGCGCTCGGCATCTTCCTCTTTCCGTATCTCTTCCCGCCGCCGCCGGCGGCGGAGCAACTGACCGAGACCGATCGCTCCCCGCTCGTGGCGAACGGGACATTCATCCATGCCGATCCCTCCGACCCCGTTCACTATGGGAGCGGGAAGGTGAGCGTGTACGAGAAGACGGTATTCCTCGAGTCCGACTTCAAGGTCGGGCCGGGACCGAAATATCATGTCTATCTCGTGCCGAAAACGAATGTGCGGAAGGCCGACGACGTGAAGGGCTCGATGTTCGTCGATCTCGGAAGGCTGCGCGCCTTCGAGGGCAGCCAGCGCTACGCCATTCCGGCGGGGATCGATCTCAAGCAATATCCGAGCGTCGTGATCTGGTGCGAAGCCTTCAGCGTGCTGATCTCGCCGGCGGACCTGAAACCAGCGGGCTGACTTGGCGAACGCGCTTGCGCATCTTTCGCTCGTGCAGATCCTGCTGGTCGCTGCCGCGGCGATGTTTGCGTCGGTCGTCGGCGGTATCGCGGGCTACGGGACCGGCTTGCTGCTGCCGCTCGTACTCGTGCCGATCGTCGGGCCGGAGCCGGTGGTGCCGATCATGGCGATTGCGGCATTCTTCATCAATGCGAGCCGTGTGGCTGCGTTCCGCGCCGCCATCGACTGGCGGCGGACGGTGCTCGTGCTCGCCACGGCGGTTCCGGCCTGCGTGCTCGGCGCGTGGTTCTACACCTGGCTCTCGGCCACGGGCACGCAACTCGTTATTGGCGCGTTCCTGATCTTGAGCGTGCCGCTGCGGCGCATCCTGAAGAGCCGCGAACTGCGGCTCAACGATACAGGCCTTGCCATCGGCGGCGCGGGATTTGGCGCCGTCACCGGCACAGCGCCGGGCACCGGCGTCATTCTTATTTCCATGCTGATGGCGTCGGGCCTGACGGGCGCGGCGGTGATCGCGACCGACGCGGCCATCTCTGTGATCGCGCATTTTGTGCAGGCGCTGGTCTTCGGCGTCGCGGGCGTGATCGACCTTCGGGTCGTCACGGTCGCGCTCCTGATCGGCGTGTGCTCGGTGCCGGGGGCTTTTCTTGCGCGCCGGATCGTGGAGCGTTTGCCCGTCCGGCTGCATGCGGCCGTGCTCGATGTGATCGTGCTGATCGGCGGAGCGGCGATGGTCGCAAACGCGCTTTCCTAGTGGAGCACGATCCCTCGGGTCGAGCCGCGCTGAGCCGCCGCTATCGGCCGTCGCGCACGGAAGTCTGCATCGCGCCCAGCTTGCGGACCAGCTCTCCCTGCCGCTTGCAGCCGGTCTTGTCCTTGATGCGGCGCAGATGCGTATAGACCGTGTTCGGGCTCAGCCCCTGCTGCCGTGCATAACCCGCGGGCGACATGCCCGATTGCAAGGCGAGCGCGAAGTCCGCTTCGGCGGCGGTGAAGGCGAACGCCTCACGCAGCAGCGCTGCTACTGCGCGGCGCGGCTGCAAGGGGTCACGGATGAAAACGATGGCGCTTGCCTCGCCATTGTCGTCCTTTGCGGGCAGGGGACGCAGGGAGACGAGGTAGGGTGGCGCGCCCGCCGTGCGCGGCACCGGAAAATCGGTGCTTCCCACAGCGATGTCGCCCTCCTTCAAGCCGCAGGCCGACATCAGCGCTTTCGCAAAGCGTACGCCAATCTCGGCCGTGGAGAACTCAAGCTGATTCTTCACGAGACGAATGCCGTCGCCGTTGCGGGCGATCTCCTGCATGGATTCGTTGACGTACAGCAGCGTGCCGTCCGCACGCAGAAGGGCCGCGCCGTCAGCAAGCCAGTCGAGCGCGTGTCCCATCTCCTGCGACATGCGGTTCGTCTTTCTAAGACGGCGTGACATGTCGAAAGCATGCTGCATGTGCGGCGTCAGCGCGCGCATCAGTGCAAGCTCGCGCTTGCCGATATGTCCGTGCCGCCGCGAGCGCTGGACGGCGAAGCAGGCGAACTCCTGCGGCGTTCGCGTCAGCGTGCCGGAAATGAAGTAGCGCATGTCGGCGCGGCCCAGAAAATCGGAATAGTAGGGATCGCGGTCGATACCTGCGTCGTCGATCAGCATGAAATCGTAGCCGATGTCGCCCGCGTGCTGATTGAAGCCTAGGACGACGCGCGGGCTGATCGAGATGTAATGATCGGCATATTCGAGTTCGCTGCCGGCGGGAATTCCATGCGACCAGAAATCCGTCAGTTGCATGGAAGACTTGTCGACGACCTCGAAAGTTGTGCCGATGCCGCCAACCAGTTCCGTGATCGTCTTGAGGCTGGACGGCCAAAGGCTCTCGTCGAGGCTGGCCGCATAGGCGCCCTCGATGGTCTGCAGGAGCTTGTCGTTGACCGACATTCCCCAATGCGCCCCGCCTGCACCGCGAGCAAAGCATAGCCCGCTCCTGCCACCGCGCAAGCTGCGCTGGCGTCCTCACCGAGCGTCAATTTCAAGCTGTGTGAAGCGCCTGTCGTCATCAGTTCTGGTGACGCGGGCACGGAGGTCCGCCGATAGGCTTTCAACCGGGTAGGCATTGGGGTTTGGGGGCGTCAATGGGTCAGCCTTTGCGCAGTGTCCCGCGTCGTTCGGGGACAAGGTTTCTTTTCATCGGTGTGCTGATGATGGCGTCGGCTTCGGCCGCGATGGCGCAACCGATCGCGGCACCGAGTTCTGCCGTCGCGCAGGCGATCTCCAACGCAAAATCGTTCGTCTATGACATCGACGACGCGCCATGCACCTTCGTCACGCGGATGCAGGTGCAAAGCGAAGCGAGTGCGATTGGCACGGGTCTCCAGCGCATGCTCGACGATGCGCGGCGCGAAGGTCGAACTTCAGACGCGAGCGCGCTTGCCAGCGCAGTCCGAAGTTTCGGACTTGCGATCGACGATTATCTTGAGGATTGCGGACCGAGTGTGACATCCGGCTACTTTTATATTCCGGGGACCGATACGGCCATCCGCGTCACCGGCTATGTGCGCGTGGAGAATCATTTCGTCGGCGACAAAATCGGTGTCGGCGTTCTGCCGATACCGGGCGATCCATTCTTTGCGAAGCAGAGCGACTCTATCCGCGGGACCGGACTGGGCAGCTCGCTGAATTATTCATCCGGTCAATGGCAGTATTCGATTGGCATGCGTTACAGCTGGGGCGACCAAGGCAAGAGCGCACAGTCGCAAAACGGCACCGTTGTCGGTTACGCACCCGGCGACGCGGGAGCGGGTCCCGGTTTCTCGGACAACAACGCTTTCACGGCTGGCAGCAAGGCCAAATATTCCGACTTTTCTCTCAACTACAATGCGATGCGCCAGTTCAACCTTGAGGATGGGTTCAACTGGGGATGGAAGCCCGAACTGACGCCGGGGGCACAGCGGGAATCCGAGAAATATTTCGGCATGACGGCGACGCTGGACGTCAATCGGTTCCGGCACGACGGCCATATGTACTGGACGGATTTTCCGAACCAACTCGACATCCGGATCGATCAGTCGCTCGACACCTATGCCTTTACGGCGGGTCCCAAGATCGCCGGGCGGAGGAATTTGGGATCGGGCTTCTATGTCTTCGCCATGGGCGATGTTCAGGCGGGCTTCATGTATTCGAAGCTCAATTCGCGCGAAGATATTCTGTGCCCGGGAGCGTGCCTGCCGCCGGTCATCGACATCAATGAATCAAAGACCGACTTTGCCTGGCGGGCCAATGCCGAGATCGGCGCGGGCTACATGGTGAACCGAAACTTCGACGTGAAAGTCACAGCGGGCGCGCAATACGGAAACCGGCATATTGTCGATTTGAGGCGGAATCCGCCGGATCGAAGTACGCATATCGGGACTGAAACCGGCTGGGACTGGCTGGTCGCCCTTAAGGGGCATGTGAAGTTCTAGTTCGTACCGCTCACGGCCACTTCACCACGGGCGGCAGCGACGAGAGGATCGAGTCGACGTTGCCGCCGGTCTTCAGGCCGAACATCGTGCCGCGGTCGTAGAGCAAATTGAATTCGACATAGCGTCCGCGGCGGACGAGCTGCTCGTCGCGCTCGGCGTCGGTCCATGACCTGGTGAAATTCCGGCGCACCAGCTCGGGATAGATTTCAAGGAACGAGAAGCCGACTTCGCGCACGAAAGCGAAGTCTTTCTCGAAGTCTCCACTGTCGTGCCAGTCAAAGAAAATGCCGCCGATACCGCGCGGCTCATTGCGGTGCTTCAGGAAGAAATATTCGTCGCACCATTTTTTATATTTGTCGTAGTCAGCAACGCCGGGATGGCGGTCGCAGGCCGACTTCATCGCCGCGTGAAACACTACCGTATCGGGATCGTCCTGATTGCGCCGTGCGTCGAGTACCGGCGTGAGATCGGCGCCGCCGCCGAACCACGCCTTCGTCGTGACGACATGGCGCGTGTTCATGTGAACGGCAGGGATGTGCGGATTGCGCGGGTGGACGATCAGCGAAATGCCCGACGCCCAGAAGCGCGGGTCCTTGTCGGCGCCCGGGATCTCCTTGCGGAATTCCGGCGCAAACTCGCCATGCACGGTCGAGACATGCACGCCGGCTTTTTCGAACAATCGACCGTGCAACATCGACATCGTGCCGCCGCCCGGGCCGGCTTTAGCCGGCCCGGTATCTGACATGCCGATCTCGGGCGAGCCCGAGATCGGTTGTTGATCCGTATGATCCTTGCGCTCCCACGGCGAGCGTTCGAAACGGCCAGGTGTGCCGTCATAGATTTCAGCCGGAGCATCGTCTTCAAGACTCTCAAGCGCCGCGCAGATGCTGTCGCGCAATTCCTCAAACCAGGAGCGCGCCCGCGCCTTGCGGGTTTCGATGTCGGCCGGCAGACCGATGCGACGAACGGCGGGTTCAGCCACCCGGAAATCCTCCAGTCTGACGCAGCGATTCGCCGACGACCATGGCGAGGCACACCGCGACATTCAAGGAGCGCAGGTGCGGCCGTAACGGCACCCGCACGCGGTAATCGGCGGCCGCGTGAACTGCTTCCGGCACGCCGGACGATTCGCGACCGCATAAGAGCACGTCATTAGGCGCGAATCCGAAGCCCGTGTAAATCGTTTCCGCCTTTGTGCTGAGAAGAACGAGCCGGCGTCCCTCCGTGCGGCGCCAGGCGTCGAAGTCCGCGAAGGTGATGTGATTCACCAGCCGCACATGGTCGAGATAGTCGAGTCCCGCGCGGCGGAAGTTGCGCTCGCTGGTGTCGAAGCTGGCCGGACCGACGAAGTGGACATCGAGGCCGAGGCAGGCCGCGAGCCGCATGATGGTGCCGGTATTCTGGGGAATGTCGGGTTCGTAAAGTGCAATCGAGAGCGACATTTTTCCACCGCCGAGTTCGCCGTGACGCGCCGCAACCGGCGGCCAAATATAGGTTATTTACGTGGGCACATGACGGAGTGCCGCAGCCCCCAAGCTGGACAACACGAGGCAGTGATGTAATTAGATGCATTCGAAAAGGGCGCCAAACCCGCGCCGCGAGCGGCTAAGTCGAATGTTGGCCCGCCTCGCGGCGATGCGTTTTCAGGGTGCCAATCCCGAGGTATCGGCTCAGAGGGCAAGGACCGAACCGTGGCCACGACAGCAGCCGGCACCACCAGACGCGACTTTCTCTATATCGCCACCGGCGCCGTGGGCGCGGTCGGCGCCGCCGCGGCGGCATGGCCTCTGATCAATCAAATGAACCCCGACGCTTCGGTGCTGGCGCTTGCATCGACCGACGTCGACCTGTCGCCGATCAGCGAAGGGCAGATCATCACTATCAAGTGGCGCGGCAAGCCGGTTTTCGTTTCGCACCGCTCGAAGAAAGAGATCGACGAAGCGCGCGCGGTGCCGCTGAACCAGTTGCCCGATCCGCAGCCCGACCAGGCGCGGGTCAAGGAAGGCAAGGATCAGTGGCTCGTGGTGATCGGCGTTTGCACGCATCTCGGTTGCGTGCCGCTCGGACATCAGGGCGACTTCGACGGCTGGTTCTGTCCGTGCCACGGATCGCATTACGACACCTCCGGCCGGGTTCGCCGCGGGCCGGCACCGCTGAATCTCACAGTGCCGCCGTACGAATTCGTTTCCGATACTTCCGTCCGGATCGGCTGAGCGGGGGCAAGGCTCGATGCACGGACAAGGTACCTACGTTCCGCAGAACAAGGCGCTCGCCTGGTTCGAGCGCCGCTTGCCGGTGCTCGGCCTGCTCAAGTCCTCGTTCGTCGATTATCCGACGCCGCGCAACCTGAACTACTGGTGGACGTTCGGCGGCATTCTCACCGTCGTGCTGATGGTGCAGATCGTCACCGGCATCGTGCTGGTGATGCATTTCACGCCGTCGTCGGCGGAAGCGTTCGACTCCGTCGAACACATCATGCGCAACGTCAATTACGGCTGGCTCTTGCGCTATATCCACGCCAACGGCGCGTCGATGTTCTTCCTCGCGGTCTATGTCCATATCTTCCGCGGTCTCTATTACGGGTCATACAAGGAGCCGCGCGAGGTCCTCTGGATTCTCGGCGTGATCCTGTTCCTGCTGATGATGGCGACCGCCTTCATGGGCTATGTCCTGCCATGGGGCCAGATGAGCTTCTGGGCCGCGACCGTCATCACCAACCTGTTCTCGGCGCTGCCGTTTATCGGCGAGCCGATCGTGACCTGGCTCTGGGGCGGTTACTCGGTCGACGAGCCGACGCTGAAGCGCTTCTTCTCGCTGCATTACCTGCTGCCGTTCGTGATCCTCGGCGTTGCGATGCTGCACATCTGGGCGCTGCACGTCGTCGGCCAGAACAACCCGACCGGCATCGACGTGAAATCGAACAAGGATACGGTGGCGTTCACGCCCTACGCGACGATCAAAGACAGCTTCGCGATGGTCGTGTTCTTTATCCTGTTTGCCTATCTCGTCTTCTATCTGCCGAACTATCTCGGCCACGCCGACAACTACATCCCCGCCAATCCGCTGCAGACGCCGCCGCATATCGTGCCCGAATGGTACTTTCTGCCGTTCTACGCGATCCTGCGCGCGATTCCGTCGAAGCTCGGCGGCGTGATTGCGATGTTCGCCTCGATCGTCGTGCTCGTGTTCGTGCCGTGGCTCGACACCTCGAAGGTCCGCTCGGCGCGCTACCGGCCGCAGTACAAGTTCTTCTTCTGGGTCCTGCTTGCCGTTTGCATCATCCTCGGCTGGCTCGGTGCGAAGCCCGCGGAAGGCGGCTACGTCGTCGCCGCGCGGATTTTCACCGCCTATTACTTCATCCACTTCCTCGTGATCCTGCCGCTGCTCGGCTTCATCGAAAAGCCGAAGCCGCTGCCGAAGTCGATTGCGGAATCGGTGCTCAAAGGCAAAGAGTTCGATCCCATGCCGGCGAAGGGGTGAGACGGTGAAATCGATGCGTCTTTTCTCTATCGCCGTCCTGAGCGCCGTTCTCACGGGCTCGGCCACAACTGTCATCGCTGCCGAAGCAGGGCCGAAGCCCGAGCGCATGAGCTGGTCGTTCTCCGGCCCGTTCGGCAAGTTCGATCGCGCACAGCTCCAGCGCGGCTTTCAGGTCTACAAGGAAGTCTGCGCGACCTGCCACGGCCTGAAATACGTGGCGTTCCGCAATCTGGCGCAGCCGGGTGGGCCGGGCTTCTCCGAAGCGCAGGCGCGCGTGATCGCGGCCGAGTACCAGATCACTGACGGTCCCGATGCCACGGGAGAAATGTTCGAGCGTCCGGGCCGGCTCTCGGATCGCTTTCCGTCGCCGGCGCCGAACGACGAGGCGCTGCGTTCGCGCTTCGGCGGCGCGCTGCCGCCGGATCTTTCGATCATCACCAAGGCGCGCAGCTACGAGAGCGGCCTCCTGATCGGCCTCAGCGACTTCTTCCGGCAGTATCAGGAGCATGGCGTCGATTACGTCCACGCGCTGCTCACCGGCTACGAGAACCCGCCGCAGGACGCGAAGGTCGCGCCGACGCAGGCATGGAACAAGTATTTCCCCGGCCATGTCATCGCGATGGTGAAGCCGCTTGAAGATGGCCGTGTCGCCTATTCCGACGGCTCGCCGCAAACGGTCGACCAGTACGCGCGCGACGTCGCCGCGTTCCTGCACTGGGCCGCCGAGCCGAGTCTCGAGCAACGCAAGCGCATCGGCTTCCAGGTGATGATCTTCCTGATCGTTTTTGCCGGGCTGATGTATTTCACCAAGAAGAAGGTCTGGTCGCAGGCGAAAGATCACGCCTGATCGCCGACACGACGACCAATAAACTGATGGCCGGGGTTTGACCCGGCCATTTTCGTTTCAGGCGCCGCCGCGAGCGCTACTTCTTGCCCGGCGCGGGGGGCGGCTGGTTCGACGGCTTGCCGAATTGCTGCTTGTAGGAGGACACCGTTTTTACCTTGTCGTCCGTCTTCGCCTTCTTCTTTTCCTTGTTGCTGCGCATCTGACCTTTGGCCATGAGAATCTCCTTGGGTACAGCCGACCGGCGGGAAGTCTAGCCATAGGCCGCGGTGCGCTTCAATCGGCCTCCGCCCCGATGCACAAGGATCGCTGCGTGCGGCCATTTGCCTTCGAGGCGGGCCTTCTCCACATTGGCCTGGTCCATCCCTCTGTCGAAACGTGACCCATGACGCCGCCCGAGACGCTCGACCTCCGCTCCTACGTCCGGACGATCCCGGACTATCCGAAGCCCGGCATCCAGTTCCGGGACATCACGACGCTCCTCGGGAGCGCGCGGGCTTTCCGGCGCGCGGTGGACGAACTGGTGCAGCCCTGGGCGGGGTCTAAGATCGACAAGGTGGCGGGGGTCGAGGCGCGTGGCTTCATCATCGGCGGCGCGATCGCGCATCAGGTTTCGGCCGGTTTCGTGCCGATCCGCAAGAAGGGGAAGCTCCCTTATGACACCGTTCGCGTCGCCTATTCGCTCGAATACGGCATTGACGAGATGGAGATGCACAAGGATGGCGTAGCCCCCGGCGAGCGCGTGATCCTCGTGGACGATCTGGTCGCGACCGGCGGAACGGCCGAAGGCGCCGTGAAGCTCTTGCGCAATATCGGTGCGGACGTGCTGGCCGCCTGCTTCATCGTCGACCTGCCGGATCTCGGCGGGGCGGAAAAGATTCGCAAACTCGGCGTGCCGGTGCGCACGCTGATGGCGTTCGAGGGGCACTGAGAATATCCCGCGCGGGGACGAGCGGAAAATTCTACTAGGCGCTCTGCGCGTCCCGCCGCGCGAACAGGACCGAGCTGTCGAATTCGTACACCAGCTCGCCGCGCTGGTTCACGCCGCTCACTTTCAGAAACACAATGCCCCATTGCGGCCGTGTCGCGAGCGCGCGCTTGCTCGTGACTTCGGTCGAGTAGGTGACGGTATCGCCGGCAAGCACCGGCTTTACCCAGCGCAGATTCTTGTAGCCGGGCGAGGGGCCGGACTTGCGCACGTCGGCGCCGATCTCATTGATGCGGCGCGACTGCAATTTCATGAACACGGAGGCCGTGTGCCAGCCGGAAGCCGCGAGCCCGCCAAAATGCGATTGCTTCGCGGATTCCTCGTCCAGATGAAACGGCTGCGGGTCGAACTGGCGCGCGAAGCGTTTGATTTCTTCGGCCGTGAATGTGTAGCTGCCGAGTTCGGTCTTCGTGCCGACCTCGATCGTTTCGAACCAGATCATTGTGCAGCCGCCTTTTGCGGATCGCGCACGCCGATCAGCAAGGTGCTGGTCTGATCAATCACGGGAATGCTGTCAGGTCCGCGCAACTGCGCACGCATGCGCACGAGGCCCATCTCCGGGCGGCTCTTCGAACTTCGCTTGTCGAGGATATCGACATGCAGCATCAGCGGCACGTCCGGCCGCACCGGCTTCAGCCACTTGGTCTCTTCGATCCCCGGCGAGCCGAGCGAGACGCTCTTGCTGATCATGTGGTCGTACATCATGCGGAACATGAAGCAGCAGGTGTGCCAGCCGGACGCGGAGAGGCCGCCGAGCAACGATTTCTTCGCCGCTTCCTCGTCCAGATGCATCGGCTGGGAATCGAATTCGCGCGCGTAGGTGATGATTTCGTCGCGCGTGATCGCGCGCGGGCCGAATGTGTGCGTCGAGCCTTCGACAAAATCCTCGTAATGGAGTTTGTCCATACGCGCTCCTCAGTTCGCGAAGCGGAAGTGCATGACGTCGCCGTCCTGCACGACGTATTCCTTGCCTTCGAGGCGCAGCTTGCCGGCATCGCGTGCGCCCGCTTCACCGTTGCGCGCGACATAGTCGCCGAAAGAGATCGTCTCGGCGCGGATGAAGCCCTTCTCGAAGTCGGTATGGATGACGCCCGCGGCCTGCGGCGCGCGCATGCCGGTCGTCACCGTCCAGGCACGCGCTTCCTTCGGTCCAGCGGTAAAATACGTAACAAGACCAAGGAGTTCGTAGCCGGCCCGGATCATGCGGTCGAGGCCGGGCTCTTTCAGGCCGACCGTCTCCAAGAATTCCTTGCGCTCGCCGAGCGGGAGCATGGCGATCTCGGACTCGATCTTGGCGGAAATCACGGTGCTGACCGCGCCTTCGGTTTTCGCAAGCGCTTCGACTCGTTTCGAGAACTCGTTGCCGTCCGACGCCGCGCCTTCATCCACGTTACAAACGTAGAGCACGGGCTTCGACGTGAGCAGACCGAGCGTCTGGAAGTCGCGCTCTTCCTCAGGCTTGCGCTCAAGCGCGCGCGCGGGCTTGCCGGCGGTGAGGAGCGCCAGCGCGCGCTTCATCAGGTCGAGCGACTGGGCGAAATCCTTGTCGCCGCCGCGCACCTTCTTTTCCAGCGGGTCGATGCGCTTTTCCAGACTCTCAAGATCGGAGAGCATCAATTCGGTCTCGATGGTGTCGATGTCGCGGATCGGATCGATGCCGCCTTCGACGTGCGTGACATCGCCATCCTCGAAACAGCGCACGACATGGGCGATGGCGTCCACTTCGCGGATATTGGCGAGGAACTGGTTGCCCAGCCCTTCGCCCTTCGACGCGCCGCGCACGAGGCCGGCGATGTCGACGAAAGTGATCTTGGTCGGCACGACTTCGGCGGAACCCGCGATCTCCGCGAGCTTGGTCAGCCGCGGATCGGGCACGGCCACTTCGCCGACATTCGGCTCGATGGTGCAAAACGGATAGTTCGCCGCCTGCGCGAGCGCGGTCTGCGTCAGTGCATTGAAGAGGGTCGATTTGCCGACATTCGGCAGGCCGACGATGCCGCACTTGAATCCCATAATTCTTCCGTTCGGTCAGTCTTCCGCCGTGGAGGCGGGCGGCTCGTTGAAGCCCTTGGCGCGCAGGGCGAGGTGAATGCGGTTCTGAAACTGTTCGGCGCGTCCGGCGACGAGCAGCTCGGCGTCTTCGGCGATCGTATCGATGATCGTGTCGACCCAGGCCATCTCGTCCTTCGAGAAATCGTTCAGCACATGCGAATGAACGAGTTCGGGAACGCCGGGATGACCGACGCCGATCCGCACGCGCCAGTACTCGTTGCCGCAATGGGCGCTGATCGAGCGCAGGCCGTTGTGGCCCGCGATGCCGCCGCCCATCTTCACGCGCAGCTTCATCGAGGCGAGGTCGATCTCGTCGTGAAACACGGTGAGGCCGCGGATCCCGATCTTGAAAAAGTTGAGCGCTTCGGCGACCGAGCGGCCGGACTCGTTCATGAAGGTCATGGGCTTCAGGAGCAGCACGCGCTCGCCGCCGAGCAGGCCTTCGGATGTCTCGCCCTGAAAGCGCCGCCGCCACGGCGAAAAGCGATGGCGGCGGTGAATCGCGTCGACGGCGAGAAAGCCGACATTGTGCCGGTTGGCAGCGTGGCGCGGCCCCGGATTGCCGAGCCCCGTGAACAGGAGCATGGGCAGCCTCCGCGGCCGCGCGGTTGCGCGTTATTCCTTCTTGCCCTTGGCGTCGGGCGCCGGAGCGGCGCCTTCGGCCGGAGCGGCACCTTCCGCCGGAGCGGCTGCTGCGCCTTCCGCCGGAGCGGCTGCCGCGGTTGCCGCCGCCGCTGCATCGGCTTCGGCCTTCGCCTTGGCCGCCGCCTGCTCTTCGAGATAGCCCGAGGAGGAGACGATGGTGGCGATGGTGAAGTCGCGCTCGCGGATGGCCGGACGGCTGCCTTCCGGCAGCTTGATCGCCGAGATGTGCAGCGAATGCGCGATCTCGAGACCCGTCAGGTCGGCTTCAATGTTTTCCGGGATGTTCTCGGCCGGGCAGTACAGCTCGACGGTATGGCGCACGATGTTGAGCGTGCCGCCGCGCTTGATGCCGGGCGAGGCATCGTGATTGACGAAACGCACCGGCACTGAGACGCGGATCGAAGCGCCCCGCGCGAGCCGCTGGAAGTCCACATGGACCGGCTTGTCCTTGACCGGGTCGAGCTGAAACGCGCGCGGAATGACGCGGTGCTTCTGACCGTCGATGTCGAGCTCATAGACCGTGGTGAGGAAGTGGCCGGCATAGATGCGCTTGTTGATTTCAGCGGCATCGAGCGAAATCGGGAGCGGGGGTTTCTGGTCGCCGTAAATCACACCGGGCACTTGGCCGGTGCGGCGAGTTGCGCGGGCGGCCCCCTTGCCGACCTGCGGACGCGCAGTCGCCTTCATCTCTTGAGTGGTAGCCATAGTCGTTTTCCTTGTGATGGCCGCGGCGCGCCTCCAGGGGTGCGGAAGGCCGCGGGCGCGTCTCTATAGCCGCACCGCGGAAATGTGGCAAATGGGCGAGAAGGGGCTGTTGGCCGCTATTTCCGGCGTTTTTTCGCAGGCCGGCGCGAGCCGGCGCGCGTCGTCGTGCGGCGCTTGATGCCGGGCTGACGGCCCTTGCCGCGCAGGGCGGCCAGATCGGAGCGGAGCTTTGCAATCTTCTCCTCATAGGGCCGGATCGAAGCGGCGTGCGTCAGCCGGTCGGCGATGCCGGGCGGGTACTCGAAGTGTTGCGCTAGCGACGCATGTTCCTCGGCAACGAAGAACGCATTGAGGCCGTCACGATAGACGAGGCTGTAACGGAGCGGCGCGAGAAAGGCGGCATAGTCCGCGGTCCGGTCGGGCACCTCGAAGAAGCGGTCCACCATGTTGACCGTCACCGGCAGGCGCGACTCCGCGAGGATAATCTTCGGACGGTGGCGGTTCAGATCGGCGCCCGCCAGCACCGACAGCTCGGCGCCCTCGACGTCGACGCTCAGGAAGTCGATCGTCTTGCCCTTCGCATGCTCGTCGAGAACCGAAGTGAGCCGCCGCATAGGCGTTTTGTGCTCGGTCACGCGCAGGCCGTCGTTGCGATGTTGTGCGGCGATGCCTTCGTCGGTCGTCGAGTAACCGTGCCACTTGCCGATTTCATAGAACGTAATCGAACCGTCCTGATCGCTCGCGGCGAGCTGCAAATTCAGGTCGCGCGTGCGGCGCTTCTTCAGGCGCGCGAAGTTCGATGCCAGCGGCTCGATGTTGATGCCGCTCCAGCCGCGCTCGTAGAAATGGCGCGTGACGCTGTCAATGTCCGGATCGTTCGCACCGACATCGACATAGAATCCGCGCGGCCCCGGGAAGCAGCGGGCGAGCATCACGTCTTCGAAATTCTGCGCGTAGCTGACGATGGCCACTGAGCGTCCTCTGACCTCACCCTTCGAGACGCCTGCCGCCGCTTCGCGTCGTCAGGCTCCTCCGGGTGAGGTCTAAAACAAAGTCCTCATCCTGAGGAGGGCGCCCTCGGGCCGCGCCTTTGGCGCGCTCAAGGATAAACTCCGCGCCCGTCTCGAAGGATGAGGACATCCCCTCCCGAGGAAGAGTACAGCTTCGTGGTCGTGAAGCGAAGCTTAGAACTTGCGATTAACGCCTGCGCGGATTGCTGCCGGCAGCTGGCCCGCGGGGACTGCCGGATAGGTCTGTTCGGCCGCGATGAAGCCCTCGGCCGAGCCGATGGGGCGGCGGTATTCGACGCGGGCCTTGCGCTCGTCGGCGGAATTCAGCTCGACGCTTGCGCCGATCTTGCCGCCAAAGGAGTCAGGGAGCTGGTAGAGGCTGCCGAGAACCGTCGTTTCGCTGAAGGTGGGCGCGACGCCGTCGGCTTGGCTCGTGCCGAAACGCTGCGCGCCGTAGAACTCCCATTGATCGGCGGAGTAGCGGACCTCGCCCTTTACTTCACCGCTGCCGCCGGCCGCGCCGATCGTCTTCGGATCGGGCGGAACGGGAATGACCGACGTGACGGTCTTGTTCGTCGTCACGCTGCTGTTCACGTCCCACTTCAGCGCGCCGTCGGCATAGCCGAGCTTCGTCGGCAGCTTCGGATCCTTCGGAGGCTGCAAATGGCCCGGCATCTTGTAGGCGGTCGCATAAGATTGCGGGCTCAACAGGCTCGGCAGACCGTCCGGGAACATCGCGGCGAGCGCGCTGTAGTCCGGCTCCATCTCCAGATCGGAGTCCTGCACGCCGGTGGCTTCCCCGCCGAATGTAATGAATACGGATTGCGCGAAGGCTGGAGTCGCGGCCGCGATTGCAGCGAGCAAAACAAGATGGAAGAGGCGCATGGGAATCGCGGTTGCCGGATTGAGGCGACGGATGGGTGCTTGTGGCACGCAATCGTGGAGCGATGATGGCAGAAGGTTAACAGCCGCTCCGAAATTTCAAGTTCCGCGCGCGAGCGTCACAAATTTTTCGATGTCAGTGTCGCTGGTTGCGAAGGACGCTACCAAACGAATGAGTTTGTGTTGCGGGAGCGCAACGGTTCCGCGCGGCAGGAACTCGTGCGGCCACGAGACATAAGCGGCGCCCGCCGCGCGCAGGCGCGCGTCGGTTTCCGCAGGCAACTGCACGAATACTTCGTTTGTTTCCACCGTCCACACGGGTTTCAGGCCGGCGGCTGCGAGATCGCGTGCGAGCTTGCCCGCTGCCGCATTGGCGTGGCGCGTAAGGTTGAGCCAGAGATCGTTCTCAAACCAGGCAAGGAACTGGGCCGCAAAGAAGCGGTGCTTGGAAAAGAGCTGGCCGCCGCGCTTGCGGCGCGAGGCCATGCCGGCCGCCCGCGCCGGATCGAAGAAGATCACGGCTTCGGCGGCGAGCGCGCCGCATTTTGTGGCGCCGAAGGAGAGCACATCCACGCCGGCTCTCCACGTCGCGTCGGCGAGCGAGCCGTTGTTATGGGCGACCGCATTGGCGAGGCGCGCGCCGTCCATATGAACTTTGAGTCCGCGCGCGTGCGCGGCTTCGGAGAGCGCGCGCACTTCTTCGTTCCTGTAGACGGTACCGAACTCGGTCGACTGGCTGAGCGACACAACCGCCGGAATCACGCTATGCGGAACGCCCCGGCCGCGACCGATCATGTCGATGAGCGTCTCGGGCGTGAACATTCCGTTCTCGCCGGACATACCGATGAGCTTCACGCCGCCGCCGAAGAATTCCGGCGCGCCGGCTTCGTCGGTCATCAGGTGCGATGCCTCGTGGCAGAGCACGGCGCTCCAGGGCTGGCAGCAATGCGCGATGGCAAGCGCGTTCGCCGCCGTGCCGGTCGCGACAAGGAATGTCGCTACCTCGCGTTCGAACATCTCCGACATGCGGCGCTCGAGCGTCCTGGTCAGGTCGTCATTGCCGTAGGCGAGGGCGAAGCCGGAATTCGTGCGCATGATCGCGTCAAGGATTTCGGGCGCAACGATGGTGGAATTGTCGCTCGCAAAGTTCATGAGAAGCCCAACTCTATCGTCGTCCTCGCGAAAGCGGGGACCCATGAACACCAACGGGAGTGAGACTCGCAGGACTTCGTGTTCATGGGTCCCGGCTCTCGCCTTGCTTCGCTCGGCTCGGCCGGGACGACAAGGAGGCCTTAGTCGAACAGGCTCGAGACGCTCTCTTCCGACGAGGTGCGGCCGATGGCTTCGCCGATCAGGGTGGCAACCGACAACACGCGGATGTTGCGCGCGACGCGCACGGCCTCGGTCGGCTGGATGGAGTCGGTGATCACGAGCTCTTTGAGCTTGCTCGCCGTGATGCGTGCGACCGCGCCGCCCGAGAGTACGCCGTGGGTGAGATAGGCGTAGACGTCTTTCGCGCCCTTTTCGATCAGCGCATCGGCGGCATTCACGAGCGTGCCGCCGGAGTCGACAATGTCGTCGACGAGAATGCAGGTCTTGCCGGAGACTTCGCCGATCACGTTCATCACTTCGGATTCGTTCGGCCGCTCGCGCCGCTTGTCGATGATGGCCAGCGGCGCGTCGATGCGCTTGGCGAGTCCGCGGGCGCGGGCAACACCGCCGACGTCGGGTGACACCACGGCGACCTTCGAGAGGTCGAAGCGCTCCTTGATGTCGCGCACCATGAGCGGCGAGGCGTAGAGATTATCGGTCGGGATGTCGAAGAAGCCCTGGATCTGGCCGGCGTGCAGGTCGAGCGTCAGCACGCGGTTTGCGCCCGCGTGCGAAATGAGGTTCGCGACGAGCTTGGCGGAGATCGGCGTGCGCGGGCCGACTTTGCGGTCCTGCCGGGCGTAGCCGAAATAGGGGATCACCGCCGTCACGCGGCGCGCGGAAGCGCGGCGCAGCGCGTCGATGATGATGAGCAATTCCATCAAGTGGTCGTTCGCCGGGAACGACGTCGATTGCAGCACGAACACGTCGCGGCCGCGCACGTTCTCTTCGATCTCGACGAAGACTTCCATGTCCGCGAAGCGGCGGACGATGGCTTTGGTCAGCGGGCTTTCGAGGTACGCACCGATCGCTTCGGCGAGCGCCCGGTTCGAGTTGCCCGCGACGAGCTTGATATTCCCGTTGTTGCGGCCGCTCATAAATTCGTCCTGTGCCGTGGGCTGGGGCGGTGGCGTGGGAAATGAACTAGCGGCGCGGCCGGAGGCTGTAAATACGCGGGATCGCCGAATCCCGCGGCATTATTGCGTATCGGTGAACGCGATGGCCGGACTGCTCGGGGCGGGCTCGTTTCCGGGCGCGGCCGGCGCGGGGCTGCCGCCGATCCGGGCCGATAGCTCCTCGAAGCCCTGGCGCGCGATGCGGGCCAGCACGGTGTCGTCGAGTTGCGCCCAGACATCGGATTTCGACGCGCCGAGCGCCTCTTCGCCCGCGAGGCGGAAGGTGCGCTGGTCGCGGGTGTCCAGCACCTCCCAGGCCCAGGTGAGCGTCGCGCGCTTTTTCTTCTTTTCGATGTAGGTCGCGAGATAGGCGCGAACGCGATAGGTCGAAGGGCCGGTATGGGTGACGACCGGCAACTGTCGGCGCTCGGCTTCGGTACTCAGGACTTTCACGAAGCGGTCGAAGACCGGACGCGGCGGACCGTCGACGGATTCGAAGGCGATGGTGTTGCCGGTGACGGTGGGCGTCGCGACCGAGCCGGTGACAGCGGGATCGCCATGGACACAGCCGGCAAGGGCGAGAGCGGCTGCCACAATCATCGCCGCGCGTGCGCGCAGTAGCGACGCATGGCCGTTCGTCCGGCACATACGCTGCCGAAACTGCATGGTTGACGCTCCCCGCCGGACGCGCCCGCTTGTACCCGCTGGGTCACGGGCGTCGCCGTCGCCTTCTTTGGTAGCCGGACTCCGACGGATGGTCCAGCCTAGTTCGTGAGCGCAATCGCGGCGATCAGGCGGCCGTAATCCGGCTCGTTGCGATGCGTCGTGCGGCGGAAACTGTAGAAGCGGGACTCGTCTGCATATGTATCAAGGCCGAGGTCCTGCACCGTTCCGACGCGCGCCTGTTCGAGCCGCAGCGCAATAAAGCCGGGCAGGTCAAACATGGCGTGACCGTCGCGCGCGGCGGGCTTGAAGAATTTTGCGAAGCTTTCATCGGCCGCGCGGAAGCGCGCGATGAATTCGGGGCCGACCTCGTAGCTCGGCTGGCGGATGAGCGGGCCGATGACGGCAGCAATATTTTCACGCCGAGCGCCGAGTTCTTCCATTTTCTTGACGGTCGATTCAACGATGCCCTCGAACGCGCCGCGCCAGCCGGCATGCGCGGCGGCGATCACGCCCGCTTTGCCGTCCGCGAGCAGCACGGGACCGCAATCGGCAATCGTCACGCCGATGGCGATGCCGGGCGTCTTTGTCACGACCGCGTCGGCGCGCGGCGCGTGCTCGCGCGTCCACGCCTCCGTCGCGACAATGGCGATGGCGCTGTGATGTTGAAACGCAGTGACAAGCGCCGACGCTTCGAGCGATGCCGCCATGCGGCGGCGGTTCTCGGCGACATGGGCGGGATCGTCCTTCGATCCCCGTCCGCCGTTCATGGTCGCATAGACCCCCTGCGACACGCCGCCGTCGCGCGTGAAGAAGGCGTGACGCACGCGCGGCAGTCCGGTGAGGGCGGCGGCAAGGATCATTCGCGCGAGAGTTGCGGTCGAGCGGTCACGAGTCAAATCCGGGCGGTGTCGGCAACGCCGGATGGATGAAGGCGACAGCCTTGAAGAGCTCACCCATGCCGGGTGACGGAGCGGTGAGACGAGCGAATGCCGCGTCGACTTCCTTCGCAATTGCCTCGCTTCCGCGCTTCAGGCGCTCGGCGCGGATCTCGATGCCAAGCGTGCGCAGGAAATTGCCTTGCGTCACGGGGCCGACCGCATGAAGACCGCCGAGCGTCGCGACGCGGGACAGCATCTCGAAATCGACATGCGCGGTGAGGTCGGCGTCACCCGGATTTTCGAGCACGTCCGCAACCTTGTGCGCGCGCACGGCCTGCAACGTGTCGCCGAAGCCGGTTTCAATGTGACCGTAATCAATAAAAAGCGCGACACCGCCATCGGCGGCGATGCGATGAACGGCGTCGCGGACGGGCGCGAGCAACGCGCGTTCCAGCATTGCGCCCGGCGGAGCGGGCCGCAGACGCGCAGGCAGTTGTTCCTCGATGCCCGACAGCGGCGCGGGATCGAGCGCGAAAGCGAGCTGCTCGCCGACGAGGCCGACCTTGCGCTCGTGCCAGCCGGCATCCGTTTTCACAAACTGATCGACTGGAAGCGCGTCGACAAACTCGTTGCCGATTACGATCAGCGGTCCGCCCGGCACGGTGGAAAAGCTGCGATGCCATTCGGCAGCCGCGCCGCTTTCGTTGAGCGCCGCGCGCTGACGCTCCACGAGCACCGGGCTTGTCTCGACGAGATGGACGCTGACCGCTTCGCGAAATGGGGGCAGGACGCGCGCCGCACGCAGGAGGTCGCTCATCAGCGTGCCGCGGCCGGGGCCGAACTCGACGAGGTTGACGGCTTTCGGCTCGCCCATGCTGCGCCAGACCTCGGCGCACCAGACGCCCAGCATCTCGCCGAACATCTGACTCACTTCCGGCGCGGTGATGAAATCGCCGGCGGCGCCGAGCGGGTCGCGCTTGACGTAGTAGCCATGCAGCGGGTGGCTGAGCGCGAGCGCCATGTAGCGCGAGACGGAAATTGGTCCTTCGCTCGCGATCAGCGCGCGGATTTCCTGCTCGAGCGCGTTCATGCCGCCTTCGGCTTGCGCAGCGCGTAGACGACCGCCGCCGCGCCGACGACGATCATCGGGATCGAGAGCAGCATGCCCATGGTGAGTCCGCCGGCGAGAAAACCGATATGCGCGTCGGGCTCGCGGAAGAATTCGCCAAGCACGCGCATGACGCCATAGCCGCCGACGAACAGGCCGCCGATCAGTCCGGGCCGTGTGAGCGCGCCGCGGCGCACGGCGATCATCAGGATCGCGAACAGCAGCAATCCCTCGAGCCCCGCCTGATAGAGCTGGCTCGGATGGCGCGGCTCGGGTCCGGCCATCGGGAAGATCATTGCCCAGGGCACGTCGGTGACGCGGCCCCAGAGCTCGCCGTTGATGAAGTTGGCGATGCGGCCAAGAAACAATCCCATCGGCACGACGACGGCGGCGATGTCGAGCATCGAGAGCGGCGGAATCTTTCGCGCGCGTGCGAACAGGATCAGCGCCAGCACCGTGCCGAGGAAACCGCCGTGGAACGACATGCCGCCGCGCCAGACGATGAAAATCTCGGCGGGGTTAGAGAGAAAATATTGCGGCTGATAAAAGAGGACGTAGCCGATGCGTCCGCCTGCCACGATGCCGACCGCGCACCAGACGATCACGTCGTCGACGTCCGCGGGTTTGATCGGCGACACACCGGCCCAATAGGCATTGTTCGCGGCGATGCGGCGCGCCAGCCACCAGGCGAGCAGAATGCCCGCCACATAGGCGAGCGCGTACCAGCGGATCGCGAATGGGCCGAAGGAAATCAGGATCGGGTCGATCTGGGGATAGGGGATGACGAAGAACGGCATGGCGCGTGAATCGGCTTGCGGCGTTGGCGAGTCAAGAAGGCTTCCCCACCAGTATCCCTCATGCCCGGGCCTGACCCGGGCATCCGGCCGGCGAGCCGGCTTATTCTGGATGGCCGGGTCACGCCGCGCAAAGTGGCGCGGCGGCCCGGCCATGAGGGAGTGTTAAGGACCAACGGACTACGGTCTTGCATCCTTCCGCCGAAGAGACCATCTGACAGCCGTCCGTTTCCTCTTCCCGCGCGGAGGCCGTCATGGCCCAGACCAGCAACCGCTTTCTCGACGAAATGGCCCGCCTGATGAATGACGCCGCGGGCGTTGCCGACGGAGTCCGCCGCGAGGTTTCGACGCTCGTGCAGTCGCAGATGGAGCGCGTCCTGCGCGACATGGACGTCGTGACTCGGGAAGAGCATGAGGCGGTCAAGGAGATGGCCGCGAAGGCCCGCGACGAGAATGAGCGGCTCGCCGCGAGACTCGCGGAAGTTGAGAAAAAACTCCCAAAATAAGCGCCTGCCGCATCTCGACTCTGAATTGCGTGTGCAACTTCCCGAAGCCTGTGGACGCACGCCGCCCTGCCATTGAAGCAGGAGTCGAATCCGATTCTGCTCGCTGAAGACGAATCAAGTCCCAGTTCCGCGACGATTCGGCCTTGTTGGCGCCACAGCGTGTGGAACGAATCAGCGGCGTTCGGTGGGGCGTTGCAAAGCGCGGGCGGGGGTCCGCGCCCAATCAAGAGCGAGTACGGGGTCGAAGGCAATGGCATTCACCGAGATGGATTTCGAACAGCCGGTCAACCCGGCTAACCCGGTCGATCTGGTCGAGCGGCTCGCGTCGCTCAATGACTGGAGCTTCGAGCGGTCGAACGACTACGAGATTTCACTATCAATCGCCGGCAAGTGGACGGACTACCACGTCTCCTTCCAATGGATGAGCGAGATCGAGGCCCTGCATCTGGCGTGCGCCTTCGACGTGAAGGTGCCGGAAGCGCGGCACCATGAAGTCCTTAAGCTCCTTGCCATCGTGAATGAGCAGCTTTGGGTCGGTCACTTCGATCTGTGGACCGACGAGGGCATGGTCATGTACCGCAACGCGCTGGTGCTGGCGGGCGGCGCCACGGCAAGCGGGCGGCAGTGCGAAGCGTTGCTGAAAAGCGCGCTCGACGCGGCCGAGCGTTGTTTCCCAGCGTTCCAGTACACGATCTGGGCGGGGAAGAGCGCGAAGGAAGCGATCGACGCCACACTGTTCGAGACGCGCGGTGAAGCCTGATCTGACCATCTTCGCCCATGAGCGCTGAGCGAGCGAACGGCCTCGCCTCCGTGCCGGGTCCGGTGCTGCTGGTCGGCGCCGGCAAGATGGGCGGCGCGCTTCTGGAGTCGTGGCTTGCGCGCGGGCTGCCGCCGGCGCTCGTCTCCGTCATCGATCCGACGCCCGCGCCGGACATCGCGAAACTGATGGCGGCCAGGCGCATCGCGCGCGATCCGCAGCCGCCATTGTTGCCGAGCCATGCCGCGATCGTGCTCGCGGTGAAGCCGCAGATGGCGCCCGACGTGATGAAGCAAATCTCGCGCTTCGTCGGCCGCGACACGGTGGTCGTGTCGATCATGGCCGGGCGGACGATCGCTTTCCTCGCCAAGAATTTGCCGAAGGCAACGGCGATCGTGCGCGCAATGCCAAATACGCCGGCTTCGATCGGGCGCGGCATCACGGTGGCGGTGCCGAACAACCGCGTGAAGGGCGCGGCGCGCGATCTTGCCGACGCGCTGCTCGTGGCGACCGGCCCCGTCGAGTGGATCAAGAACGAAAAGTGGATGGACGCGGTCACCGCTGTTTCAGGCTCAGGCCCGGCCTACATCTTTCTGCTCGCGGAAAGTCTGGCGCGTGCAGGTGTTGCCGCCGGCTTGCCGAAGCCGCTCGCGGCGCGGTTGGCGCGCGAAACGGTGGCGGGCGCGGGCGAGCTTCTTTATCGCTCCGAGCTTGAGGCGTCGAAGCTGCGCGAGAATGTCACTTCCCCGAACGGGACGACGGCCGCGGCACTGAAAGTGCTGATGGCGAAGAGCGGGCTCGATCCGTTGATGAAGAAGGCGATTGCGGCGGCGATGAAGCGCTCGAAGCAACTCGCCGGCTGAGTCATGGCCGACCCGATCGAGCCGAAAATTTCCTTCGAAGATTTCCGCAAGGTCGATATCCGCGTCGGCACGATCGTGAGTGCCGAGCCGTTTCCCGAAGCGAAGAAGCCCGCGATCCGGCTCGTGATCGACTTCGGCCCCGAGATCGGGATGCGCAAATCGTCGGCGCAACTCGTGAAGCACTACAAGCTGGCCGATCTGATCGGCCGGCAAATCGGCGCGGTGCTGAATTTTCCGCCACGGCAGATCGGGCCGATGATGTCGGAGGTGCTGACGCTGGGCTTCCCGGATGAGGACGGCGGCGTCGTGCTGCTTGGCTCGGACAAGAAAGTGCCGGATGGCGGAAGGCTGTTCTAAACCGGAATCCGCACGGTCGCGCGCAGGCCGCCGAGCGGGCTTTCAGCCAATGCGATTTCTCCGCCGTGAACACCCGCGATGTCGCGCGCGATCGAGAGGCCAAGGCCGGTGCCGGTCTGATTCTGGTTGCGCGCGTCGTCGAGGCGCAAGAATGGGCGGAAGACGTCGTCGCGCCGGTTCTCGGGAATGCCGGGACCGTTGTCGTCGACATGCACCGTGAGCCAGCGCGGCTCGCGGCTGCCGGTGAGGGCAACGGTCGAGCCGAAGCGCGAGGCATTCGAGACGAGGTTCGCCAGGCAGCGTTTGAAGGCGTCCGGCCGTAACTGGACGATCGGCGGGCCCGCGAAGCTCGCGCTCGCGCGCTTGCCCTGGCGCTGCGCTTCCGCCGCAAGGTCGTCCAGCAGATGTGAGACATCGATAAGCTCGGGCGCTTCGCCGGCCTCGCCGCGCGCGAAGGCGAGATAGGCCTCGAGCATGCGCTGCATTTCGTCCACGTCCTTGCGCAGCGCCTCAACCTCGGGGCTGTCCTCGATCAGCGCGAGTTCGAGCTTGAAGCGCGTGAGCACTGTACGCAGGTCGTGCGAGACGCCGGAGAGCATGGTGGTGCGCTGCTCGATCTGGCGTTCGATGCGCTTCTTCATTTCCATGAAAGCGGTGGCGGCCTGCCGCACCTCGCGCGCGCCGCGCGGGTGGAAGTTCTTGATGTCGCGGCCCTTGCCGAAGGCGTCGGCGGCGGCTGCGAGCCGCAGGATCGGCTTGATCTGGTTGCGCAGGAAGAGGATGGCGATGCCGAGCAGGACGAGCGACGTGCCGACCATCCAGACGAGGAAGATATGTGAGTTCGAGGCATAGGCCTGATTGCGCCGCGCGAAGACGCGCATGACCGAACCCTTCAACTGAATGCGAATTTCAACAAGATTTGAGTCGCCGACCGTGTCGATCCAGAACGGGCGCTGGATGAGCCGCGCGATCTCCTGCGAGAGCACGGTGTCGAGCACGTCGAAGAACGGCTTGGGGCCTGCCGGGGGCAGCGGCTCGGGCGGAAGAAATTCAACGTTCAGGCGCAGCTTCTCGTCGGCGATGCGGCGCAGCTCCTTGCCGCCATCGGCGCGCGGATAGTGCTCGTAGATCTCGACGAGGGCGGCGATGTCCTGCGCGAGCGAGGAAGAAAGCCGCAACGTCACTTGATTGAAGTGCCGCTCCATGAACACGAAGGCGACGACCGATTGCAGCAACACCATCGGGGTCACGATGATCAGCAACGAACGCGCGTAGAGACCCTTCGGCAGATGCGCGGTGAGCCAGAGGCCCGTTCGCGTGAACGGCCGGCGGACTTTGGCGCCGATCGCCATCAGGCCCGCGAAGAGCGAGCGAAGTCCGGAGCGGCTGAAGTCGAGCGATGTCATCGCCGCCTCACGGCGTTGCAATCAGCTGGTAGCCGATGCCGCGCACCGTACGCAGATAGACGGGGTCGGTCGGATCGCGTTCGATCTTGCGGCGCAGGCGATTAATCTGCACGTCGACGGCGCGTTCGCTGGCATTGAGGCCGGGCGCGGAGAGCGCCTGTCGCGGCACCGTCTCGCCCGAGCGCGCGGCGAGGACTCGGAGCATCTCGCGCTCGCGATCGGTAATGCGTACGGGCTTGCCGTCGCGGATCAGTTCGCCGCGGCCGAGGTGAAACTCGAACTCGCCAAAATGCGCGATCTCGATCGAGCGCGCCGACGGCTGTTCGCTGCGGCGGAGGATGCCGCCGATGCGAAGCAGCAGCTCGCGCGGCTCAAACGGCTTGCCGACATAATCGTCGGCGCCGATCTCGAGCCCCGCGATACGGTCGACGGGTTCGCTGCGCGCGGTGAGCATCAGGATCGGCACTTTGGAGCCGCTGCGGATCGAGCGCGCGAGATCGATGCCGCTTTCGCCCGGCATCATCACGTCGAGCACGAGCAGGTCGAACGAAAAGCCGCCGAGCCGGGCGCGCGCTTCGGCCGCGTTGTTTGCCGTCGTCACGCGGTAGCCGTGGTCGGCGAGGAAGCGCGAGAGAAGTTCCAGGATGCGCCGGTCGTCGTCCACCACGAGCAAGTGCGGCGCGTCGTCGGGCGGCGGGGTGCGGGTCTTGGTCATCACACTCATCGTTCGCCGGACTTCTTGTTGGCGCGGGCGATCAATCCTTCGACCTCCTCGCGTGCCGCCGGATCAATCATCGCCGTCAGAAATTTTTTTGCGGCCTCGCGTGCGCCGGGGCCATACTCGTGCAGCGCGCGGGCGAAGCGCCGTGTTTGCAGAAGTGCGAGATCGCGGGCGAGCGACTCGCCCTTGGCGGTGAGATGAAGCAGGCGCTGGCGGCGGTCGGCCTGGCCGGCCTTCTGGACGACATAGCCCTGCTCAACGAGGTCGCGCAGCACGCGTCCGAGGCTCTGCTTGGTGATCTTCAAGATGTCGAGGAGATCGGCAACGCGCATGCCGGGATGGCGATTGACGAAGTGCAGCACGCGATGGTGCGCGCGGCCGAAGCCGAGGCCCGAGAGACGCTCGTCGGCATCGCCGATGAAGTCCCGGTACGCGAAAAACAGCAGTTCGATCAGGTCATAGGCCGGCCCGCCGGACTGGCGCTCGTGTCCAGGCTCCGATGGGCGAAGCGATGCCGTCGAGACGTTTATGTCAGCCATGTTGACATATTTAGCTTGCTTTGTTATCGAGATCAAAGGCCCGGCGAAAGGATCGGCTTCGGATACTTCGTTTGCCGGTTCGATCGTTGCGCCTTGCGCCTGAACGCGCTCTCATTACGAAACATATCGGGACTTGCCCGGAGAGGCAAAACCCGGTTGCCGGGATGGAAAACGGGACCGCAGCGACGGCCTGCGGGTCTTCAGGAGGACAAGATGGCCGGTGACACCTTCGACAACCGCCCTGGCGTGATCTGGTACGACGGCAAGCTCGTGCCCTGGGCCGACGCCAATCTGCATGTCCTGAGCCACGGCCTGCATTACGCGAGTTGCGTGTTCGAGGGCGAGCGCGCTTACGGTGGCGAAATTTTCAAGGGCAGCGAGCATTCCGAGCGCCTGAAGGCATCGGCGCGCATGCTCGATTACGAAATTCCTTATTCGGTCGCCGAGATCGACGCGGCGAAGAAACTCGTGCTCGAAAAGAACGGACAGAAAGATGCTTATGTCCGTCCGGTCGCGTGGCGCGGCAGCGAGATGATGGGCGTCTCGGCGCAGAACAATAAAATTCATCTGGCGATCGCAAGCTGGGAATGGCCGAGCTATTTCGATCCGGCGCAGCGCCTGAAAGGCCTGCGGCTCGATCTTGCCGAGTATCGCCGCCCCGATCCGAAGACGATTCCATGCAAGGCAAAGGCCGCCGGTCTCTACATGATCTGCACGATCTCCAAGCACGCGGCCGAGCGCAAAGGTTACGCCGACGCATTGATGCTCGACTGGCGCGGACTCGTGGCCGAATGCACGGGCGCGAACATCTTTTTCATCAAGGACGGAAAGATTCACACGCCGACGCCGGACTGCTTCCTCGACGGCATCACGCGCCGTACGGCGATCGATCTTGCAAAGAAGCGCGGTATCGAAGTGATCGAACGCGCGATCAAGCCGGAAGAACTGACGCAGTTCTCGGAGTGCTTCATCACCGGAACGGCAGCCGAAGTGACACCGGTGTCGGAGATTGCCGAATGGCGTTTCACGCCGGGCACGATCACGAAGCAGCTAATGGACGACTACACGGCTGAAGTGCAGCCGAAGAAGCGCTCGGCGGCGGCCTGACCAAGAGCAAAAATTTTTAAAATCCCTCATGCCCGGGCCGGCGCGAAGCGCCGTGACCCGGGCATCCAGTTTTTGCGAAGACGCTGGATTGCCGGGTCAAGCCCGGCAATGAGGGAGTTGATGTTGGCCTGTCATTCCGCTGCGTCGCGCTTCGGATCGCGCTTCCAGCGCGCGGCCGCGTCGTCGTCTTTCGTGCTAGCATCGACCCACGTCGCGCCGCTGGCGGCCTCGACCTTCTTCCAGAAGGGCGCGCGGGTTTTCAGGTAATCCATCAGGAATTCCGCGGCCTCGAAGGCTGCGCGCCGGTGCTTCGACGCGCAGGCCACAAACACGATTATCTCGCCCGGCTCGATGCGGCCCACGCGATGCACGACGCGCACGCCCATGAGCGGCCAGCGCCGCTCAGCTTCCTGCACATGCCGCTCGATCTCGTTCTCCGCCATGCCGGGATAATGTTCGAGCGTGAGCGATGCAATCTTTCCGCCGTCCTCGCTGTCGCGGCAGATGCCGGAGAACGCGACGACGGCGCCGATGTCCGTGCGGCCGTGCGACAACGCGGCCGTTTCTGCGGCGGGATCGAAAGCGCTTTCAACAATTCGGACGGTCATCGTTTTCTTCGGCGTCGTCCCCGCGAAAGCGGGGACCCATACTCCCAGTTTCCGTTAGGTAAGGAGGCGGGTCAAATCCTTCCAGTCCGGATTTTCCTGCTCGATCAGTGCGAGTTTCCAGTCGCGATTCCATTTCTTCAGCCGTTTTTCGCGAACAATGGCAGACTCCGGGTCGTCGAAGAATTCGACGTAGACGAGCTTGCTCACCTTGTATTGGCGAACGAATTCGGAGCCTTTTCCAAGCTGGTGTTCGATCAAGCGGCGTTGAAGATTGTTCGTAATGGAATGTAGAGCGTGCCGTGTCGGCCGCTTGCGAGAATGTAAACCGCGTAGGTGCCCATCGCGACACCGGGGTTGTGGGTCCCCGCTTTCGCGGGGACGACCATGATGATTCAGCCGCCCGTCATCGGCGGGAATAATGCGATCTCGCGGGCGCCAGCGAGCTTCGTATCCGGCTTGACATGGACGCGGTCGATGGCGGCACGCACGACCTTCGGATTGTCGAAGGCGTAGGCATATTCCTCGCCGCGGCCCTTCAGCCACTCCACGAGGTCGCCGACGGTCTGCACGTTCGCAGGCGGGCTGAGGTCTTCCTCGACCTTGCCAACGCGCTCACGAATCCAGGCGAAATAGAGAACCTTCATCGCTCATCGACGAGATGCTTCACGCCGGCACGGAAATAATCGAAGCCGGTGTATAGCGTGAGGACCGCGGCGGTCCACAATAATGTGAGGCCAATGCGCGTCGTGCCCGGCAAGACTTCCTCGCCGGCGGGTCCGGCGAGCAGGAAGCCGATCGCGACGAGCTGCAGCGTCGTCTTGTATTTCGCGAGCCGCGACACCGGGACGCTCACGCGCAGCTCGGCGAGAAATTCGCGCAGGCCCGACACGAGAATTTCACGGCACAGGATGACGAAGGCGGCCCAGAGCGACCAGCCGCGGATCGTCGTGTCGGCCGCGAGCATCAGGAGGCAGGCGCCGACGAGGAGCTTGTCCGCGATGGGGTCAAGCATGCGGCCGAGCGCGGTCTGTTCGCCATAGGCGCGCGCCGCCCAGCCGTCGAGCCAGTCGGTGAGGGCGGCGAGAATAAAGATTGCGAGGGCGACCCAGCGCAGCCACAGGCCTGCTTCGAAAATGGTGACGCCGAAGAGGCAGGCGGCGACGACGGGGACCGCGGCGATTCGGGAGTAGGTCAGCAGATTGGGCAGCGACAGCGGGCCGCCGCCAGCGCGCGTGCTGCCGATTTCTGCTGCTACCTGGCTGTTCGCACGCCGCATATCCAATCCCTTCAAGGCAGAGAAAGACATTGCAGAAAGACATTGCAGGATGGCTGCGTCAATGCGGCGTGCAGTCAATTTCGCGGCAGCCGTCAGCCATTCGCATGGAAATAGTCGTATACGGCCTTCGCGGTGGCCGCATTGACGCCGGGAACCGTTTGCAGGTCCGTCAGCGAGGCGCGCTCGATCGCGATCAGTGTCCCAAAATGACGGAGCAACGCGCGCTTGCGCGTGGGACCGACGCCGGGGATTTCCTGCAAGCCGCCGCTCGCGAGGTCGCGCTTGCGCCGGGTGCGATGTGCGCCGATGGCGAAGCGATGCGCTTCGTCGCGCAGCCGCTGAATGAAATAGAGCACCGGATCGCGCGGCGGCATCCGGAACGGCTGGCGCTCCGGCATGTGGAATGTCTCGCGGCCCGCGTCGCGGTCGGCACCCTTGGCAATCGCGACAACGCAAAGATCGCCGATGCCGAGATCCGCCAGCACCTCGCGCGCCGCGCTTAGCTGGCCGGGACCGCCGTCGAGAACAACGACATCCGGCCATGGCGAGTCAGGATCCTCCGAACGCGGCGTATCCTTCACGAGCCGCGAAAAGCGGCGGCGCAACACTTCGCGCATCATACCGTAGTCGTCGCCGGGAGTGAGTTCCTCCGACCGGATGTTGAACTTCCGATACTGGTTCTTCACAAAACCTTCGCGTCCCGCGACGATCATGACGCCGACCGGGTTCGAGCCCGTGATGTGGCTGTTATCGTAAACTTCGATGCGGCGCGGCGGCTGCGTGAGAGTGAAGGCCTCGGCGAGACCCTTCAGCGCGCGCAGTTGCGTCGAGGACTCCGCGAGACGGCGGCCGAGCGCCTCGCGCGCATTGACCAGCGCATGCTCGATCAGCGCGCGCTTGTCGCCGCGTTGTGGAACCGAAATATCAATGCGATGGCCGGAGCGCGTGGTGAGCGCCTCTGCCAGCAGATCGTGTTCCTGAATCTCGTGCGAGAGCAACACGCAGCGCGGCGCGGTCTTGTCCTCGTAGAACTGCGCGAGGAAACTTTCGAGCACTTCGCTTGGCTCGAAACTGCGGTCCGCGCGCGGATAGTAGGCGCGGTCGCCCCAATTCTGGAAATTGCGGATGAAGAACACCTCGATGCAGGTGATGCCGCCTTCCTGATGCACGGCGAACACATCCGCCTGCTCGATCGAGCGCGGATGCACGCCGTGATGCGACTGGATCGCCGAAAGCGCGGCGAGACGATCTCGCAGCGCAGCCGCGCGCTCATAGTTCAGCGTCTCGGACGCCTCTTCCATTTCCTTCGCCAGCGTCTCCTTCACCGTGCGGCTGCGGCCGGACAGGAAGTCGCGCGCTTCCTCGACCAGCACGTTGTAGTCCGGCAACGCGATCTCGCCGGTGCATGGGCCTGAGCAGCGCTTGATCTGGAACAGCAGGCACGGACGGGTGCGGCTCTCGTAAACGGAGTCCGCGCAGGAGCGCAGCAGAAACGCGCGCTCAAGCGCGGTGATCGTGCGGTTCACCGCGCCGACAGCGGCGAACGGGCCGAAATAGTCGCCCTTCCGGTTGCGGGCGCCGCGGTGCTTGGTGATCTGCGGCGCCGGATGGCCGCCGGTGATCAGAATGTACGGAAACGACTTGTCGTCGCGCAGCAGCACGTTGAAGTGCGGACGGAAGCGCTTGATGAGATTGGCTTCGAGCAGCAGCGCTTCGGTCTCCGTCGAGGTCGAGACGAATTCCATCGTGGCCGTCGCGGCGACCATGCGGGCGATGCGGTTCTCGAGACCCATGCGGGTGTAGGACAGCACCCGCTTATGGATGCTCTTCGCCTTGCCGACATACAGGACCTCGCCCTTGCGGTTGAGCATCCGGTAGACGCCCGCTCCGCGCGGCGCGGTCTTGGCGGAGCGCAGGATGACTTCGCGGCCGGTCTCGACGCTCTCGGCGGATGGCGTTTCCTCGGGCTCGTTCGCGAGCTCCAGTTCGACGACCGAGACATCCTCGGCGTCTTCCGTTTCGGAAGTTTCCGGAACGATCGCCGTGTCGGCCGGATTTTCGGGATCGAGGTCTCGCTTGCGCTCCATGGCGGCAAACTAGGCATTCGGCCCCGCAAGGGCCAGTGGAGGAAATTGTTATTTGGGCGTGATCTTTTCCGAAAACCGGTGTCCACTTTTCGGGATCACGCCCTACTCACGAATGCCGCTGATTTCCGGCGTCTGCCACGCGATGTGCTGGCCGCCGTCCACCGGAACCACGGTGCCCGTGACGCCTTCGGCGCCTGCCAGATACAGGACGGCCTTTGCGACGTCGCCGGTGCTCACGTTGCGGCCCAGCGGAAGCCGCGCGCTTTGCCTGGCGAAATCTTCTTCGCTTTGTCTTGGGCTTCGCAGCGTCGGCCCCGGCGCGACGCCGTTCACCCGAATGCCGGGCGCGAGTGCCTGCGCCATCATGTGAGTGGCGCTGTGCAACGCCGCCTTGCTCAGGGCATAGGAAAAGAAGAGCGGCGTCGGTTTGAAGACACGCTGATCGAGGACGTTGACAATCGACGACCGTCCCGCCGGCGCTTGCGCGGCAAAAGCCTTCGCCAGAAACACCGGCGCCGCGAGATTGATCGTCATCTGCCGGTTCCATCGCTCCGGCGACAGCGACGTGATTGCGTCCTCTTCAAACACGGATGCGTTGTTGATCAGCAGCGTGAGCGGACCCAGCGCCTTGTTCGCGTCGCGGACTAACTGATCGGCGAACGACGTGTCGGCGAGATCGCCGACAAGGACGGTGCAGCGTCCGCCTGTGCGTTCAATCTCCTGCTTCAGCGACTGTGCATCGTCGACGGAGCGATTGCAGTGGATCGCGACGGCATAGCCGGCCGATGCAAGGCACAAAGAGATCGCACGGCCGATACGACGCGCGCCGCCGGTGACGAGTGCCGCTTGCCCTTGGGGTTCCATGGACTCGATCTTGCCACGCTTCTGAACATTTTCGGTCCAGCGTTGGCCGCTCTCAACCAATTATTAAGCGTAGAATCAAGGAAAGCCGATTCCTTGCGCCGCGTTAAGGTTTCGAAATCCCTTAAAAGTTTAGCTTTTGCCCAGCGCCACCGATCCCGGACGATCGTGCGAAGGAGTATGCAATGAAGAGACTGCTGTTAGCGGCGACTGCGGCGACATTCGCCAGCGCGCCCGTGCTTGCGGCGGATATGGGGGGACGGCGCGCGGCGCCATACTACGGCCCGCCACCCGCCCAGCTGTTTAACTGGACCGGCTTCTATGTCGGCGGCAATGCCGGTTGGGGTTGGGGCAGTGCGCTTGGCACCGATCCGAGCGGCTATCTGATCGGCCTCCAGGCCGGATACAATTTCCAGTATGCAAGCGGCTTGCTCGCGGGCATCGAGTCCGACATCGCAATCAGCGGCGTCGAGGGTTCGGGCGGCGGCACCTTCGGCCTCGATTATCTGGGCACGGTGCGCGGCAGGTTGGGCTACGCGATGGATCGCTATCTCGCCTACGGCACGGCGGGCGTGGCCTATGGCCGGGGCGACGTCGCGCTCGGCGGGCTCTCGAACGAGCAGACGCATGTCGGGTACACGGTCGGCGCCGGCGTCGAGGCGATGATCGCGCCAAACATCACAGCGCGGCTCGAGTATCTCTATGTCGATCTCGGCCGCGAGACCTACACAACGGTACTTGGCCCGACGCGCGCCAGCTTTGACGCGAACATCGTTCGCACCGCGCTCAACTACAAATTCTGAGCTGCACGGCAGCGGAAAATACAAAAGCCCCGGCGGAAGCGCCGGGGCTTTCGCATTCGTGCAGATCACCGGCGAAAGACGCCTTAGTCTGCGCGACTGAGATTGACCGCCTTCGGTCCCTTGCCGCGCTGGTCGGGTTCGACATCGAACGAGACGCGCTGGCCTTCGTTCAAGGCTCCAAGGCCGGAGTTGTTCACGGCCGACACATGCACGAACACATCCCGGCTTCCGTCGTCGGGCTGGATAAATCCGAACCCTTTTTCATTGTTGAAGAACTTCACTGTGCCGCTCGTCGGCATAGCCCCCACTCCTCGTCTGTTCCCTCTGGCCCCGGGACGGCTTTGTGCAGGCTACCGTCCTCGCGACACCTGCGATTCCTACGTCATCCCGATTTCGCCGGGAAGCAGTTCAGCGTGCGAGCCAGTCGAGGCGGTAGCGGGCGGCCCGCTCCCTGCCCAGGGATTGGGCGAGCGCGGGCATTATTGTTTGAAGCTCGCCTTCCAATGTCCAGGGCGGATTGACGAGGAGCACGCCGCAGGAGGCGAGTTTGCCTTCGCTCAGGCCGTGGACGGTCGATTCGACGCGAAGAACCTCGGGAATGCCGAGCCGGGCAATGCGTCGTCCAAACATCTCGGTGTGATGCGCGTTCTTGATCGGGTACCAGAAAAAATAGCATCCGCCGGGCCAGCGGCGATGCCCTTCGATCAGCCCTTCTTCGAAACGGTGGAAGTCATCGCCTTCCTCGAAAGGCGGGTCGATCAGAACCAGCCCACGGCGTTCGGGCGGGGGCAGGGCGGACTTGAGGGCGGTCCACCCATCCGTTTCGATCACGCTTGTCCGCCGGTCTCGACCGGCGGCTGTCTTCAGCGCCGCCGTGTCTTCGGGGTGCAATTCGCAGAACACCAGCCGATCCTGCGGCCGTGTCAAACGAAGCGCGATCAGCGGCGAGCCGGGATAGTGGCCGCGTTCGGCTCTTGCGATCGACAGATATGGCGCGAGCAATTCTGCCGCTTCGCCTTTGGGTGGATTTCCGAGCAGGCGACCGATGCCGTCCTTCCACTCGCCCGTTCGTCCCGCTTCGCTGCTGCCGAGATCATAGCGACCCGCGCCGGCATGGGTGTCGATCACGCGAAACGGTGCTTCTTTCTGGCCCAGGTAAAGAAGAACACGCACGAGGACAGCGTGCTTCAAAACATCCGCGAAATTCCCCGCATGAAAGGCGTGGCGATAGTTCAACGAATTAGCCGCCTCGCACCGGCGGCATCACGACACGGCTTGCGCGGCAGGTCCGGCGCTCGTTCTCGGCGCAGGCACGAAACGACAGGTCGCTGCTCATGCAGATGCGCACTTCGCGCAGCCGGCGGTCATCGCAGGTAACGGATACGGCATCGGCGGGAAGCTGCGGGTTGGCTTCAATGAAGGCGCGTTCGACTTCCGCGGGCGAGACCATCGTGTAGTCGTTGAGCCGATGGAAGCGGGACGGAATCTGCACGCGATCGCGCGCTTCTCGGAGCTTGGCAAAATAGGCTTGCGGCTGAAGGCCGGAACAGGTGCCGTGCGTTCGCCATTGATGGACGACGAGACCGCGCGCAGGCATCAGATCCATCACCGACTGGATCGTGCTGTTCGGCACATAGGGTGCGCGCTCGATGCAGGAGCGCGGATAACCGCGCTCATATTGCGGCCACAGGCCATGCACGACGAATGCGTAAGGCCGCGCGCGGCTGCACTGCTCATCGCCGCTGCGCTTGTCGCCTTCCGCCTCGCAGTAGGACGGGGCCCAGGAGAGCGCCAGAACGTAAAAGTCGAACTGCCCCGGCTTGCCGCGTTCCTGCGCGGACGCCGCTTGCGAGAGCAGGATCAGCGCGAGCGCTGCGAGAGCGCCGCGCAATGCCGTCATGGCCGCGCCGCGCGGCAATTCGGTGCGTAGGCCAGATTGTGGTCGTAACCCACCACGCACCATTCGACACCCCAGCCGACGCCCGCGAATCCGCCCTTCTCGATGATCGAATAGTAGACGACCGTGTCGCGGCGATCGGAGACCCGGACCTTCACTTCGCAGTAGCGGCGCGGAACGAATTCGCCGCCCCACGGGCGATACGCAATTTCGCGCGCAGGGCCGAAATGGCTGAGCGATTCATCTGAACCCCAGAAGCGGCGCTCCTTGTAGCCGAAGCGCCAGGAGATCGTCTGCAAGGCCCAGGCGCTGCCGCAGGCCGGGATGTAGCCGTGATGGCCGGTCAGGACCCGATCGAACCAGGCAGAGGCAGGCTGCGCGGCCGCCAACAGAAGGCCTGCCACAATTCCCAGCGCAATCGCGAATCGCCTAACCATTGTCGTCTCCCCTGATTGGGGCCACGATGAAACCGCGCTGCCTGCGGGTCAAGCTTGCGAGGCGCGGAAGCTGCGGGAATCCCGCCCAGTCCGGACGAATGGGATGAAAGCGCTACGGTCGCGGGCCTTGCGTCCACGGGGCGACTTTTCTAGCTTCCCACGGACTCACCCGGAGCCGATCATGTTCGTGCTGGAAGCCAAGACCGAGCGTCTCGTTGCCGTCCTGCTGGGGGTGCTGATGGCCGCGACCCGCGTCCATCATTTTGGTATCGGCGCGATCGCACCGGACGCCTCGACGGCGGTCTTCTTTCTCGCCGGTCTTCTGCTGGCCAGCCCGCTCTGGTTCGTTCTGTTTTCCGTGCTGGCGGTGGCGCTTGATGCGTTCGCGCTTGGCATTGCCGGTGTCGCCGATGCCTGCATGACGCCGGGCTACTGGCTTCTGTTCATCGGCTATCTTGTGCTCTGGTTCGCCGGCCGGCTCGGGCGGCGTATCGAGCGTCTGGACCTGAGGCAGGGGTTCCGGCTGCTGCTGCTCGCAGTGGGCGGCACGGCGCTGTTCTTCGTGCTTTCGAATGTCGGCTACTATTTTGGCGGCGGCTTCAATGAAAGCATGGGCGCGGCCGAGTATGTCCAGCGCGTGCAGGTGTACTTCCCGCACTATCTCGGGACGACGCTCGTCTATGTCGCAGCGGGTGTGGCTGTTTTTGCAATCGCTGTGCGGGTTCTCGCCGGCGGTCGCGTCGCGGCGCGCTGACGCTCCTGCGGCTTTCCGCTCTCATCATTGCCACTACGCTCGCCGCGGGTAGCGCGGCGGCCGAGAGCGTCCGGCATCGGGGATTCGTCGACGCGGCCGACATCGTGGCCGGACTGCAGGTCGAAGCACGGTATTTCGGCACGCATAATTTTATTGGCCGAAGGATCGACGGATATGAAGCCAACAAGTGTTTGCTCGCGCGGCAAGCGGCGGCAGCCCTCGCCGAGGTGCAACGGGACCTGGCGCCGCGCGGTCTCGGCCTGAAAGTTTTCGACTGCTATCGGCCCGCGCGCGCCGTTGCGCATTTCGTCCGCTGGGCGCGCGACTTGCAGGATCAGTCGCGCAAGGAGGAGTTCTATCCCGACGTGGGCAAGCGGACCCTGTTTCGCGACGGATATATTTCCGCGCGTTCCGGGCACTCGCGCGGTTCGACGGTGGATCTGACGCTCGTGCGGCTGTCAGACGGACGTGATCTCGATATGGGCACGCCGTTTGATTTTTTCGGCGCGCAGTCATGGCTGGCGGACCGTTCCGTGTCGCCGTCAGCGCAGGCCAATAGGCAAATGCTAGCGGTGGCGATGCAGCGGCGCGGTTTTCGCGCCTACGAGAAGGAGTGGTGGCACTACACGCTGCGGGCCGAGCCGTATCCGGACAGCTACTTTGATTTTCCGGTACGGTAACTCATTTCGATTTTTGTCCCGGATAGGCGGACCGCTGAAGCAGTTTCGCAAGATGCGCCGTGTTTGAGGCGAGCATCTTGGTCCACTCGGTCACGACCTTCGGTTTGTTCTTCAGGTCGATGTAGTTGGTGCCCTGCATCGCTTCGCCGACCCAGTAGGTCGCACCGCCGGCCGGGATCGTAAACCCGACTTCGGTCAAAGCCTGTTGAAATTCCGCCGCGACGTGATGCGCCCCGTCTTCATTGCCCACGACGATCGCGACGCCGATTTTCCCGTAAGCGGGAGTGCGGCTTTGATCATCTTTCTCGCCGAGAAACGCATCCATGCGCTCGAGTACCCGTTTCGCGACACTCGAAGGCTGACCGAGCCAGATCGGTGAGCCGAGCAACAGAATATCGGCGGCAATGATGCGCTTGCGCAGCGCGGGCCAGTCGTCACCGTCGCCTTCGTCCGACTTTACGCCCGGCTTGATGTTGAAATCGACGGCACGGACGATGTCGCATTCGATGTCATACCCCGCGAGCGCGGCGGTGAATTCCTTGAGCAGCACATCGGTCGATGACTCGGCGGGGGAGGTCTTGAGCGTGCAGTTAAAGGCGATCGCCTTGAGCGGCATAGCTGTCTCCGTGACGAAGGGCGTCACATCAACGGCCTGCGAGGCATTTGGTTACGGAGGCACGCGCTATTTGCGGCCGGCTTGGTCGACGATCGTCGTTACGGCCGCGGGCAGGGTGTCGAGATATGGACCCATGAAGAACTGCTGGCCGCTGCCAACTCCATAATAGCGGTCGTGGGCATCGATCATGGCGCGAACGGGCGCAACGCAATTTTTGAAGGAGTCGACGATCAGGTCGGTGACATTGCGTTGCCCAAAGCGGGGATCGGTCGAAACGGCGCGTGCGACGCAATCAGTCGCCGTGTGGATGAGGGGATGCAGAATCGCAGTCTTTTCTCGCGTCGACAGGCTGACCGGCGTGCGATCACCGTCCGGCGACAGCAGGCCGGGATTGATTGACGCGGAAATAATCAGAGATAGTCCCGTCAGCGCGTTGACGAACATTCCATCCAGACCCCGGTTCCCCGAGAAGCAGGGTACAGACGCAGTCTGATTCGTCCTACGCGGATTTGGCCGGCAGCGGCCGGTTTCGCGTCATTGTGACTCTGTGATCACAATGGTTCCATTGGAACTCGCTTGAAGCGATGCCCGGGCGGAAGTTCCGCCCGGGATCAGTTTCGCTTGGTCCTCAGTACCGGGCGCGAACGCGAGCCCGGGGCTGATACTGCGCTTGTGGTTCGCCGTAAACGACCTGCGCGCGCGGTTGCCCGTAATAGGCTTGCGGCTGGCCGTAGTACTCAGCGCGCGGCGCAGCATAGACCGGGCGGTTCGCGGTGGCACCAATGAAGAGGCCGCCAAGAACCGCAGGCACCAGCCACCAGGCGGAAATTGGATCCGCCTTTGCGGGAGCCGGAGCAAATGTAGTGGCTGTCAACGCCGCGGCAGCGGCGAGACCGACGATTGTTTTGTGCATCATGCACCTCCTTTGCTTTGCCGTACGGAGGGCCAATCCTCTTGTGGAAAATTGGTTCCTGCGGGAACCGGATTCAAATCGGGAAAAAGCGTGTCGAATTATCGCGTTACAATGACCGGAGTGCCCACCGAGACGCGACGATAGAGATCCATCACCTCGCGGTTATGCATGCGGATGCAGCCATGCGAGACGAAGCTGCCGACAGAGCCGGGCCGATTGGTTCCGTGAATCGCATAGTCCGCGTGCAATGTGAGTGCGGCGGCACCTAGAGGATTTCTTGGAGAGCCTGCAGGGACAACGGCAGGGGTGTTTTTGCGCCGCAAATCGTCGGGCATCACAAAGTCAGGCTTGATGAACTTGCCGGTGATCGAGCTGCGACCGCTCCACTGCATGCCGGCTTTGCCGACACCGACGCTGTAGCGGACGGCGCGCCCGTCATCGAGAACGTAGTAGAGACGGCGCTCGCTCGTTTTAATCAGAATCGTGCCGGGTGCGATCTCATCGTCGAACGGGACGGTCGTGCCGGCCAATGCAGCAGGCGCGAGCAGAAGCGTCGTGAAAAGATATGTTACCGCTGCAAGGATGCAGTGAGTGCGTCGGCTTTCGGTCATCATTTGAATTTCACGCGATGCGCCCGGCGCACAAATGTGCGCCGGGCGAAGTGTCCGCTATTAGCGGCAGACCTCGACGTGGCGATAGCCGCCGAAGAGGGATGGCTGGGCCTGCAAGTAGCAGCCGCGTGTCGGCGCGACCTGCACAGAGCCTCGCGGCGCATAGGGCGGCGCTGCGTGATAGGCGTGCGCATGGGCATGCGAATTCGCGATCACCGTGCCGCCGACGACGGCGGCGCCTAGAACGATCGACGGAATTACCCACCACGCATGGGCTTCTGCCTGTTGCGGAACCGACATGGTTCCGATCGCCAGCGCTGACGCGGCCGAGAGAGCAATCAGTGTTTTCTTCATCCTGTACCTCCGTATACGGCTGTTGTCGTTACGCGAGGGCCAATGCGTGCAGTGCAGCTTAGTTCCTGATTGGGTTGTGATTTTCTGTCGCTCCGACGCATTTTCGCCGCACGCATGGAACTCTCGCTGCACGCGCAGCGTTGGAATCAGGAGAGTCCCCAGGAGGTTTCCATGCGCAATTTGCTCCGCACAACGGCGCTCGCCGCGCTTCTGATCGCCGGCACGGCCGTCGCTCAGCAGTCGAACTCACCTGACAAGCAACCGCCTGTCGGGAATGCGAATGAAGCGGCGCAGGAACGCGCGCAGAACACGCCGGGCGCGAAGGGTGGCACCGTCGAGGACGCGAAGGGCGGCTCAGGCAATCCTGCACCGGCGCAGGCCGGCGGTCCGCCTGAAGCTGGCGCGGTACCTCTGCGCAGCGACGGATCGGATGCAAAGCGCGGCAACGGACTGGAAGTGCCGGGTGCGACCGCGCAAACCGCCCCTGCGAAATTTTCTGAAAAGAACGCGGATCTCGCCGAGTACTCGATCATGAGCTATCCGGTGCAACTCAACGACGAGCAGAAGCACGCGATCTGGCAGGCGGTCGGCGGCGAGCAGGCCAAGGATACGGCTTCGGCGGAGGGCAAGACGATCTTCGCCGAGGTCGGCGTATTCCTGCCGAATAACATCGATGCGCAATCGCTGCCGGATCAGCTCAATGCGCAGATTCCGCAGTTGCGCGGCCTGAAATATGTGAAGGCCGACGACAAGGTGCTGCTGGTCGCGCCTGCGAACGGTATCGTGCGCGGCGTCATCGAGGAATAACACCAAAGAAAAACGGCCCCGGAAGCCGGGGCCGTTCAATTCTCACTCCTGAGCGGCCGCGGTTGGCGGCGCTTCAAATCCCGTACGCCATCGCGATACCCGGTCGGCGAGCATTTCGACATGCTCGCGCGCGAGCTGGCTCGCCTTTGCATAGTTTGCGATTTCGTCCTGGATGCGATCGGCTTCATCGCGCAGGAAGTCACGCATGTCCTGCAGTTGCATGATGAGACCGTCGATCTCGCCGGTCGAGCCCCCGGCAACGCGCTGAATGAGCGAGTTCAGGTTGTTGAGGTCGCCCCCGTTCTTGCCCGGTCCGCGGAGGAACGTGACGTCTCGCGTGCGGATCAATTCGCGGATTTCTCCGTCGAAATCGTTCGTCACGTCGACCGCCTCGGCGAGCTTTTCCGAACGTTCTGCATTCATCGGATGCATCTCCCTCTTCACAGGAATCAGTACGGTACTTACGCAACCCGATGTCGGCATGCGAATAAGTCCGCTTGACGGTTTTTTCGGGAGAAAATGGGAGCGATTCACGGACACGCCGCGTCAGAAGCGCGCGTGAGCGATGTCCGGTTTTTGCCGCAATCGGGCGGAGGAACGTCGGGGAAAGCGGCGGTGCGCAAACACGCACCGCCTTTGTTGTCAGGCTGCCGCTGTCAGATCGATTTCGCGGCCGAGTGCCTGCTCGGCGAAGTCGAATGAGTCGAGCAGCGCGCGCATCCGTATAACTTTGGGTCCGCGGAAGTCCGCGAAATAGGCGAGACGCATGGTCAGCGTCCGGCCGGTTTGCTTGTGTACCGCCGTGAGGCGGATCATCGACGACGCCTGATCGCCGTCGACCAGTACGCTGTCGCGCTCACAGCTCTTGATCTCCAGACTGGCCGTGATCTCCCGGTACATTCTGGCGACGGCCTGCTTGCCGGTCCGCTGGCCGAAGAACCGGAAGAGATCGACCGGGCCGAATACGATCCAGTCGACATTGTCGTCGAGCCAAATTTCGATGCGCGCCGTGTCGTTGGCCAAAAAAGCTTCGCAGAACGCGCGGACGAATCCACGCATTGTCATTTCGCTCATGAGAGCTCCGGATGGTCGTTGTGCGCGGCCCTTCTGGTCCCCACTTGCCCCCGGGAACGTGCCGCAGCTGAATATTGCTTTAGGTCTAAACTATATTGCGGTGCAGCGGAACACCAAGTTCCGCATATCCACCATGCTTAGGCCGCAACGCAAGGTTGCCGAAACCTTACCGCGCGAAACCTGCCGTCTCAGCGGCTTTTGCTTTTGACCGTGCGCGTGCCGGGTTTGCCGCCACGGGACGAGGGCGGCCGGGGGCCAATACCGGGCGTTACGTTGAGGTCCTGCGCCGATCCCGCACCGAGCCGCGCAGGCGAGCGGGCGGCCGGCGCCTTGGCGGTGGGGTCGTCGAGAACGGCCATCTCGATGCCGCGCAGGCGCTTGATCTCGTCGCGCAGGCGGGCGGCTTTCTCAAATTCCAGATTGCCGGCGGCGTCCTTCATGCGGGCTTCCATATCGGAGATCACCGCCTCGAAATTGTGGCCGATGGCGATGGCGTCCTCGAAGCCGGTATCGACGGTGACGCGGTCGCGCTCGTAGACGGAGTTGACGATGTCGGCGATGGACCGCTTCACGCTCTCGGGCGTGACGCCGTTGGCCTCGTTCCATGCCGTCTGCTTTTCGCGGCGGCGGTCGGTCTCGGCCATCGCGCGCTGCATGGAGCCGGTAATTTTATCGGCATAGAGAATGACGCGGCCATCGATGTTGCGCGCCGCGCGCCCGATGGTCTGGATCAGCGAGGTCTCGCTGCGCAGGAAGCCTTCCTTGTCGGCGTCGAGGATGGCGACGAGTCCGCATTCCGGTATGTCGAGGCCCTCGCGCAGCAGATTGATGCCGATCAGCACATCGAAGGCGCCGAGCCGCAGATCGCGGATGATCTCGATGCGCTCGATCGTGTCGATGTCGCTGTGCATGTAGCGCACGCGCACGCCCTGCTCATGCAGGTACTCGGTCAGGTCTTCAGCCATGCGCTTGGTCAGGACGGTGACGAGACTGCGATATCCCGCATTCGCGGTCTGGCGCACCTCGCCGAGGAGATCGTCGACCTGCGTGCGGGCGGGCCGCACGGTGACCTGCGGATCGACGAGCCCGGTCGGCCGGATGACCTGCTCCGCGAATACGCCCTCGGTCTGCGTCATTTCCCAGCCGCCCGGCGTCGCGGACACAGCGACCGTCTGCGGCCGCATCATGTCCCATTCCTCGAAGCGTAGCGGGCGGTTGTCGAGGCAGGAGGGCAGCCGGAAGCCGTACTCCGCGAGCGTCGCCTTGCGGCGGAAGTCGCCGCGATACATGCCGCCGATCTGCGGGACAGTGACGTGACTCTCGTCCGCGAACACGAGCGCGTTGTCGGGCAGATACTCGAACAGTGTTGGCGGCGGCTCGCCCGGATTGCGGCCGGTGAGGTAGCGCGAGTAGTTCTCGATGCCGGCGCAGACGCCGGTGGCGGCGAGCATCTCCAGATCGAACATCGTGCGCTGCTCCAGACGCTGAGCTTCGAGCAGACGGTTCGCGCGATTCAACTGGTCGAGCCGTTGCTTCAGCTCGGCCTTGATGCCGTTGATCGCCTGAATGAGCGTCGGCTTCGGCGTCACATAGTGCGAGTTGGAATAGACCTTGATGAATTCGAGATCGGCCGATTTCTCGCCGGTCAGCGGGTCGAATTCCTGGATGCCGTCAATTTCGTCCCCGAACAACTGGATGCGCCAGGCGCGATCTTCGTAGTGCGCCGGAAAGAGGTCGATCACATCGCCACGCACACGGAATGTACCGCGCACGAAATCCATGTCGGTGCGCTTGTACTGAAGCGCGACCAGATCGGCGATCATCGAGCGTTGCGCGAGGCGCTGACCCTTCTGGAGCATGAAGCTCATGCCGGAATAGGTTTCGACCGAGCCGATGCCGTAGATGCAGGATACGGAGGCGACGATGATGACGTCGTCGCGCTCGAGCAGCGCACGGGTCGCCGAGTGGCGCATCCGGTCAATCTGCTCGTTGATCGCCGAATCTTTCTCGATGTAGGTATCGGTACGCGGGACGTAGGCTTCCGGCTGATAGTAGTCGTAGTAGCTGACGAAATACTCGACGGCGTTGTTCGGGAAGAAACTCTTGAACTCGCCGTAGAGCTGCGCGGCGAGCGTCTTGTTCGGCGCGAGGATCAGGGCGGGGCGCTGCGTGCGCTCGATCACCTGCGCCATGGTGTAGGTCTTGCCGGAACCCGTGACGCCGAGCAGCACCTGCGTGCGCTCGTTTGCATTGGCACCGCGCACTAACTCTTCGATCGCAGTTGGCTGGTCGCCTTTGGGCTCATACGGCGAGACCAGATCGAAGCGCCTGCCGCCTTCGGATTTCTCGGGCCGTTCCGGCCGGTGCGGTATCCAGACCTGATCCTTGAATTCCGGGCGGCCCGACTCAATGAGGGCGTTCAGCGCATCCGCGGACGCGGTCGCGCCAAGGGAGGGGACGTAATCGGCTTCATCCGCTTCGTTCGAGAGGCCGAGTTCCTCCGCGAGCTTAGGGTCAAGGCCGGTGACCGGTGCGGACTCGAAATGCCGTTGCGGCCGCTCGGCCATGCCATGGCTGACGCCGCGGCTGGTGCGGTAGGGCTTTTCGGGCTTCGGTTTCGGGGATTTTGGGGCGGCCATCGCCGCCAATATGGGGCCCGGAACAGGGCGATGGAAGGGCGATCAGCGGTATGTCGGCAATCTGAACAGGCCCGGCGCCAAAGACGCGGCGATGACGAAGGCGGGAATCAGGAACAGTGGCCCGGTCGAAACTCCGGTCACTTTGCCGATCCCGGCGGCGAGCGCCGGTAGCGCGAGCAGCAGCAGCGCCGCAACAAGTGCCGCCTTGTCGGACAAATGTTGCGCCCGGCAGTATCCGACAAGCCACGCCGCGACGAATGTACCCACGACCAGATCGTAGTCCTGCAGATACGGCGTGGCGATCAAGTTGCCGAGCACGAGAAGCGAATAACGAATCGGGGCAGGTGCCTCACGCCACCAGGCCAAGGCAACGACGGCGCCGACGATGAGGGCTACGCAGATCTGTATCAAATATGCGACGTGCGGGTCCGCGCCCAAAGTCCGGGCGGCGACGAAGATCGAGATCATCCAATGCGCGGTGCCGTAACCATTTTCGAGCACCAGCACGCGCAGCGCGGATACCCGGTCGAAATAGGCCGACCATAGCTCTGTGCCGAAGGCCAATACGCTGGCAGCGAGCAGGATGACTACGGTCGCGGCTGCCGCCGCAAAAGCGCGCCATTGTCGTCCCGCGATCAGTGCCACCGGAATCAGGATGGCAAGGTGCGGCTTATAGAGGAGAAGTCCAAACAGTATTCCGGCAAACGCGGGAGCGCGTTGGAGAAGGCAAAGGCCGGCCCCCATCAAGGCGGCGGTCCAGAAGCCGTTCTGCCCGCCGAGCGCATTGAGAAAAACGACCGGTGCGGCGAGCGCGAGAAGAAGGCTCGCCTCGCCGGGCAGCGCGAGTCGCAGCGCGCGGTAGAATGCATACCAACTCGATAGCAGCCAGACCGCGAGGGCGGGAACATAGGGAAGGGCGGCAAATGGCAAGGTCAGAATCAGGACAGCGGGCGAGTAGCTGTAATGGAACAGCATGATCGGCGCGCCGACGACCGCTTCAACAAACTTGTAGTAGCGATCCCAGTCGTAGATTTCGCCGGCTCGTCCCTGCCATGCGAGCGCCGACGAACTCCAATAGTTGATGAAATCGACGCCAAGCGGAATTTGCTTGCCGTTCGTCAGTCCGACCCGCGTCTGATCGTATAGATGGAAGGCGTAAGCTACCGCCGCTGCGACAATCGAGAAGTAAGCTGCGAACCGAATCCGATCCTCGTGAATCGATAGCCAGGAATTTTTGCCCGCGCGTCGCGGCGGCAATTCAGAATTTTGCGTCGAAATGCTCGTGCTCATGGCGTCAGCGGCTTGCGGCGGCGGCCTGCCGGAGCGGAAGCCACGCTTCGCGGCCCTTCAGGGCAAACAGGAGATATGCGGCCAACGCCGGCGCGATCAGCGCTGGCCCCGGAATCCGGTAGTTGCCGAACGCAAGTTGCAGCGCAGGCAGCCAGAATACGAGCAGCGCAAGCCGGATGCCCGTCGCATCGAGCTTGCCGGAGGCGACCAGCAGGAGTGCCGCGAAGGTGAGCGGCAGCGTGTCGTAGATGAGCAGATAAGGCGATCCGAACACGGCGCAGGCGAAGAACAGCGCCATCAGGAACAGCGGATCGGCGTTCTTGCGGAAGCGAAACGCCCAGAAGACGGATGCGACGGCGGCGGCGGTGAAGCAGAGCTGCACGGCCATGGCGATGTCGTAGCCCGCGCCGATCGAGCGCATGTTCATGAAGATCGTCGGCATGAAAGGTGCGGCGATCACGCGCGGATCGAGCAGCACGATGTTCTGTGTCGCCACCCCCTTCGTCGCGTAGTCGACCCAGACCTGCGGACCGAAGAGCGCCGCGGTCAGCGCCGCGACGCCGAGCACGGTTGCTGCGGCTACGAAGAATGCGCGCCAGCGGCTGGAGGCGGCGAGCAGCACGGGGAAGAGCAAGCCGAGTTGGGGCTTCAGCGACAGCAAGCCGATCAGCAGTCCCGCGGCGGCCGGACGCCGGTCGAGCCAGGCAAAAATGCCGAGCATCATTGCGGTGGTGATGAGCGAGCTCTGGCCGGAGACCAGACAGAAGACGGCCGCCGGGGACAAGACCAGCGCGGTCAGCAATTGCCGATTCGGCAACGCGCGGCGCGCGACCGCGAAGAAGATCGAGAAGCTGAGGGCGGTCCAGATCAGCAATGCATGGATATAAGAGAACCGGCCGAAGGGCGCGGCGAGCAGCATGACGCTCGGCGGATACGACCAGTTCTGCCCCAGATAAGGGCCGCCGAGGATCGTGCGCAACTCAGCGTTATAGAGTTGCGCGTCGTAGAACCGGCTCGGGTCGTCGGCGACGGCCGCACGGCCATACATCCAGAAATTCAGGAAGTCGCGGCCGACGACGAGCGACGTGCCGTCGCGCGGGATGACATGCGACCAGTCGGCGGTCACGAGATAGGCGACGAGAACGCCGCCGGAGAAGAGCGCGCTCATCCAGGCGAGGAAGCGCGCCGCGTCGCGGCTTTCCCTGGCGAGTTCGTCGGGGAGCTCGAATTGCATGACATGCGGCCCGGTGCGACCGCCGCACCGGCACGGACCTTGCCGCAGGCCGGTTTCGATTGTCTTACCCGTGGTGGGTTACTTCCGCCCGTTTTTCAGGGCTTCCGCGGCTTTCGCTACGGCGGCTTCGCGGATCTTGCGGCGCGCCGCACCGGCCTCGCGCTGGGCCGCGATGGTGCCCTGCGAGGCGGTGAAGGGGGTGCCGGAGCGGAAGGGCGGTTCGGGGTCGTATTCGATCTGCAACTGGATGCGCTTTGCTGCTTCCTCGCCGGCGATCTCGGCGACGACGCGGAAGGCCATGTCGATGCCGGCAGTGACGCCGCCCGATGTAAAGATATTGCCGTCCACCACCATGCGGTCATCGACGACGGTGGCGCCGAACTGCGTGAGGAGATCGCGCGCGAGCCAGTGGCCGCCCGAGCGGCGGCTTTGCAGTAGTCCCGCCGCGCCGAGCAGGAGCGAGCCGGTGCAGATTCCAAAAATCCAGCGTGCCTTCGCCGCCTGATCGCGGACGAACTTTACCCACTGCTCATCAAGGATCGCGTCGTCGGTGCCGGGACCGCCCGGCACCACGAGGAGATCGCAGGCGGGTGCGGCTTCGAGTGTTGTGCTCGGGACAATCGCGAGGCCGCGGTCGCTGATCACGGGATCGATGGTCGCGCCGACGAGTTCGATTTTCGCGCCCGGCATGCGCACCAGCACTTCGTAGGGGCCGGTGAGATCAAGCTGCGTGACGCCCTGGAAGAGGAGGAGATTGATCCTGACTTCCTTAGGCTGAGTCATGACCGCTTTACCTCGTGGGCTTGCAGGATCGGGAGCACTTCGCGGCCAAAGCGGCGGATTTGTTCGAGGAACTGCGCATGCGGCATGGCGCCAAGATTCATCTGGAGCATGATCGAGTTCGCGCCGGTTTCTTCCACGATCTGAATCAGGCGGTCGGCGACTTCTTTCGCCGGACCAAAAGCGAGTTTGCCGGACGCCACACGATCTTCAACATCGCTCATCGTCATATTACGGAGCTTGTTCCGGTCGAGTTGCGCGTGCGGCAGGTTCTCGGGCCGCACATAGTCGAAGGCGGCGGAGCTCACGAAGCCCGCTTCCTTCGGCGTCGGCGCGTTCTTTTCGGGCAGGCTGCCGTGATGCCAGAGCGTCTGGTTGAAGTAGAGGAAGGACGGTGAGTATTCCTCGATCGCTTTCTGACGGCTCTCGGCCACATAAGCGTCCGTCACGACGCAGAGCTTATCCGCCGTCAGGCGATGGCCGTGCGCGGCCAACGACTTCGCGAAGTGATTGACGATGTCTTCGGTCAGGCCCGGATGTTGCGGGTGAATGACGGCGCTGAGATTATGCCGTCCCGCCCATTCGATGGTTTCCTTGCTGCCTGTGAATGGCACCCAGACCGGCGGATACGGCTGCTGCCAGGGGCGCGGCCAGATCGAGACGTCCTTGTAGGTCCAGAATTTTCCTTCGTGGGAGAAGGTCTCCTGCGTCCACGCCTTCATGATGATGTCGAAGGCTTCCTCGAATCGCGCGCGCGATTCCGACATGGGTACGCGATAGACCTTGTATTCGCGCGGCACGCCGCGGGCGAAGCCTGAGATGACGCGGCCGTGCGAGAGCACGTCGGCCATTGCCAGTTCTTCGGCGATGCGCAGCGGGTTGTGCAGCGGCAGCAGGTTGCCGAGGATCAGAAATTTCAGCTTCTTCGTGTGCTGCGCCGCGACCGACGCCATCATGTTCGGCGAGTTCATCAGGCCGTGCGGCGTCGTGTGGTGCTCGTTGAGGCCGACACCGTCGTAGCCGAGCGCGTCCATCTCGCGCCAGACTTCGAGATGCTCGTAATAGGTTTTCGCCGCAAGTTCGCGGTCGAAATATTTTCCCGAGAGCGGGTAGGGGATCAGGCGGTCGTTCCTGAATTCTTCGAACTGCCTGCCATACGCGAGCAGGTCGAACACATAGACTTTCATTGTCGGATTTCCCCCGGCCGCTACTTGATCGGCGGCTTTGGCAGTTTTGCTTCGCCCACTTCCATGTGGAATGTGTAGTCGAGCGAGTACCATGGCCCTTCGACATCGGGCGCCGGTGCGGGCTCGTTGTCGTGGCGCACATAATTGCCGACGAGGGCGCGCGTGACACCGAATTGCACGTCGGTTTCGAGATGGGGGTCGCCCTTCACATAGACCTGCGAGATCAGAGTCTTGAATCCCTGCTTGAAGATCAGGAAGTGCAGATGCGCGGGGCGATAATTGTGCCGGCCCTGCGCCCGGATGAGGTCGCCGACCGGGCCGTTGATCGGGATCGGATAGCCGGCGGGCAGGATGCTGCGGAACCAGAAGCGGCCGTCGGCATCGGTGAAGAACTTGCCGCGCAGGTTCATGTCGGCCTGTTTCTCGTCCTGCTGCTCATAGAGCCCTTCCGGCGAGGAGTGCCAGACGTCAATCTCGGCGCCTTCGATCGGCTTGCTTTGCTGGTCGGTGAGAAGCGCGTTCACGAACATCGCCGGTCCGGGCGTCGGCGAGCGCACGATCGTGCCGCCGTTCTCGGTGTGCGGCGAGTTCATGCGCCAGAAGGGGCCGAGCAGGTTGGCGGCCGTTTCGGTCTGGCCGTTGTTGCCGTTGTTGAGCAGGCACACGAGCGTCGAGAATCCGAGCGAACCCGACATCAGCACGACTTCATTGTGCGTGTCGTTCGTGTGCTGGCCGAGCGACGCCACGTAAGCGCAGGCTTGGCGGAACTCGTCCTCGGTCAATTTCACTTCGCGGGCGAAGTCGTGGAGATGTCGGACGAGAGCGGCGGTCAGTTCGCGCAGTCGCGGATTGCTCGTGCGGTTGACCGCTTCAAGCACCGCGTCGGTGACCTGCAACTGGTTCTCGACGATCATGCGCGCCTCGCTAACTTTGAGGCACGATCTCTAGAATAGGCAGACCGCCGCGCCAAGCGCGCTTTATCCCACTGCGTGGGCAGGCTCACGCCCGGCGGAAAAGGACGCCCGCGAGCAGCAAGACGTAGGCGATCGCGAGAACGTCGAAAACGCGGCCCGGATTGATGATCGGGAGCGAGATGCCCGCGTAGCGCACAAGAAAGGCGGCGATGGCGAAGACCGCCGAGATGACGAAAATGACGATCGAGGGCGCGGTCAGCGCATAGCGGCCACGTGCATAAGGCATCCCGGTCTCCCGTGCAGCGATGCCGGAGAGCACGCCCGGCGGCAGAAGAACGTGGCTCACGCGCCGGAGTTCCCGGGAATGCACAAGGGATTTATTCGGCCTGCTCGTAAGCGGCGATCTTCCATTCGTTGCCAAGCTTGGTGAAGCACAACCTGTCGACGAAGAGCGGCCGCACGCGATCGACCGGCACCCAGCCGGTCTTGCCCGACGGCAGCATCAGCTCGAAATGCGTCGGCGCGGAAGGCGACGCGGCGCCTTCCTTCGCGGGCGGGCGAATGCCGAAAATCGGCAAGGCGAGGCTCTTCACTTTCGCGACGCTTGCGCCGCCGCCGGGCTCCGCCGTCAGTTCAAGCTCGCCGACGAAATAAACCCATTCCGACAGTTCGTTCGCTTCGTCGATCCGGTTGAAGGCGCCATCAAGCGCGCCCATGTCCGCGACCTTGGCGGTCGTCGTGCCGCAAACCAGCGGCGAGCTTTTTTCCTGCGTCAGCACCGGATCGGTGGCGAAGAACAAGAGCAGCTCCCATTGCGGACCAACGTCGGTCGTGCCGTCGGTGTCTCGACCGGGCGCGCGGAAGCCAAACGCGACCTTGAAGTTGTGCTCGGCGCCGCGCTTCGGATCGAACTCATCGACCAGCGCGCCCGTCGCCGTCCATTCGAACTTCGGCGAAAGCATTGCGATGACCCCAGGAAGGTCTTTTGCGGCGACGGCGTCGGCCAGCCGCTTTCGCATCTCGGTGAGGCTGGCGTCGGCATCGAATGCGGGCAGGGCGGTCACGACGACCTCGGGGTAGGGAACGCGCTTCAAGGCAAGCGCCGGTCCAGCAAACAGGCAGGCGGCGGCGACGCAGGCGGCGAGGGATACGCGCATGGCGCACTCCATGAGTCGCCCAAAGCTAGCGCAAGAGTTTGTTCGCGGCACGGCGGATCGTCGCGCGTCTCGCGCGGCCGAGGGCCGCATTGGGTTCACAGTGGCGAATCGCAGGCGGCAACTAAGCTGTGTTTCCCCGCCGCTGTGACGGGGCAGGGGACGCATGTGCAGGCCACGTCGCTCCCGCGTTCTCTATACCTGCTCTTCGCCATGACACTTTCTCCCGCCGTTGCTCCGGTCATCCTCCTGATCCTGTCCAACGTGTTCATGACCTTCGCCTGGTATGGGCACCTCAAATATAAGTCGGCGCCGATCCTGCTGGCGATCCTCGCGAGCTGGGGCATCGCCTTCGTCGAATATTGCCTGGCGGTCCCGGCCAACCGGATCGGCCATGCCGTTTATTCGACGGCCGAACTGAAGACGATGCAGGAAGTCATTACACTCATCGTTTTTGCGGGCTTTTCAGTCCTCTTTCTCAAGGAGCCGCTCGCGTGGAATCATGCGGTCGGCTTTGTACTGATTGCCGCAGGCGCCTTCTTTGTATTTCAGCGCTGGTGAAGCCGCCGCAATGCCGCCCACAAACTGAGGCTCGGTTCCGCGACCTGAATGGAGGACACCATGAATTGTCTCCGGCGCCGCTTCATCCTTGGCGCGACCACTGCATCGCTATTACTCATCGCCGGTCCGTTAGCCGTCGCCCAGGAAAAAACGGTCCCGACGATCGCCGTCACGGGAGAGGGGATCGCGACCGCACGCCCGGATATGGCGATCGTAACTGTCGGTGTCGTGACACGCGCGCCAACGGCGGCAGAAGCGATGGCACAGAATTCTCGCGCGATGATCACGGTGTCGGCAGCCGTCAAGCAATCCGGCATCGAGTCGCGCGACATCGAGACGAGCCGCATTTCGTTGCAGCCGCAATATTCGTATCCGGGCCAGGGATCGCGCGAAGCGCCGAAACTCGTTGGCTATGAAGCATCCAACAATGTCTCGATCCGTGTGCGCGTGATCGACAAGCTGGGCGGGCTGCTCGACCAGCTTGTCGCCTCGGGTGCCAATCAGGTGCGCGGCGTCGAACTCACGCTTGCCGAGCCCGGTCCGCTTCGCGACTCCGCGCGCGTCGCCGCGATGAAGGATGCGATGCGCAAGGCCCAGATGCTTGCCGAAGCGGCGGGCGTGCGGATCGTGCGGTTGTTCTCAGCGACCGAAGATTTCTTCGATCCGCCGCGCCCGATGATGCGTATGTCGGCGGATGCCGCTGCGGCCCGTGCGCCCGTTCCGGTTGAAGCAGGCGAACAGGAAGTGCGCGGCCGCGTCACTGCGGTCTTCGAGATCGCGCCAAAATAGCCGCCCAAAAAAGCAAACGAGCGCCACGCACCTGCGCAGCGCTCGTCAAGATCCGAAACGGGCCGCGCGCCTCGCGCCGCGGCCGTAGCGAATGCTTACTTCTTCTTCGGTGCGGCCACCGGCGCGTGCCAGGACGCGTGCCAATGGTCGTGCCAGGCGCAGAGCGGCGTCATGCGCGGCTGACCGTAGGTCAGGTGGCACCAGCCCCAGCCGCCGACGGCGATGACTGCGATCGTTGCACCGCCATCCGCGCGCGCCGGCTGAGCCGATACGAGCGAACCGAGCGCCAGAGCCGACATGGCGGCGAGAATGATTCCTGCTTTCTTCATTGGGTAGCTCCCCTTATTGCCCTTCATGGTCTGCAGCGGTGTCAGATTCCATTTAATTTGCCCTGCGAGTCAATGGGTTGCACCAAGCGGGGAGCTTGTGCAGATGCATGCGGGCCTTCGCTGCGGAGCGATTTCACCTTTTCCCAGAACGGGATGGCTGAATAGGCATTGAATCGTGTTTGTCGAATTACGGCGTCCTCGCGTTGAGATGCTCATTTCATCCGTCCCTGTGTCGGGGAAGCCACAAGCTTTGGGCGCGTGGCGGACCATGAAATCCGGGCGCGCGGTCTTGTCCGCATTTGTTTTGAGCGGGGCGGATGACGCCTCGGCCGATCCTCACTAGAGTTGCCGCCGGGTCAGTAAGCAGTTCAAGGGGTTGGTAATGCGTGGGGTTGGAGTATTCGTTTTGGCGGCATCGTTTGTTGCCGCCGGCAGTGCTGCGTGGGCGCAAGACTGCGCCGGCAACCCGAAGGCATTGGGTACCTCGCGCGTTGTCGAGATCGATACGACGGGCGGGCCGGGTTTCGGCTTCGAACATTTCCGTCAGCATGACTTCCTGCGCCGCAATGAAGTGGTTCTTACCTTTGATGACGGCCCGTGGCCAACGACGACCGCAGTGCTGAAGGCGCTCGCCGATCACTGCGTGAAGGCAACCTTCTTTCCGATCGGCAAGCATGCGACCTACTACCCGGAAATTCTCAAGGAGGTGGCGCGCGCCGGTCATACCATCGGCAGCCACACCTGGTCGCACCGCAATCTGGGCCGGCTCAAGGACGACGAAGCCAAGACCGAGATCGAAAAAGGCATCAGTGCCGTCGAGATGGCGCTTGGCGCTCCCGCCGCGCCGTTCTTCCGCTTCCCGGTGCTCCAGCATCCGCCGAAGATCGTGACCTATCTGGGCGAGCGTAATGTCGGCATTTTCTCAACCGATCTCGACTCCTTCGATTTCAAGATGCGCCGCCCGGAGCAGGTCGTCGATTCCGTTATGAAGAAGCTGGAGAAGAACGGAAAAGGTATCGTGCTCATGCACGACTTCCAGAAAGTCACCGCCGATTCCGTTTCGGATCTGCTGACCAGGCTCAAGGACGGCGGCTATAAGATCGTCCACATGCGGGGCAAGACGCCGGTCAAGTCTCTGCCCGAATATGACGAGCTGGTGAAAAAGGAAATCAAGCTGCCGACGGTCAGCGATCGCCCGACCTCCAGCGTGGTGAAGACGATCAACGAGTAACCGCGCGCGCCGCGGCAATCGAAGGTCCCAAAAAGCAGAGCGCTCCGCCGGCCTTGGGCCTGCGGAGCGCTCTTTTCAGTACGGCGATTACTTCTTCTTCGCCGGGGCCGGAGCAACGGCGCCCGTGCGCGCCTTTTGCAGCTCCTCGACGAAGCCATCCCAGAGCTTCTTGCTTTGCGCCTGCGCTGCCGGAGCGGCGGCGAGCACGATCACGGCAACGGCCGCGAGTGCGATACCCAGTTTCTTCATGAAAACCCCCAAGAGACGTCCTCACCCTGCGTGAAGAGTGTCGAAAGTTTTGCCACAGGCTTAAGGGGAGTCAACGGGCTTCCTGAAGCAGTGCGCCCTCCTGTACCGCCGGAGCAACAGTTCGGTGGGCCGGTGCATTGCCGCCACATTTCTCGCTGGCCGGAATTGCCGGAAGGGCACGCAACCTCCTATGATTGCGCCAATTGTGCGCTGCCGCGCGAAGGTGGCCGCCCAATGGTTCCATCCCTCGAAATCAGACAGCGACCGCCATGGCTGACACTTCTGCGGCACCCCAGGAGCAGCGGTCTTATGGCTGGCTGGTCGTCGTTGGCGTGCTTGTACTGCTGCTCGGGCTACCGGTCGCCGCGTGGCTCGACATGCGGGAGTTGTCGGAACGCATCCTGCGCCGCCAGGCGGACGAGGTGAGTCGCGTCATCGACGACATGCGCGGTTTTTACTCCAGCGACGTGGTCAGCCGCGTGATGGCCAAGCACGACGCGGTGCCGACGCACAACTACAAGGATGTGCCTGGCGGTATTCCCATTCCGGCGACCCTTTCCATCGAACTCGGCCAACGCATTTCGGCGCGGAATGACGCGGTGCGATATCGCTTCGTGTCCGACCTGCCGTTCAAAGGGCGGGCCACCCACAATCTTGACGCCTTCGAGCAAGGGGCGCTTGAGGCGCTGCGCAAGAATCCGAAGCAGCCGATCGTCGCTTCACACGGAACGATCTTTGAAAGCGTCATCCGGCTCGCGACGCCGGTCATGATGGGACCGGCCTGCGTCAGTTGCCATAACTCGCATGCCGACAGTCCGCGCACGGACTGGAAGGTCGGAGACGTACGCGGCATTCAGGAAATCACGGTGCGGCAGCCGATTGGCGCCAACATCTTCTCCTTCAAATATCTGCTCGCCTATTTCCTGCTTGTCGGGCTCTCGGGGCTGTCCTTCATCCTGTTGCAGCGGCGGCAATCGCGGCTCATTCACGCCTTCAACCGCGAGCTTTCCGAGGCGAACAATTTTCTCGCCTCAATCTCGATGAAGATCGCGAAATATATCTCGCCGCAGATTTACAAGAGCATTTTCTCCGGCGAGCGGGATGTCGCGATTGCCACCGAGCGCAAGAAACTGACGATCTTCTTTTCGGACATCGAAAATTTCACCGCGACTGCCGAGCGACTGCAACCGGAAGATCTGACGGCGTTGCTGAACGAATATTTCACCGAGATGTCGGTGATTGCGCTCAAGCACGGCGCAACGGTCGACAAGTTTGTCGGCGACGCGATGCTGCTGTTCTTCGGCGATCCGGAGACGAAAGGCGTGCCGCAGGACGCGCGCGCCTGCGTGGAAATGGCGGCGGAGATGCAACAGCGGCTCGTGGCGCTTGACGCGCAGTGGCATCGGCGCGGCATCGAGCAGCCGTTCCGTGCCCGCATGGGCATCAACACCGGCTACTGCAATGTCGGCAATTTCGGCAGCGACGACCGCATGGACTACACGATCATCGGTGCGGAAGCGAACCTTGCCGCACGCCTGCAATCGATCGCGGAGCCGGGCGGCATCGTGATGAGCTACGAGACCTTCGCGCAGGTGAGCGACATCGTCCGCGCTCGTCCGATGGCGCCCATCTCGGTGAAGGGCATCAGCCGCGAGATCGTGCCTTATGCTTTCGAAGGCCTGGTCGAGGAATTGCGGCAGCGGCCCAACGTCATCAGCGAACGCAGCATGGGCGTCGAGCTGTTCCTCGATCTCGATGTGATCGACCGCGGGTCGGCGGACCGCACGCGCCGGCTTCTGGAACAGGCGCTCGCGGCGATCGATACAAAAACAAAGGCGAGGCCGGGGACGGCTTGAGCAGGGTTGGGGGACAAGATGGGGTTGTTGGATAACAAGGTCTGCCTGATCACGGGCGGGGCGGGGAGCCTCGGGCTCGCGAGTGCCAGGAAATTTCTCGCCGAGGGCGCCAGGGTTGCGATCGTCGATCTGCACGAGGCCGATCTCGAGCGCGCGAAGGCCGCTCTTGGCAGCCCCAACGTCGAGACGATCGCCGCCGACGTAAGCCAGACCGACGCGACCAGGCGCTATGTCGAGCGCACGGTGACGCGTTTCGGCAAAATCGATGTGCTTTTTTCGAACGCCGGCAATCAGGGGCCGATCACGCCGGTGACCGAGTATCCGGAAGATGTATTCGACGCCGTGATGGCCGTGCATGTGCGCGGCTCGTTCCTGTGCTGCAAATACGGAATTCCGCACATGAACGATGGCGGCAGCATCATCATCACGTCGAGCGTCGTCGGCGTGCAGGGTGCGCCGGGGTCGGTCGCCTATGTAACGGCGAAGCACGCGCTGGTCGGCATGATGCGCACGCTGGCGAAAGAGATGGCGAAGCGAAATATCCGGGTCAACTCGCTGCATCCCGGGCCGATCGACAATGATTTTCAGGCAAGGATCGATGCCGGCATCGGCAAGTTCGCGGGCGGCGTCGATGGCCGCAAGTTGCTGGACAGCGCCATTCCGCTCGGCCGCCACGCCCGCCCCGAAGAAATCGCGGGTTCGGCGCTTTATCTCGCATCCGATCTGTCGGGCTTTGTCACGGGCTCGGTCGTGATGGCCGATGGCGGCTTGCGAGGATGATGCTCGCCGCATTTCGTCCAAAATAGGATGTTCAGATAGAACGATGACTTGGCCGGCGCATTGACGCCGGCCAAATTTTTCGCTGCGCTTGAACCTTCGCTGCGCACAGGAGCGCCGGATTCCATGGCGACGAGCCTTCGCCCGATCGTCTCGCTGCTGATCGGCGTCGCGCTGCTGCTGGCAGGCAGCGGCCTCCAGATCACGCTGTTGCCGTTGCGCGGCAGCAGCGAGGGCTTCGGCACTTTCGCGCTCGGAATCATCGGCTCGTCCTACTATGTCGGCTTTGTCTCCGGCTGCCTGATCGGCCCCTATATGATCGTTCGCGCAGGACACATCCGCGCCTTCACGGCGCTTGTCGCGATGGCGGCCGCGGCTGCGCTGGCCTATTCGCTCGCGCCACATGCCGCCGCCTGGGCTGTCTTTCGCGGACTTACGGGCTTCTGTCTCGCGGGCTTTTATCTCGTCATTGAAAGCTGGCTGAACGATCGTGCATCGAACGAGACGCGCGGCTTCGTGATGTCGTCCTACGTCGCGATCAATCTCGCGGCGCTTGCGAGCGGACAGATGCTCGTCACGCTCTATCCGGTCGAGGACAACCGGCTGTTTATGCTGGCGGGCATTCTCACCGCACTCGCTATTGTGCCGGTGGCGATGACGCGCTCGGCGCAGCCCGCGCCGATCACCATCGTGCGCTTCCGCCCGCGCCAGCTCTATCAGGCCGCGCCGGTCTCGCTCGTCTCCTGCTTCATGATCGGCATTTCGCTCGGCGCATTCTGGGCGCTTGCGCCGCTGTCGGTCGGCGGCGACGGCTTCAGCGTCGCGGAAGTCGCGGCGTTCATGAGCATCTCCGTGGTGGGGGGAGCGCTTGCGCAGTATCCGGTGGGGCGCATCTCGGATCGCATGGACCGGCGGCTGGTGCTGCTCGCGCTGCTGGCGGGTTCGGCGGCGATCAGTCTTGTGCTCGGGCTGTTCGCTCCTACGGGCATAACACTCGCCGTTTTCGGCTTCCTGTTCGGCGCGCTCGCGATGCCCGGCTATTCGATGGCGGCGGCGCATGGCTACGACAAGACGGCGCGGGAGGACATGGTGCCGACGGGGGCCACCATGCTGCTCGCCAACGGGCTCGGCTCGATGAGCGGGCCGGTCGCGGCGGCGGCGGTGATGTCCTATGCCGGGCCGCGCTCGCTGTTCCTGTTCATGGCGGGCGCGCAGATTGCGCTGGCCGCTTTCGTCTTCTACCGCACGCGGGTGCAGGCGCCGCCGGCGCAGCCCGACAAGACCGACTTCGATCTCGCGACCACGTCGCAGGTGGGCGCGGTGACGCCGACGGAAGAGCTGAACCCGGCGGACGAAAATGTGGTCGCGCCGGAGCCCTATGCGCCGCCGCCGGAGGAGTCGCGTTAGCGCGCGACGGTCACGGGGACGAGGCCGGCTGCGCGCGGCGACTCGTAGGCGGAGAAGCCCATCTTTTTGGCTTCGTAATAGTAGCCGCGGGCATAGAGCGCGACGGCGCGGTCCGGGTTGCCGCCGGCGGCGCGATAGGCGCCCGCGAGATACTTCATCGCGTAGGTCATGTTGGTGTCGGCGTCGAGCAGGCCTTGCGCGTTGCCGGAGTAGCCCATGGCCTTGGCGGTGCCGAGGCGGATCTGCATCAGGCCGTAGTTGCCTTTGCTGACCGCGCGCGCATTGCCGTTGCTTTCGCGCTTGACGACGCGGCGCGCAAGCTCGATCGGGACGCCGGCCGTGGCGGCGTGGGCGGCGATGCGTGCATCGAGTGCTGCATCCCAGGCGTGGCCGTGCGGGGCGGGGGCGACGGGCGCAATGCCCGCATGCGGCAGCGTCGCGAAGGGCGCGACGAAGGCGAGCGGCTGGCCCGGCGCGATGCGCGCCTGAATCTTGTTCGAGTTCACGGCCTGCACCGGAGTCCCGTAGGGCTTCACGTAAAAGGGCGGAGAGTCGGTGACGGGATCGAAGGCGGAAGCGGGAATGGCGGTGGAAACGGCGAGAACAAGTGCGGTGATGGCGACGCGCATAGAGGCTCCATCGAATCTCGTGGCCTCCCCGCCGCGCGCCTTGTGCTGCCGAATTCGGGCAAAAGCTGGCCGAACTCGGGGAATTCACGGGGCCACGGGAACTCAATTCCCGCGTCAAGGTTAACCGGCGCGGGGCGGATTGCCGGAGCCGCCGATGCTGCGCTGGGCCATTCTCTTCCTCATTGTCTCGCTGGTCGCGGGCGGCTTCGGGCTCGCCAACATTTCCGAGTTCACGCGGAAAATCTCCTTCATCCTGTTCGGCCTGTTCTTCCTCGGCTTCCTGGTGCTGCTCGGCTTTGCGCTCCTCGTGCTCGAGGTCGTGGACGGCGTCTCGCTCGGCACGGATGTGCTGTTCGTGGCGATGCGATAGAGCACGTCGTCCCGGGCGAGGCCGACGGCCGAGACCCGGGACCGTTCGGAGATTCGCTGAGGCCGGTCCCGGATACGCGCTGCGCGCGTTCCGGGACGACGAGTTAGGGCGCCGCACGGAAAATTCCGTCCTTGAAGAAAAACCGGAACGGCGTGGTGCCCGACGCAATACGCGCGGGCGGGGGTTTCGGACGCGGCGGGCGGAGCCGAGGAGCGGCGGAGGTCATGAGGAGTCCTTTCCATTTCGTCGTCCCGGGCGAGGCGCTTTGCGCCGGGACCCGGGACCGTTTGAGGTTTGTTGTCGACGGTCCCGGCTCGCGGTGGAGCCTGTCATCGGGCCGCGCTTCGCGCGGACCCGTTGGCCGCGTCGGGGACGACGGGTGAGAGCGGCCAAGCCCAATCCTTCTCGCGGCGCGTTTGCGCCCGAGGTTTCGTCAGTTTCCCCTCAACCGAATGAGGGGGATGGAGCGCCGGTCGGCGCTACATCGTTTGTCGTTCGGCGTCCCTTGCGGGACGCCGCGCCTTCCGGCGCTCCATCGCGGCGTTTGTTCGGCCCGGGCCGCGCTTTCGTGCCGGAGACTCCGGCTTTGCTCTGCCGGAAAACTCCGATCGTCCGTCAGCCAAGCTCCTGGCGGGCGGTCCTATTGCCGCCGGGCGGAGCCCCGGGACCGCCCGGTGCCGTGCTTGCGAGGCACGACAGCGGGCGCTGCATCCCGCTCCGTTATCCAGACGCCTCTAGAAGACGCCCCTCAGACGAGCGGGATTTGTGGAATATAATCCTAGATGCGGGCAAGTCAAGGGCCGGCGGGAAAATTTTTTCAGCGGTGGAGGGCTTCGTTTACCCGAAATCCGCGGGGCGTTTGCGGAGGCTTCGGTACGGGAAAAATCGCCGCCCGCGCCGATATGACCGACACCGGACGGCCTTCTTCCGATAGGCTGCCTGCATGACCGAAGAAAAAATCCTGGCGGCGCTGGACAAGCCCCGCAAGCTCTACTCGATCCTGATGACGGTGAATCCCTCCGGCTCGTCCGAGGAATTGCAGCAGACGCTCCTCAGGATGCGCGATCAGGGCCTGGTGAAATTCGATATCCACAAGGGGCGATGGTCGCGGGCGTGAGATTTGTCATTCCGGGGCGCAGGCCGAGTGACCACATTCTTCTCCTCATGGCCGGGCTTGACCCGGCCATCCAGACTTCGGCGGTGTGGCTGGATCACCGGGCCACGCGCGCCGCTTGGTATGCCCGCATGGGTGCTCGCTTCGCTCGCCATGCGGGCGCGGCGCGCGGCCCGGTGATGAGGGCAAAGGATTGATCCCGGGCTACCGCAATTGCTCGGCGAAATGGACGAGCGTGCGGCGATAGACCTCGGACCTGTTCCACTCGCGCATGACTTCGAAATTCTTCGTGCCCATGTCGAAGGGCGCGCCAGCCTGCCAGCCGTTGACCTTGAGGAGGTTGGCGGTCGAGGCGAGCACGTCCGGCACGCTGCGGCGCAGATCGACGCGGCCGTTGCCGTCGTAGTCGATGCCGTATTTGACGTAGGACGAGGGCAGGAACTGCGTCTGGCCGATCTCGCCGGCATAAGCGCCGACCATTTCGCCGGGCGCGAGGTCGCCGCGCTGCACGATCTGGAGCGCGGCCATCAGCTCGCGCTGGAACAGCTCGGTGCGGCGGCAATCGTGCGCGAGCGTCGCGATCGTGCGGATCACGGGCAGCTTGCCCATGTCGCCGCCATTGTCGGTCTCCATGGTCCAGATCGCGACGATGAGGGCGCGCGGCACGCCGAAGCGCTGCTCGATGCGCGAGAGCAGATCGGCGTGGCGCGCCATCATCGCTTTCGCGCGCTTGACGCGCGCCGGCGTCACGCGCGTCGCGGCATAGTCCTCGAAGGTCTTCTTGAAGGTGCCGCGCTGGCGGCGGTCGAAGGCCATCACGTTCGGGTCGTGCGTGACGCCGGACAGCGCGCTCGAGATCGCGGCGCCGGAGATGCCGGCGGCCTGCGCCTCGCGCGAGAACTCGCTGATGAAGGCGTTGAAGTCGCCGCCGCACTTGGCGGCATGGGCGGGGGTGGATGGGAGGGCGGCGAGAAGGGCGCCGATGAGAAGGAGGGTGGATGTTCGGGGATGCAAGCGGCACCTCGGGGATCGGCGCGGTATGCGCCCGCGATGTAACGCACGAAGGCGAGAAAAGATCGCTCTGAAATATGGCGAAGTCAGTCCCGGCTTGGTTCGCCGCCGAGAGCGCGCCTTGCGCCGTCCAGCGAACTCCTCGCGCTCGGCCCGTAGTGGCCGTAGGGCGGGGTCCCGAGGCTCCCCGGGAGCGCGGGCTACGTTCACCCGCGCGCACCCATCTCGGGCTCGCCCGAGATGGGTAACAAAAAACGCAAGTCGGGTTCACCCGACTTGCGCGGCGCCGCACCCGATCCGTCATCCAGACGTCTCTAGAAGACGCCCTCAGGAGAGCGGGATTTGTAGGAACATAATACTATAAGCGATGTCAATATTTTTCTTCAAGCGTTTCGTTGTCTTCGGAGGCCGTTTAACCTGATGTAGGCGGGGTCGTTTGCGACCGACGGATCAGACGCAATACATTCCTGCAGCAGGGTTCCTAAGTCGTGGGGGACCGGAAACGTTGCTGGATCAAGCAATGCGTTGACCAGCTTCAAAAAGGCTGCCGGAAATCGTCGGACAAGCTCCCCGTGAGAGTCTTCAACTCGGAGGGAATGCTCGATTCGATAGAGTTCATACGGAATAATAACGTCGAGGATTGCACCGACTGCTTCTGGAAATGCCGCGTCGCATTCCAGCGCCATTTGAACAAGGTTTCTTGAAGCACCCTTAGATCGAAGTCGGGCGTCAAGTGGCCAGATGTCGCTGAACAACGGACCTATTACAGTCTGCCAACGGGTCGCTTTATCAGGAGCGGTAGGATTCTCTGCTCCATCTTCGTCTTCGACCTTCGCCATCAAGCGCCAAAAATTCCACGAGACGTTTTGCCGTGCAGACTTAGGGCCGACGGTAAGAGCGCGCCGAAGCTCCGCCGTCGTGAGATTGTAATCCGCCGCCTCGCCGCGCTGATGCCAAATGGCAACGCTGAGCAGATTCGACATAATCCCTTCTAGATCATTGTCAGACAGCCCTTGCCTTTCGAATGCGGCAAGTGCGCTAGGCTTAATCGCATTGAAGAAGCGCGCGGAGCCGATCGCCCCATGGGCGTAAGATCGCCAGAGAGGCAGCGCTTCAGGATGTTCCCATTCAAGCCGCGGTTGCAAATTCACTTCAGTCCATTCTGGGTCAATTGCGTGGAGATAAGCCAATGATCGGGCAAGATAGACTCGTGCCAACAATCCGACTCGTCCTGATGCGGTTGCGAGTCTGTCGAAACGCGGCTTTAGTTTTGCACCAAGTCCGCTGTCGCGTTCAGGTTTTGGCTCGCTAAGCGCGTCGAACAACGTCCAAGCTAGTACTCCACCTGGCCTGTTCAGCGCTTCTGTAACAAGATCTCTGCTCTCCTCAGGTTCTACGAGTTCGCCTTCCTCAGGCAGCGCGAGATCAGCGAAGTAATCCCAGAGCTGCAGGAATCGACCTTGAGTCGTCAAAAGTTCACGGCGGCGCTGAAGCCAAGAGGTTGCTGCAGAAAGGAGCTTACCTAAGGGCGGGTCGGGCATCTTAAGCAGGAGGTCTGCCAGTCCAATTTGAAATGAAGTCTCTCCCTTGTCAGTTGCAGCCCATAACAGGCAGCGCCACGCATCGTACTCCCATTGTCCTTTGTCGGCCTCTAGGCTGATTCCTCGAAGTGCGCGTACTGGGTCGGCAGCACAAAAAATTCGCCATATATCGCCTTGTTCAAAGTGCTGCTCGCGCTGTAAACGCATCGCCTCTTTTACGAGTTGTTCGTCCGCTATGCCTGCAAGTAACTCAGGCTCTCCCTCAGGACCGGAACGCGACTCGTGCCAAGAATGAAAATCATCACGATCGCCCTCGCTTGGTTCCCAAAGAGGATGGCGCGCGGAAATTTGTTCAAGCACTTGTTGGCTCTCTGCCGTCAATGTTACGCCGGATGACTGGAGACGCTTCAATCGGCGATAAATGGAAGAATCTAGAATAGACAGCCATTCTCCTTCATTCTCGAATGCGTCGACGGGGTAGAGGTCGCGAGGCTCGCCTTGGCGTATGCGGGTTTCGATAATTTCGCGGTCAACGCTATCGAACTGCGCCCAACGTCCAACAAGCAAGCGCATAATTTCGACGCGCGCATGGCCCCAGAAAAAGCGATCTTCAAGATTAGCTACAAATCCAGCCGCGTCTTGAGGCGCAAACGCCTTGTGCTCACGAACAAACAGCGACAGTCTTTGCACCAACTCAAAAGGTGAATTTGTCCAAGGTTGTGTAAGTATGCAGGCTTGATCGGGGTCACGTTCCGCAATTCGGTGCCATAAATCCGCTAGGGTTCGTGTGATCGGATAGAAGCCCGATCTGTAGGCGTTCTGTGGATGGGCAGCAACAGAAGGCACATCATACGTTGATCTATCCCAACCGTCGATCAGGCCGATGTCTTGTGCTTCTTCGAGCGCGTCCAACAGCGTTCGATCTAAGCTCCGAAAGAGTGATATCTCTTGTTCCGTATTCTGCGGCCATGCCGCCAAGATTTCCGCAGGCGAAGGGTAATCCGTCGGATCGAACTCGAGGCGGAGTAGATCGTGAAGCGCTTCTGGTGCCGCAGCGTCGCGAGGATCGTCAGGCCAGCGATATGTCTTTTCTGTTTTGATCTGTGGACGCAAAATCTGGCTTATTAGCCGACGTGCTTCAAAACCGACTTCACCTCGCTTTATTTTCGGGGCGACAATAAACCAATTATCATTGATAAAATCGATGGTCGTTGGACTTTTTGCGGTGAGGATCAGTTGCCAAGCCTTTGATCGATGCGCAGGAAGTTTGACCAGTTCGCTTTCAAGCGCGCGGTTAATTTGCCAGCGGGCTTGGTCGTCCAACCAATTGAGCGCTGCACACGCTCTAATCATAGCCGGATCATCGATGCGTTTTGCGATCCACTCTCCTGGCAAAGCTTTGTCGCGATCGAACACGCGCCTCTCGACTAGGACGGGGAGCCAGTCGGCTTCAGGTGAGAGTTCTCCAAGAAGTTGGCAGGCGTCGCCATGCCGCAACAAGTTTGCGCACTCCTCCAAAGGCAGTTCACCGACGCTACTAGGTAATTCTGTAACAATTTGGTGCAGTCGCTGGCGACGCCATGCAGTCGGATCTTCAGCGTAACTTCGCCACTCTCGAATACTTTCGTACAGCGCCGAATGATCCTGACTGTTGGCAACATAAAGGATTGGTTCAACGCCTTTGGCCACCCACAACGCGCGGGTAAGTTCTTCATTGCCGCCCTCGTGTGCGGCGAAAGAAAATACTTTTTGCAAATCGGGGTAGCGTTCGCGATCGGCCTCTAAGGCTTCAAGCAAGTAACGCATTGGAGGATCATCGGCTTGGTAACCGACCAATACGACGTTGTAAGCTCGGACCAAGTCATAGACATATCGTGAGGCCCAACCTGATCGCAGATAAGCGTCACCGAATTCTGCGCTAGTCAAAACGAGATCGGTATCGAACGCACGCAACTTGGTTTCGGAATCCGAAATCCTTCCGTGAAGATGTAGAACCCCGGTGCATCCCGCGACTTTTGGCTGAGGCATTGCCATGCCTGCGTGGGTATCGATCGCAACTTGGTACTTTTCAAACCAGGCCCGCTCGAACAGCGTGTCGAAGTTAGTGGTGAGAATCCGATTCCGGCCTTCCGCGTCGCGCGATAGGTCGAGCAGCGCTAGATGATTTGATAAATCGGCGTTGTCGGGCGGAGCGAGGCACTCTCGAACGGCTGCACGAATGCGTTCCCGTATTCTGCGGTTTCGAGGTGCGTCTGAAGCCGCCAATCGGCGCTCAAGGCTACGCAGCACTCGGTCATACTGACCGTGCAAAGACCCACCCGGTCGCATGACTTCGCGTTCCGCCGGATGCAAATTCCAATCTTCGTGAAGGCGTGCGTACACTCCTTCCACGAGCCCTACAAACAACGGTAGGCCCGCGTTATGCGAAACCCCCGCGCCGCAGACAAATATGACTTCACCCTTCTCTTGAGCGCTAACAAGCTCAAGAGGAATATCAGGCCCGTTCGGACGGAAGCGCATTGAAGCGAGCGCTCCTTCCGTTTTTGCGGCTAGTTATCGAGGAAGCTGCGCAATTTCCGCGAGCGCGACGGATGCTTCAGCTTCCTGAGCGCCTTCGCCTCGATCTGGCGGATGCGTTCGCGCGTCACGGAGAACTGCTGGCCGACCTCCTCGAGCGTGTGGTCGGTGTTCATGCCGATGCCGAAGCGCATGCGCAGCACGCGCTCCTCGCGCGGCGTGAGCGAGGCGAGCACGCGCGTCGTCGTCTCGCGCAGGTTCGACTGGATCGCCGCCTCGATCGGCAGGATCGCGTTCTTGTCCTCGATGAAATCGCCGAGATGTGAATCCTCCTCGTCGCCGATCGGCGTCTCGAGGCTGATCGGCTCCTTGGCGATCTTGAGCACCTTGCGCACCTTCTCGAGCGGCATGCCGAGCTTCTCGGCCAGCTCCTCGGGCGTCGGCTCGC
>Ga0307505_10000204_pt1 | contig 72250 bp, 58 predicted proteins | sample 23_S_MG_FD_202183 | JGI IMG/M metagenome (GOLD analysis project Ga0307505, IMG submission 202183) | Soil microbial communities from Populus trichocarpa stands in riparian zone in the Pacific Northwest, United States - 23_S | ecosystem: Environmental > Terrestrial > Soil > Riparian zone > Trees... | reverse complement strand
GCTGAGGTCTCGCGCGGCGAGACCCACCACCAGGCGGCGCCAGCCGTTGACGACGGTGCCGGCGCGTACGTCCTCGACCAGGGCGAGTAGCTGGTCGTTCGTCATCGCGCCACCTCGCGCTGGCGGCGGCCTACGGCCACCGGGTGTGTGGCGCGCACGAGCTGGTTGAGCGCCGTGACGTAGCCCTGGCGCGTGACCATGTGGCCGTTGAGCATCTTCGAGAGCTCCGTACGGTCCAGCCCGTGGCTGGCCGCCCAGTCGGCGCGCGTGGCGCCGAGTAGCGCCAGTGCGGATTCGACCACGCGGCGCTGCTCGTCCGTGACGAGCCGCCCCACCTGGATGGGGCTGAAGGTGGCAGGTGCGCCCATTAGTTGGTCGGCTGCGGTACGTTCTGCGACTCTGCCCCCGCGGCGTGTCCGCGCGGCGTGACTATCGCTCCGCAAGCTTAGGACAAAATGCCCCAATGGCAAGGACCGTGAGACAAAAAGTCTCGGGCCACGTACGCGCGGCTCGCAAGGCCGCTTTTGGCTCGCTGCTTAGAGCCCACGGCCTACGTAGCGCTGAGGCGGCAGAGATCCTGTCCCTGAACGTCCGGACCGTCAACCGCTATCTGGACCCCGATGACGCTGCTTCACCGCGCGAGGTGTACCTGGAGAAGCTCGGGGTCGAGACAAAACGTCCCGCAAACGGGGCGGCGCGCGAGCCGGTGGCGCTAGTTGTAAAGTCCTTTGACATCACGGCCGGCGCCGGCAGCATGGGCGGCCTCGTGATCTCCGAGCGGGAGATAGGCTCCTACTCGCTCGACGAATTCGAGATGAGAGACCTCTTCGGGGATAGCTCGCCACCCGTCGCGCCCTTCTCCTTTCGGATGATCGGCGAGAGCATGGAGCCGGAGTTTCGAGACGGAGATAGGCTGCTCATCGAGTCCTACCCGCCTGGCACGCAGACGGTGCTCGCCAGCGGCATCTACGTATTCCGCCTCGATGACTCCATCGAAGTAAAGCAACTCGAACGCGGTCCGCGGCGGCGCCTGTTCGTTTCTGCGTTCAATCCCCGGTACCGCAGCTACGAACTCTCGCTAGACGAAGACCACGATTTTGAGATTATCGGCCGCGTACGAGGGCGCTTCAAACGATACTAACAGGCCTCGCTCCCGTCACTTGGATCCACTGTCGCATTGCGCTGCCTAATGAACACGGACTCGCCGGCCTCAAACCAACCTTCCGATCGGACGGGCAACGCTGCGGCTGGATTGCTCATTTTCGCGGCGTCGATCGTAGCGAGCTACGGTGCGCTACGGCTCGTTCTCCAGCTGGCACTTGCGTCGGAACGGCGCAGCTATCTAGAACCCGCTGTTGACCTGTGGTCGGAGGTGTTGGTCTTTTTTCTATGCGTGGTAGCTGCCTCCGTTCTCGCCGGCCTTGTTTCAGTGATTCGACTGCTACAGCACGTCGTATACGGGGCGTCTGCGTTGCCTGCTGCGCCAACATCGGCGGCTCCACCGCCCACCGGCGGGCTCAAGACATGGTAGTCTGGCGCAGGCCGGCCCATCGCTGGGTCAAACTCGTGACCGCTCTTGTTCCCACGACCCTGCTAACGGCCCGTCGCCCACCCGAGTGGGTCAAACTGGTGTCCGCTACCGGCCCCGTACTACGGCCGGTAGCCCACCTTTGAGGGGCCGCTGAATCGCCTCTCAGGCACTCGTGGCGGCGATCCGGTCCCGAGTTGTCCCACATCTTCCCGCCTCATCCCGCCGAAGGCGCCTGGGTCATTCTTCGTGTCCGGTTACATCCACACCCGCACACCTCCACGCGTTCACACCTCCATACTTTCCTCGCCATCCCCCCGCGCCAGGGTTTCGCCGACGGCGCGCTCGAGGCCGGCGACGAGATCGGGGGTCAGCGCGCCGCGTCCCCGCCAGCGGATCCGGCCGTCGCGCGCGACGAGGTAAGCGTTCACCGTATCGTCGTTCCGGAGGCCGAGGAGCTTCCTGAACGCCTTCCGGTCTTCGTGGATGGGCAGTGTGCGGGCGCGTTCGTCGGCGTCTTCTGCCTGCGCCCGGAGCGTGTCCGTGATGATGGGCCGTAGCAAGCGCGGCGACCGTCCGACTACGGGAAGCTCGTAGGCAGCGAGGCGCCCGTCGGAACCCTCCGCCAGGCGGTGGGCGAGGAGAATCCAGAGGTCAGCCAGGGGGTCCTGGTCGTCGTGGAAGCTGACCACCAGCAGGTTCCACTCAGCGTGCAGGTCCGCCGGAATCGTCACGGCCTGACCCTCGAGCGTGCGCCCCCGCACGTCCGGGAAGCGGGAGGGCGGCCTGGCGCGGCGGCGGAAGGGCATTGGTTTCGGGGATTGGCCTAGCAACCGCAGGTGGCCGCGCCGGGTTCTCCCGGACACCAGCCGCACGTTCGACGATGTCCACCGAAAACTTCAGCACGTTCGACGACCTGTATCTCCACGAGCTGCGCGACCTATGGGACGCCGAGCGCCAGCTGCTCGACGCGCTGCCCGCCATGGCCGAAGCCGCCTCGGAGCCCGAGCTCAAGCAGGCGCTTCGTCAGCACCTGACGGTGACGAAGGAGCAGAAGGCACGGCTCGAGAAGATCTTCAAGAGCCTGGACGAGTCCCCGGAGGGGCACACCTGTGCGGCCATGAAGGGGCTGATCAAGGAGGGCAACGACATCGCCAGGGCCACGGGCGACGCCACCGTGCGTGATGCCGGAATCATCGGGGCCGCGCAGCGCGTGGAGCACTACGAGATCGCCGGCTACGGCACCGCGAGGACGTACGCGCAGCGCCTGGGCCGCAGCGAGGACGTCGACCTGCTCGACGCGACCTTGCGCGAGGAGTCGTTCGCGAACGAGCTCCTTACCGAGATCGCCGAGAGCGGCGTCAACGAGCAGGCCGTACGCGCCTGAACCTCGCCGCCGCTTCGGCCCCGTTCGGCCGCGCCCGGTAGGTGATCGCCGGGCGCGGCCGCGCCCGTTTACCGCAAGTTGCTGTCGACGGGCGCAGTGTCCGCTCGCTTCCCGTCGAGCGAATCGGTCTCAGCGATACCGACTCCGTCGGGCGGTCCTTCATCGTTGGCGCCGACGGAGGTCCCGCGCCCGGGCGTCGGCTCGAAGTGCCGCCGGAGCGGAAGTTCCGGCACGAAGAGCGCTGCCACGGCGCCGGCGGCGCTGAGCAGGAGCGCAATCTGGAACACGGGTCGCAGCGCGGCCGCGAAGACGGCCGGGGATTCGGCCCCTTGCGTGACGGCGTCGGCCAGCCCCAGCGCGAGCATCGAGCCCATCGCGGCAGCGCCGGCGGTGCCGCCGATCTGCCGAAAGAACTGGCTGGCGCTGGTAGCCTGACCGAGCCGGCGTGAGTCGACGTCGTTCTGTATCGCGAGCGTGAATAGCGGCATGGCGGGGCCGATGCCAAGTCCGCAAAGCACCATGTAGAAAGTGGCGCGCCGCGCCGACGTGTCGGCGTCCATGGTGGTTAGCAGGAACACGGCGACGGCGAGCAGAACCGCTCCCCCGATCATGAACGGCTTGTACCGGCCCCACGCGGAAACGAGCTGACCCGAGACCGTCGACCCTACGACGACGCCGAGCGACAGCGGAATCATCGCGGCGCCGGCGCCCGTGGCCGTGACCCCGACAACGTTCACGAGGAACAGGGGCAGGTAGACCACGAGCCCCATGAAGGCGCCGCCCAGGAGGAAGAGCGCGAGGCTCGAGGTCGCGAAGACGCGGTTGCGGAAGAGCGCCGGGTCGAGAAGCGGGTGCTCGCTGCGCGCCGCGCGGGCGCCGAAGACGCCGAGCATCAGAAGGGCCATCGCGAGGAGGCCGAGGGTGGTCCGCCCGAGCCACGCATGAACCGTCCGGTCGAGCTGGAGTGCGAGCACCAGCGGCGTGACGCCACCGACCAGCAGGATGGCGCCCAGCACGTCGAATCGGCCGCCGGCGCGGGGGACCAGCGGCGGCATCCGGCGCACGATGAACCACAGCGCAAGCGCCCCGAACGGCACGTTCACGTAGAACACCCAACGCCATCCCTCGATCCCCGGGATGATGGCTCCCCCGTGGTCGGTCAATACTCCTCCCGCGAGGGGCCCGAGGATGCTGGCGACGCCGAACACGGCGCCCACGAACCCCTGGTAGCGTCCGCGGTCGCGCGGTGGGAAGAGGTCCGCGATGACGATGAACGCCATCGCGAACAGCCCGGCACCACCGAGGCCCTGGATCGCGCGGGCGACGATGAGCTGGTTCATCCCGTCGCCGACCCCCGGCAGCTCTCCGAACTCGCCGGCGAGGCCGCAAAGGAACGACCCGGCGAGAAAGGTGATTACGGCGACGAGCTCGATCGTGCGCCGGCTGATGAGGTCCGCCAGCCGGCCATAGATCGGCACCATGACCGTCGACGCCAACAGGTACACGGTCGCGACCCAGGCGTACCGCGAGACGCCACCCAGGTCGTCGACGATGCGCGGCAGTGCCGTCGCCACGATCGTCTGGTCGAGCGCGCCCAGGAAGAGGGCGAGCAGGATGCCGACGAACGCGAACGTCCGGTCGCGCGGTGAGAGCTCGGCGGTCACGAGCCGGCGCTCAATCGGACAGCACGGAGTAACCCTCACCCGCGACTGCGGCCACGATTGCCGCGCGGTCTACAAGAGCGGGGTCGTACTGCACCCGCGCGACGCCGACGACCACGTCGACTACCTCGAGCCCCGGGATGCGCTCCAGTGCGCCGCGGACGGCGGACACGCAATGGCCGCACGACATCCCGCCGATGTTCAGGTCCTCGGTGCGCAGCTGCATGGTCGCCTAGGGGTAAGCGCCTGTGACGCCCGACGGCGACTTCGGTTGAGCACGTTCGGTGAAGCCTCGTGGTGGGGTCTGTTCCCAGAGGCCGAGCTCCCGCGGCCGAGCCGCGACGGGGGTGCGGCTGGGGTCGGAGGGGCATGGGTGGGCCGCGCCGGCCAACCTAGTCCTTCCGGCCTCCGTCCTCGTCCGGGTCGGCGTCAGGCGCCGGGTCGGCGTCGGGCGCCGGGGCGGCCTCGCGCCCGCGCTCGGCCTGGCGCTCGCGCTCGAGCTGCTCGAGCTCGCGTGCCATCGCCTCCGCCCGTCGGGCGAGGTCCTCCAGATCCTCCCGCGACAGCGGAGCGTCTTCCAGGAAATCGTCCGCGGCCGCCTCGGCGCGCCGGCGCGCCTCCTCCATGGCGCGCCGGGTGAGGGCGTCCAAGTCGAGGAACGAGTCGCGGGGAGCCGGCGGCGGCAGCGGCTCCGGGAACGGCACGGGGCCCGGCGGCCACGGGTCCGGAGCCGGGTAGTCGGGCTGGTCGGTGGCGTCGGGCCCGTCGTCTACACGCTCGAGCCGGATGTCCAACAGGTCCCGGATCCAATCCGCCAGTCGCCGGCCCAGGCTCGGGGAGATACGCTCAGGCGGATCGGGGAAGCGCGCGTTCGCGTCGAGCAGGCCGCGCCGGATGGACTGCTGCGCGAAGCTGCCCACCACCAGCAGGGCGTTGTGCGCGCCCTCACCCCAGTAGGACGAGCGGAAGGTGACGCGCGGGTCGTCGAAGCCCACCCACGCGCCGGCGACGAGCTCGGGATGCATCATGAGGAACCATCCATCGGCGCTGCCCTGCGACGTGCCCGTCTTGCCGGCGACGTCGCCGCGGATGCCGAATCGGGATCTCAGGCCGCGTCCGGTTCCGTGGTCGACGGCATCGCGGAGCATGTCGAGGAGGACCAGGTCCGCGTCCTCGGCCAGGGCCCGCCGTTCGCGCGGCGCGAACTCGGCGAGCACGTTGCCATGCCGGTCCTCGATGCGCGTGACCCACACGGGCGGGCGGTAGACGCCGCCACCGGCGATGGTGGCGTAAGCGGAGGTCATCTCGAGCAGAGAGACCTCGCTGGTGCCGAGCGCCAGCGACGGCACGGGGCGGAGGCGGCTGCGGTTGACGCCCATGCGGCGCGCCATGCGCGCGATGTCGCGCGCGCCAACGGCCTCCGAGAGCCGCGCCGTGGCCGCGTTGCGGGAGCGGGCGAGTGCGTGGCGGACGGTGATCGGCCCGCCGGCGCCGGCGGAGGCGTCGCCTGGGCTCCAGATCTCGCCGCTCGCGAGTTCCACCTCGAAGGGCCCGTCGCCGAGCGTGTCCTCGGGCGTCCAGCCCTCCTCGAGCGCGCGGCCGTAGACGAACGCCTTGAACGTCGAGCCTGGTTGCCGGCGCGCGTCGGCCACGTGGTCGAAGGGCGTGCGCGTGAAGTTGCGGCTCCCGATCCACGCGCGGACGGCCCCCGTCTCGGGATCGATGGCAATGAACCCGACGTCGAGGCGGCTCTTCACGTCGCGCAGCGCATCCATGAACGCCTCGTTCGACCGCAGGCTGTCGAGGGCGACGGCGGGCTCCGCGCCGGCCGCTACCAGGCCCCGATATTCGGCGGATTCTCGGATGAACGCCTCCACTGTCGCAGCGCGAGTGCTCCAGAAGTGCTCGAACGGCTCGAGGCTTCCGGCGCGTCTCTCGTAGGGCCCTGTGGTGGTGCCGAGGCGTTCCGCAGACGCGCGCCCCCACTCGACGTCGGCCACCGCCTGTAGTGCATCACCCCAGCGGGCGACCGACCGGCTGGCCTCTCGCTGGAGCCGCATGTCGAGCGTGGTGTGGACGACCAGCCCGTCGCCGTACGCGTTGTATCCGTGCTCGTCGGCCCACTCCACCAGCCAGCGCCGCACGAACTCAGTGAAGTGCGACGCGCGACTGCGGCGCTGCCGCGGGCGCTCGAAATCGAGACCCAGGGGCTGCTCGCGCAAGCGCTCGTACTCCGGCGCCGCGAGCACGCTGTCGCGCACCATGAGCCTCAGCACCAGGTTACGCCGGGCGATCGCGCGCTCCGGGTTGCGGGCCGGGTTGTAGTACGACGTTCCCTTCAGCATCGCCACGAGCGTCGCCGCCTGTACCGCCGACAGGTCCGACGCCGGCGTGCCGAAGTAAGTGTGCGCCGCGCGTTCGATCCCGAACGAGTTGTACAGGAAGGGGACCGTGTTCAAGTAGATCTCCAGGATCTCGTCCTTCGTGTACACGCGCTCGATTCGGAGCGCCGTGATCAGCTCTTTGAGCTTGCGCGTCACCGAGCGCCGGCTGCCGATGCGCTCCGGGAAGAGGTTGCGCGCGAGCTGCTGCGTAACGGTGGAGCCCCCTTGTCGATCGCCAGTGAGTGTGCGGAATGCCGCGCCGGCGAGCCGGCGCAGGTCTACGCCCCCGTGGTCGTAGAAACGGCGGTCCTCGGTCGCGATCAGGGCCTCGACGACGACCGGCGAGATCTCCGAGAGTGGCACCCAATGGCGGTCGTTCCGCGCGAATCGAGTCAGCTCCTCGCCGTCCGCCGATAGCACGACAGCGGGGTGGGGCTCGCGCGCCTGACGTAGCGCACCCACGCCCGGCGTGAAAGGCAGCAGGACTAGCGCGTAGAGGGTCAGGGTCAGCACAACGGCGCCCCCTGCACCTACGGCCACCATGACGACGCCTGCCGCCGCGGCGCGCCAGCGTCGGCCTGCGGCAAGGTCCGTGTCGAGGGCGACCCGCCACCTCCCGCCAATCAGGCCTGCGGCCCACACCCCGGCGCGGCGAATGCGCGACGCCGTCGGACGGGCGGGAGATTCCGCGGTGGCAGCCGTCGGGGCGCCCGGGGGCATGGCGTCCTGGAAAGGCGCCATGCTACGGCGGGCCTCGCCCGGCGGATGCGTCCGGCGACCGTTCTCCGAGTGCTCGCCGGCAACTATGTCGCGGGGGCCGTATCGTCCCCTGCCTCTCGCGTCCCGCTCCCCGCCCGCGCGGGTACGAGCTTCACCTCTGTCTTTCCAGCGTTCCGCCATGGAAGAGAACGAACCCAACGCGGCGCCTCAGTCGCCACCCGTTGAGCCGGGCGAACCGGCGCCGCGCCGCGGAATCGACCGCCTGTTGAACACGGTCGAGCGCGTGGGTAACAAGCTGCCGGACCCGGCGGCCCTGTTCCTGATCCTCCTGGTGGTCGTCTGGATTGTCTCGGCGATCCTGGCGCCCCTTTCGTTCGCGGAGATAGATCCGCGGTCGGGAGAGCCGTTGCGGGTCAACAACATGCTGGCCGGCAGCGCCATCGCGCAGTTCCTGTCGACGATGGTCACCACGTTTACCAGCTTCCACCCGCTGGGCGTGGTCCTGGTGGCGCTGCTGGGGGTCGGAGTCGCCGAGCACACCGGGTTCATCAACGCCGGCCTGAAGAGGCTTCTGAGCGTCACTTCGACGAGCCTCCTCACGCCGATGCTGATCCTCGTGGCGATCGTTAGCCACACCGCGGCCGACGCCGGGTACGTGCTGGTTATCCCGCTGGGCGCTGTCATCTTCCACGCCGCGGGTCGTCACCCGCTTGCTGGCATCGCGGCCGCGTTCGCCGGCGTTTCCGGCGGCTTCAGCGCCAACTTCGTACCGTCCAGCCTCGACCCGCTGCTGGCCGGCCTGACCCAGGCTGCGGCTCAGATCATTGCGCCCGAGCGGCTCGTGAACCCGCTCGCCAACTGGTACTTCACCGGAATCTCGAGCATCCTGATCATCGGCGTGGGCTGGTTCATCACCGACCGCATCGTGGAGCCGCGGCTCAAGGCAACGGCGGTCGACGGCGACCTGGAGGACATGCCCACGATGGACGAGCTCGGGCCACTGGAGCGCCGCGGACTGCGCTGGGCGATGGTGGCTCTGGTTGCGGGCGTCGGCGCCCTCGCGCTGGCATCCGCGTACAGCGGCTCGCCCATGCGGTCGCCGGAGGGCGAACTGACGGCTTCGACGGCGCCCTTGATGCAGGCAATCGTGCCGCTGATCTTCCTGCTCTTCCTGATCCCGGGCGTCGTTTACGGCTACATGGCCGGGACCGTCAAGAGCCATCGGGACATCATCCAGGGCATGAGCAAGGCTATGAGCACGATGGGGTACTACATCGTCCTCGCCTTCTTCGCCTCTCTCTTCATCGCGGCGTTCGGGAACTCGAACCTGGGGGCCCTGCTCGCGCTCAAGGGCGCCGGTGCACTGCAGGCGATGGCCCTTCCGGGCGAGGTGACAATCGTCGGAATAACCTGCTCACTGGTTTCGTAAACCTGCTCATTGGTTCGGCATCGGCGAAGTGGGCGCTGCTCGCACCGATCTTCGTGCCGATGCTCATGCAGCTCGGGATCTCGCCGGAGCTCACGCAGGCGGCGTATCGCGTGGGCGACTCCACGACGAACATCATCACGCCGCTTATGCCCTACTTCCCCCTGGTAGTGGTGTTCGCGCAGCGCTACGTGCGCAACACCGGCATTGGCACGCTGGTCTCTCTCATGCTGCCCTACTCGGTGGTCTTCCTTGTTTCGTGGACAATCCTGTTGATCGGTTACTGGATGCTGGGCATTCCGCTCGGTCTGCAGGCGCCCTACGTCTACCCGTGACCAACCCACGTCCGGTAGTCAGGCGTTGGCGGCCGCGGCGGCCCTTGTAGCGGGAAAAGAAGCGCCATCGTCTCACACAGGCGAGGGCGCTTCCGTATCGGCTGTGCCTGTGGCATCGGATCCGACGCGGCGGCCGCGCGAGAACGCCAGCCGTGGAATGCGGCGCGGATCGCGGCGCCCGCGTTGCGCAACGAGTGGTGCGCCGGAGACGGGCCGTGCGGGGCCTTGGTCCCCGTCCGCTCCTACATTCCCGGTCGATGAAGGCCCTCCTGCTGCAGCCCGCGTCGGTAGGGGCGCTCGCGCTCCTGATCCTGGACGTCGTCGCACTGGCCTACCTGGCCAGCGTGCGGCGCAAGAGCAGGGCGACCTGGTGGCTGGTTGTCACGTTCATCGGTCTGACGCTTTTCGCGCTGGGCATGCTCGCGCGGACGTCGCTCTACCTCTGGTCGCCCGACGCGCTGACGGTCCGGGACCTGCTCCTGTACCAGTTCCCGGCGGCGCTCTTCGCGTGGGGGTTCGTTCACTTCGCGTACTCCTTCCGCGGCAATCCCTTCCCGCGCGAGGCGCAGTGGATGCACCGCGCGACCACGGCGTTGCTCGTAGGCGACATCGCGTTTGGAGCCTGGGTCTTCTTCGTCCGCCGCGCCGGCCTGCCGGCGCCGTGGCACGAGCTGGTAGTCCTCGGCGTCGTGCTCTGGGCGACGATCGTGCTCGCCCGGCGGTGGCGGGCCTCGGCGCGCCTGGCACCCGACGAGACCGCGCGCGGCGACGTGCGCGCCTTCCGGGCCTACTCGATCCTCGGCGTCCTCCTCGTGGCGTTCCTCGCGTTCGCCGCGCTGCCCTACGCCGGCGTGGGCGGCGCCGGCGGATTCGCCAGCGTGACATCGAGCCTCTCGCTGCTGGCGTTCTTCTTCGGCATCGTCGTCGTTTACCTCAACCACGCGCCAGAGCCGACGAGCGTCCAGGCCAAGCTGGTCGGGTTGACGCTGGTGACCGTGCTCGCGGTGCTCGTGGGCGTTTCCTCGGTGGCCTACCCGACGGCCGACGTCGAGGCTTCGCTGGCGGATCTCCGCGGGGAACGCCTTCGCTTCTGGCCGGACGACGCCGGTGGATATCTCGTCAACGTCCCCCAGGCGGAGCCGTATGGGCCCGCCGGCGAACAACTTGCGCTGGGTGACGACGAGGCCGTGGCCGTACCGCTCGGTTTCTCGTTCCCGTTTGCCGGCCGGCGGTGGGAGACCATGTGGGTGAGTCCCAACGGCGCCGTCTCGTTCGGGTCGCCTACGTACGGCGACCGCCGCCCGTTCTTCGGCGCGACGCTGATCTACAACAGCGTGCCCAAGATCGCGCCCCTCTTCCTCGACCTGGACCCCACGCGCGGTGGCGGCGTCTTCCTCCATCGCTCCGCCGGCGTTGCGACCATCACGTGGTCTCGCATCCCGCAGTTCACTACCGGCGCGGAGAGCACGTTTCGGCTGGTACTCAAGGAGGGCGGCGCTATCGACTTCGTCTACGGGCCGGTGGGCGCGTCGATTGCGACCACCGGACGGTCGCGCGGCGTGCGCGGAATCGTGCAGGGCGCGCCGCCGGAGCGGGGAGTGCTGGCGCTGGCTGCCCCGCTGGAAGAGGGCGTGCCCTACACGCTGGCGCCGGGTGAGGCGCGTGTGCAGGACTACTGGCCCGCCGCGTGGGTTCGCGTCCACCAGCCTGTCGAGTCGCTGGTGCTCCTCATGCTGGCCGCGACGGCCGTTGTGCTCCTGGTGTTTCCCCTGGCGTTCCGGGCATCGCTCCTGTTGCCGCTCGACAGGCTGATGACGGCCGTCCGACGCGTGGACGCCGGCGCCCTCGACGCCCACGTGCCCGTCCACGGCCGCGACGAGCTCGGTCGCATCGCGGAGAGTTTCAACGGGATGTCGGCGTCGCTGCGCCGGTACAGCGGAGAGATGGAGAGCCTGGTGGCGGAGCGAACCAGCGTCCTCGAGTCCGCCCTGATGAACCTGCACGAGGTGCAGGACAGGCTCGTGCAGCAGGAGAAAATCGCGTCGCTGGGCCAATTGACGGCGGGTATCGCGCACGAGATCAAGAACCCCCTCAACTTCGTCAACAACTTCGCCGGTCTCTCCGGCGACCTGGCCGACGAACTCCTCGCCGAGCTACGCGCGCACCCGGATGCACGGCTGGCGAGCGTCAGCGGGGTCATCGAGGACCTCCACGCCAACGCCCGCCGCATCCGCGAACACGGCAGGCGGGCCGACTCGATCGTGCGCTCGATGCTCGACCACGCGCGCGGCCGGCCGGGCGAACGCCGGGCGGTAGACCTCAACGCACTCGTAGAGGAGCACGTGGGCCTCGCCTACCACGGACGCCGCGCGATCAACCCGGGCTTCGACGTCACTGTCGAGCGGTCCTACGCGCCCGACGCCGGCAGCATCGCGGCCTTGCCCCAGGATCTCGGGCGCGTGGTCGTGAACCTGATGCAGAACGCCTTCGACGCGGTGCTCGCCGGCGGCGGCGACGGGCAGTCCGCGCCGGCCGGCGTGCGCCGGCCGACGGTGCGCGTCAGCACGTCTCGCCGCGACGGCCTCGCGGAGGTCCGCGTCGAGGACAACGGTCCCGGTATTCCGCCGGCGCTGCGGTCGCGCATTTTCGAGCCCTTCTTCACGACCAAGCCCGTCGGATTGGGCACCGGGCTGGGGCTCTCGCTGTCCCACGAGATCGTGGTACAGGGGCACCACGGCACGCTGGAAGTCGAACCGGCGGAGAGCGGCGGCGCGGCATTCGTGGTAACCATCCCCGTCGCGTCGAGCGGCTCCTGAGCCCCGCCGGACGCGAGCGGCTGGCGCCGTCGCGTAGGCGCGGCGCACGCCCTCCCGCCACCGGCGCACGCGGCTCATCCGTGCGCACGGCTGCGCATCGACTGCGCGCTGACACCGCAGAATCCTCCTGGCGGGCCGCGTCACAGCGCTGGGGAGCCGGGAATGGTCCTTGCGATCCGGCTACCTGCGCGCCGCCCGCAGCGGACGCGGCCCTTCTCCATACCCACATCCAGAGGTTCGTTATGCGCCAGGAATCAGCCTTGCGCGCGCTACCGGGACGCGGACGGTCGGAAGCTCGGGGGTTGCTCACGCGCCCCCGGCCCGCGCCGGCCACCTGTACCCCGCTTGCGCGCCTACTCGCCCGCTCGACTGCCGCGCTGCTCGCAGCGGCGTTGCTCGCCGCGCCCGCGTGGGCCCAAACCTTCAACGTCACCGTCGCCGCGGAGACGCCCAACAGCCCCAACCCGGGCGGCGAGTTCGCGGAGTCGTACTTCGTCGACGGCGTCGAAGGCGCAGAGCTGCACCTGACCCGTGGGGTGACGTACACCTTCCAGATGCAGAACGTCCCTTTGAAGCACCCGTTCTACATATCGACAAGTGCTACGGGCGGCGGCGTGGGAGTGGTCAACGACGGTGTCAACGGCAACTTCGCGACCGGCAACGGTGTGCTGACGTTCACCCCCGGGGTGACCACGCCCGACCTGGTGTACTACCAGTGTGGCTCGCACACGCGGATGGGGTGGCGCCTGTACATCAGCGACCCGGGGCCAGAGCCGGTCCACCTGCAGGAGATCGCCGCAGGGTTCGTGTCGCCCGTCGGAATGTCGGTCCCGCCGGACGGCAGCGACCGCTTCGTAGTCGTCGACCTGCTCGGTTTCCTGCGGGTCGTCATGCCGGACGGCACGGTCCTGCCCACGCCGTTCCTCGACCTGCGGGACCGCATGGTCGTCCTGAACACCAACTACAGCGAGCGCGGCCTCCTGGGGCTCGCCTTCCACCCCGACTACGCCAACAACGGCAAGTTCTACGTCTACTACAGCGCACCGCTCCGCGCCGGCGCACCGCCGGACTTCAACCACACCAGCCACATCTCCGAGTTCGTCGTCTCCGGCGACCCGAACGTCGCCGACGCTTCGTCGGAGCGGATTGTGATGCAGGTCGACCAGCCGCAGAGCAACCACAACGGAGGAACGATCGCCTTCGGCCCGGACGGCTACCTCTACATCTCGCTCGGCGACGGCGGCGGCGCCGATGACGTCGGTACCGGGCACGTGCCGGACTGGTACGCCGTCAACGAGGGCGGCAACGGCCAGGACGTGACGGACAACCTGCTCGGGTCGATCCTCCGCATCGACGTGAACGGCGCGCAGCCATACGCCATCCCCGCCGACAACCCGTTCGTCGGGCGCGACGGGCTGGACGAGATCTACGCGTACGGCTTCCGCAACCCGTGGCGCTTCTCGTTCGACCAGGGCGGCACCAACGACCTTCTGGTCGGCGATGCCGGGCAGGACCTCTGGGAGGAGGTGTCGCTCGTCACCAACGGTGGCAACTACGGGTGGAACGTCCTCGAGGGGACACACTGCTTCAGTACGGCTACGCCGGAGTCGTCCCTCGCGAACTGTCCGACGGTAGTAGGTGCCGGGCACCCCGATACGGGCGACCCGCTGATCGCGCCGGTGATCGAGTACCCGCACCCGGGCATTGCGATGGGGCACGGCCTCGTGGTCGTGGCCGGGCAGGTGTACCGCGGCTCGCTGATCCCGGAGCTCGCCGGCCGCTACATCTTCGCCGACTGGAGCGACTCGTTCGGTGCGCCGAGCGGGCAGCTATTCGTCGCCGACCCGCGGCCGGACGGCCTGTGGTCGTTCAATACGCTGCCGCTGGTCGGGGCACCGAACGGCACCATCGCGCGGTACATCCTGGCGTTCGGGCAGGACACCGCCGGCGAGGTCTACGTGCTGACGACCGACAACGCCGGCCCGACCGGCGAGACCGGACGGATGTTCCGCATCGTGCCCGAGGGGACGGCCAACGAGCCCGCACCCACGGCCACTCGCGGCCGGCTGGAGCCGGCGACGCCGAACCCGTTCTCGCGCCAGACGACGATCCGCTACGCTATCGACGAGCCGGCGCGGGTGACGATCGTCGTGTCGGACGCCCTGGGCCGTACGGTGGCGACGCTCGCCGATGGCCGCGCCGGCGCCGGCGCGCACGCCGCCGTCCTCGACGGCTCGTCGCTGCCGGCCGGCGTGTACGTCGTCCGCCTCCTCGTCGACGGCGAGGAGACGGCGCACCGGACCGTGGCGCTCGCGCGGTAGAAGGGCCCGCGCAGCACCACCTCGGGGGCGCCGGCAGTCAGTCGGCGCCCCCGTCGTTTAGCGAGGCCAGCTCGCCGTGTCAGCTGGCAGCTTGCGCGTGGCGTGGCGGGTACCGGAGTGGGCCGCTTCCCCGCGCCCGTGGGGGGCAGCCGCGTAACGGCGCCGCCGAGGCCGCCGGCCCGCTGCCTGCCACTCGTACGCTGCGCCCATGCGATGGTAGTCCGCCGCCTTCGGCCAGCACCTGCGACCTGCCCGCTCCCAACAGCCACTGCAGGTGAACCGACGCCCACGCCGCGGGTTAACTGGCGCCGCTTCTCCAGCTACCGTACGTGTCCTCCCTCCAACGGCCCACGTCCGCACATGCGGGGTTCGTTTTTCTGCTGCTGCTGGCGGCAACCGGCGTCGGCTGCGGCTCGGCGAGCCGCATCTACGTGTCGCCGCCGCTCCGCGACGCGGCGGCGCAGGAGGACACCGACGTGGCCGGCGCCGCCGCGGGCGATAGTGCCCTGGGCGCCGAGGTTGCCTATCGCGTTCTGCTCGTAGGTGACGCCGGCGCGCCGGAGGAGGGCGACCCGCTCCTGGCGACCCTTGCCGCCCATGCGGCGCAGGCCGGAGACAACAGCCTTACGGTATTTCTCGGCGACAACGTGTACGACGACGGCATGCCGCCGGAGGGCGACCTCCGACGCCCGGAGGCCGAGCGGCGCCTCCAGGCCCAGATCGACGCCGTCGCCGTCGCGCCCGGCCGTGCCATCTTCCTGCCGGGCAATCACGACTGGAATCACTCGCGCGCCGGCGGGCTCGAGCAGCTCGCGCGGCAGGAGGCGTACGTGGAGTCGGCCCTTGGCCCGGGCTCGTTCCTACCGTCTCGGGGCTTCCCGGGCCCCGTCAGCGTCGAGCTCGCGGAGGATCTCCGCCTTATCGTCCTCGACACCGAGTGGTGGCTGGGTCGCTACGCGCGCGGAGAAGGCCTCGACGAAGAGTCGGGCGCTTTCTTCGGCGAGGACGACGACTTCCTGCTGGCGCTGAACGAGGCCGTGCAGGACGCGGCCGGAGAACGCCTCCTCGTAGTCGCGCACCACCCCATTTTCTCAAACGGTGATCGCGCCGGCGTCGTGCCGCCCGAGCGGCACCTGTTTCCGCTCATCGGTACCATCCCGAACGCCTACGTCCCACTGCCGTTCATCGGGTCGCTGATCCTGGCGGTGCGACAGACCATCGGGGAGGACGAGGAGGACCTCGAGCACCCCCGCTATCGAGCCCTTCGCGCAGCGATGACGGACGCGTTCTCGCAGCACGAGGCGCTCATCTACGCGGCAGGCCACGAGCACAGCCTGCAGTACTTCGCGGTGCCAAGCGGACGAACGACATTCCACCAGATCGTCTCCGGCTCCGGGTCCGAGCCCGAGTACGTCGGCATCCAGGACGCTGGCTTCGCGGCCTCGGTGCGCGGATTCTTCGTGCTGACGTACTACGACGACGGGTCGGCGCGCATGGACGCCATCACGCCGGCCGACGGGCGGCCGATGGGTGACACCCTTGTCTCGGTACGGATTCTCGAGGCCTCGCAGGAGGCGCCGGCGCCGGATTCGTCCGCCTCCGCCTCGCGGCCGCCGGCGCTGCCCGCGACGGCTACCGCCCCGGTGGCGCCGCGCTACGGCGATGCCGGCGGTTTCTCCCGACTCTTCGTCGGTCAGGGCTATCGGGAAGCCTGGGCGACACCCGTAACCGCGCCGGTGCTCGACCTGGGGCGAGAGGCCGGCGGGCTGACGCCCGTCCGACTCGGCGGCGGCCGCCAGACGCTCTCCCTTCGCCTTCGCGCCGAGGACGGCAGCGAGTTCAAACTGCGCTCCATCGAGAAGGACCCTCAGAACCCGCTGGGCCTCGGCTTCAGGCACGGCCGCGCCCACGAGTTCGCGCAGGACATTACGAGCGGGATGTACCCCTTCGGTGCGATCGTCGCGGCGCGGCTCGCGGCCGCCGCGGGTCTCTACCACACCAACCCGCGGCTGTTCTACGTCCCGGACGACGCGCGGCTCGGACCGTTCCGGGAGGCATTCGCCGAGCAGATGATGCTGCTCGAAGAGCACCCGAATGGCGACGGCAGGGGCCGGCCGCACTTCGGCGAAGCCGAGGACCTGATTAGCCCCGCGCAGCTGTACCGCGCCCTGGACGGTGACGCCGACCATCGCGTCGACGCCGACTTCTACCTCCGCACGCGCCTGTTCGACATGCTGATCGGAGACTGGGACCGCCACCGCGACCAGTGGCGCTGGGCCGCGTTCGAGCCCGGCGAACTGGACCCGACGCTCGCCGGCGACGACGCGACCGACGGGAAGGTGTACCGACCAATCGGGGTCGATCGCGACTGGGCGCTGAACGACCGTGACGGGCTTGTGTTCGGGCTCGCGCGACCCTTCCTGCCCAAGCTGCAGGGCCTGCAGAGCCGGTACGGGAATGTGAACGGCCACACGTTGAGTGGCCGCGAGCAGGACCGCCGTTTCCTTGCCCCGCTGGACCGGGACGACTGGCTTCGCCTGGCGGAGGCGCTCTCGACGGCGATGACCGACGAAGTACTGGCAGCAGCGGTACGGGCCATCCCTGCCGAGGCGCAGGGGGCCGATGCCGCGCGCATCCTGGAGGCCCTCCGTGCGCGGCGCGACGGCCTGGTTGAGGCGGCGATGACGTTCTACGAGGTCCTGAGCCCCGTCGTGGACATCGTCGGTACCCACGACTCGGAGTTCGTCGAACTCGAGCGTGGCGATGACCATACGCTACACATCACGGTGAGGGAGCGGCGCGACGACGGCAGCGCCGGCCGGCGGGTCTGGCGCCGAACGGTCGCGGCCGGCGAGACCGCGGAGGTCCGCCTCTGGAGTCGCGGAGGCAACGACCGCGTAGAGATCACCGGCCAGACGCGCGCGCCATCCGAGGGCGGTGCCGCCCCGGGCGCGCCACTGGTGCGCGTGCTCCTCGGCGCCGGCGACGACGAACTGGCCGACGCCACCGACGGCTCCGGCGTGCGCGTGTACGAGTCCGGCCCTGACGGCCTCGTCCTGGAATCCCTGGGCCCCCGGGCAACCGTCGACCGGACGAACCGCGTGCCGACGGCGGCGTTTGGGTACACACCGCCCGTGATGGCCGAGCGACGCCCACTACTCGTCGCGGGCTACAGTGCCGGCGACGGCCTACTCCTGGGCGGCGGCGTCACGCTCGTCAACCCCGGCTTCGGGCGCGACCCCTACCTCCGCCGACATCGGATCTCGGCCGCCGTGTCGACGACCACCCTGGGCGGGTTCTTCAGTTACTCCGGCACCTACCCCGACGCCGTGGGCCGGCTCGACCTGGGTCTCCGGGCAGACGCCCAGACCCCGATGGCGACGCAGAACTTCTTCGGCTTCGGCGACGGTCCTCTGCCGGAGGACGGAGGATCGGCCTCGTTCAACAGGGTCCGCCTGGCGTCCGCGCGCCTGGAGCCCTACGCCGAGCGCCGCCTTCCCGGCGGCATGCGCCTGTACGCCGGCCCGTCGCTGTCGTACGCCCGACCGGAGGTGGACTCGGCACGGTTCATCGCGACGGCTGGCGTGCCCGAGCGTGATCTCGCCTCGCAGGTGTTCGCCGGCGCGAGTGCCGGCGTGGAGATCGACGCGGTCGACGATCCCGTTCGGCCGTCGCGCGGGGCGCGGTTCGATGGCTCTCTGCGTGCCCGACTGGGGATGATCGACGCGGGTCACGCGTTCGCCGGCGTCTCGTCGTCCCTCCGGCTCTACTTCACCTGGTGGAAATTGCCCGGCGTGACGCTGGCCGTGCGCAGCGGGGGCGAGCACGTCTTCGGCACCTTCCCGTTCTACGAGGCCGCGACGATGGGCGGCGCGGCAACGCTGCGGGGATTCCGAACGGACCGCTTCGCCGGGCGCACCACCATATTCGGCGGCGTCGAGCCCCGCATCACGGTGACGCGCTTCCGCTCGCTGTTCGCGCCCTACGGCCACGCCGGCGTCCTCGCCTTCGCCGACGCTGGCCGGGTGTGGGCCGACGAGCTGGGTAGCTCGTGGCGCACGGGTTTCGGCGGCGGCGTGTGGGTGGCGCTCGCCGGCCGCGCATCGGCGACGGCGACGTACGAGGTTTCGCGCGAGCGCAGCGGGCTAGCGATGCGGCTCGGGTTCGACCTGTGACGCCGCGCGGCTACCCAACGGGGGCGCAGGGCGCGGGACCGCGTCGACGCCCGCACATCGAACCTCAAGAGAGCGGCTCGTAGCGCACCAGCGTGCGGTCCGATCGCGCCAGCGAAGCACCCGTCTGGTCGGATCCCGATCCGCCAGGTGATGGATCGACAGCATCCGCCAATCGCCGCGCATCGCGAGCGGGGAAAGCGGTAATGGACGTAGGATGGTACGGGGTAGGCCGCATCCCCGCTCGGGCTCCCCCCGGAGGTGGGGAGCGCGGCGCGTCTGGCCCAGCGTGATACGACGCGGGCCGATTGCGCGATGGGTAGGGTGCACCTCCCCGTACCATCTTCACCCTTGCACTCCTCACCGCGGCCGCCCCGGCCGCCGGCCAAATGACCGTAGCCGATACGCGGGCCGTCATCGAGCCCTACACCGCCAACCACGACCCGAGCTACCTCACTGACAACGCCGTCTTCGTTCACATGGCCACGGGCGAGCGGCATGAGGGGCGCGAGGCGGTCGGGCGGATGCTGAACTACATGTACCACGAGGCGTTCGACGCTCACGCCGAGCGCGTCGCCCTCATCGTGGGTGAAGGGGCCGCGACGCTTGAGGCCACGTTCGTCGGCCGGCACATTGGCGCATTCGCCGGGATCGAGCCGACCGGCCGCGAGGTACGCGTGCCGCTCGTCGTCACGTACGAGGTGACTCCGGAAGGCGTGTCCGGCGCCCGCGTCTATATGGCGATGAGCGTCATGTTCGCCCAGCTCGGCGCGCAACCCCGGGCGACGGAGGCCGCCGCGTCAGAGTAGCGTCGCGTCGGCCGGTTCTGGACGTACGCCGGGCCGGCCGGCCCCTTTGCGCGCTGCGCTATCCCGAGTCCGGCTCGTCGGAGCCGGCGCGATAGCGCCGGGCGTCCCCCGGGCGTCCCCACGCGTCATAAAGGTCCGCCAGCGCCCGAGCGGCGGTTGCTCGGCTCGGGCCGTGGCCGGTGGCGCCCGCCGGAAGCACGTCGTGCACCTCCAGAAGGAGCGTCTCGGCCTCCGCGAAGCGGCCCGACGCGGCCAGGAACCCCGCCAGCTTCATCGCGCTTGTTGACGTCGCGTTCGCGCCGGCGCCGGCCGCGCGCAGGATCTCCAGAGACTCGCTCTGCGCGGCAATGGCTTCGGCCGTCTCTGGGAAGGCGGCCACGTAGACGACGCGGAAGGCTTCCCGATACTCGTCGACCTTGATTTCCAGGACGCCACGACCGATTGATGGCAGTTGGTCGAACCGATCGGGCGAGAGCCCGGCCTGGACACGATCCAGTTGATAGCCGGCGTCTTGTCGGGCGCTATCGGGGAAGCCGTTGAGCTCGTTCCTCGATCGGCCGACAAAGGCAAGCGGCTTGCGGGTCGCGGCCTTCACGATTATACGTAATCGCGTATCGGCGGATCAACCCGCTGGTCGAGGGAGCCGCGCGGGCGGTGGGGTCCGGCCTTTCGGCCACATAGACGCGCGGCGGGGCCCGACGTAACCCGTGGGCGCACCGGCGCGCGATGACGCCGGCCGGCGCGGCACGCCCTTGCCTCTCCTCCCCGCTTTGCGGGGGGTGGCCGCCGGCCGGAGGGGCACCGGCCGCGAGATGACGCCGGCCGGCGCGGCACAACGTGACGCCCCCGCCGCGCCCCCCCACGCCTGCCATCGCGGCTCGACTGCCCCCCCGCGGGCGGGGGGCGGAGGCCTTCCCTGACGTGGCTGGCGGCCCAAACGACGAACGCCGGCCCGATGAGTCGGGCCGGCGCTGGTAGTTGCGGGGGCGGGATTCGAACCCGCGATCTTCGGGTTATGAGCCCGACGAGATACCGCTTCTCCACCCCGCGATGGACCGCCAAGGTAAGGCGCCGGCGCGGCCGGCCGCAACGCCGGCGCGGCAAGGTGGGGTGAAGATGCAGGTTGGCAGCGCGCAACGGGCAGTGGGCATTGGGTGGCAGCTGGCCGCAAGCGGATTCAAGGGGTGGCGGGGGCAGGGTCAGGGCTGCGGCTGGCCCCGAACAGCCAGCGGGCAGCCGACAGGACCCGAGTTGCAAGCCGCAAGCCGCATGCTGCCGGCTGCCGGCTATTTTGCCCCGCCTCTCACCCGTTCCCACGCCGGCCCAATGGCCACGGTCAGCCCCCTCCGCGCCCTCCGGCCGACGCCGGACGCGGCGCGCGACGTCGCGTGCGTGCCTTACGACGTCATCGATTCCGAGGAGGCGCGCACGCTCGCGCGCGGGCACCCGCGCTCCTTCCTGCACGTCATCCGGCCCGAGATCGACCTGCCGCCGGGGACCGACGAGCACGACGACGCCGTCTACGCCCGCGGCGCAGCCAACCTCCGCGCGTTCGCCGCGTCGGACTTCATGACCGCCGACGCCGAGCCGCGGCTCTACGTCTACCGCCTGGTCATGAACGGCCGCGAGCAGACAGGCGTCTTCGGCCTCGTGTCGGTCAAGGAGTACGACGACGACGTCATCCTCAAGCACGAGCGCACGCGGCCGGAGAAGGAGGACGACCGCATGCGGCACATCCGCGAGCAGGAGGCCCACGCCGAGCCGGTCATGCTCACCTACCGCGGCACGCCGGCCATCGACGAGATGGTCGCGGCGACGATGAAGGCCGAGCCGCTCTACGACTTCGAGGCGGCCGACTTCGTCACCCACACCGTCTGGGAGGCGGCCGACGCCGGCGCGCTCGAGCGCGCCTTCGCCGAGGTGGACGTGCTCTACGTCGCCGACGGGCACCACCGCTGCGCCGCGGCGTCGCGCGTCGGCCGCGAGCTGCCCGGCAACGAGGAGGCCCAGCACTTCCCGGCGGTCCTCTTCCCCATGGAGGCGATGGAGATCCTGCCATACAACCGCGTCGTCGGCAAGCTGCCCGTAGGCCGCGAGCGCTTCCTGGAGCAGCTCCGGCACCGGTTCGACATCGACGAGTCGTACTCGCCCGACCCCGAGGAGCCCGGCACCATCGGGATCTACCTCGGCGAGGGTTGGTACCGCCTCACGCTACCGGAGACCGAGCGCGAAGGCGAGGCGGACACGCTCGACGTCGCCCGCCTCGGCGAGTTCCTCCTGGAGCCCCTCCTCCGCATCACCGACCCGCGTACCGACACCAACATCAAGTTCGTCGGCGGCATCCGCGGCACCGGCGAGCTGGAACGCCTGGTCGACGACGGCGAAGCCGCGCTAGCGATCTCGATGTACCCCACCGCGCCGGCCGAGCTGCTCGCCGTCTCCGACGCCGGCGAACTCATGCCGCCCAAGTCGACCTGGTTCGAGCCGAAGCTGAGGAGCGGGCTGTTGGTGCACCGGTTTGGGGACTAGGGATCAGGGATTGGGGACTCGGGGCGCCGCCAACGCGACTGACGAAGGAACACCGATCACTGAAACGCACTCTGCCAGACAGAGCGTCGACGCGCCCGCCCCAGGACGCACTGTGAATTGTCTCTGCCTATCCCCAATCCCTGATCCCCGATCCCCAAAGATGCTGTTCCTCATCTCCGACGTCTTCTCCGAGGACGCGCAGCAGCGGCTGCGCGGCGCCGGCCACGACGTGCGCTACGAGCCGGCGCTGAAGGGGGCGGAGCTGACGGCTGCGCTCGCGGAGATGCAGCCGCAGGTGCTCGTCGTGCGATCGACGAAGGTCACCGAGGCGGACCTCGACGCGGCGCCGGCGCTGGAGCTGGTCGTTCGCGCCGGCGCGGGAGTGGACACTATCGACGTCGGCGCCGCCAGCCGGCGCGGCGTGTTCGTCGCCAACTGCCCGGGGAAGAACTCCGCCGCCGTCGCCGAGCTCGCCATGGGGCTCCTGCTCGCGCTCGACCGGCGCATCCCGGACAACGTCGCGCAGGCCCGCGCCGGCCACTGGGATAAGGCAGGGTTCTCGAAGGCCAGCGGACTGAAGGGCCGCACGCTCGGCCTCGTCGGCTTCGGTAGCATCGGCCGCGAGGTGGCCGCCCGCGCACAGGCCTTCGGGATGCGCGTCGTCGTGTGGAGCCGCTCGCTCGACGACGAGACCGCGGCGGAGGCCGGCGTGGAGCGCATGGAGTCGCCGCTGGCGCTAGCCGGCGTGGCGGACGCCGTGAGCGTGCATGTGGCCTCGACGCCGGACACGCGCGGCCTGCTCGACGCGGCCTTCTTCGATGCCCTCCGGCCCGGCGGGCTAGTGATTAATACGGCGCGTGACATAGTGATCGACGAGGCCGCCATGCGCCGCGCGATCGAGGAGAAGGGCGTCCGCGTGGCCACCGACGTGCCGCCGAACGAGCCCGCGGTCAAGGAGGGCCCGTTCGACTACGACCTCGCCCGCAACGACGCGTTCTACGTGACGCACCACATTGGCGCGTCGACCGACGAGGCGACCGACGCCATCGGAGCGGAGGCGCTTCGCGTGGTGCTCGCCTACGCGGATACCGGCTCCGCGCCGAACGTCGTCAACCTCGCCGACCGCACGCCGGCGACGCACCTGCTCACCGTGCGCCATCTCGACCGCGTGGGCGTCCTGGCCGCGGTGCTCGCCGAGGCCCGCCGCGCCGGCTGGAACGTGCAGGAGATGGAGAACGTCGTCTTCGCCGGCGCCGAGGCCGCGTGCGCGCGCATCCGCTTCGACGGCGCGCCCGACGCCGGCGCCCTCGACCGCATCCGCGCCGTCGAGCACGTGCTGAACGCGACGGTGATGGGGTTGTGAGGGGGTGCTTGTGGCTCGTGGCTCGTTGATGTAAATGGTATATGGTGTATGGTATATGGTGTATGGTGTATGGGAATTACATCGCTGAATCGCTGAATCGCTGAATCGCTGAATCGCTGAATCGCTGAATCGCGAAACCATGCCGCTCGACCTCCTCGCGTTCGCCGCTCACCCCGACGACGTGGAGCTCTGCGCGGGCGGGACTATGTGCCTGCTCGCGCGGGAGGGGTACAAGACGGGGGTGATCGACCTCACGCGCGGGGAGCTGGGGACGCGCGGTACGCCGGAGGGGCGGCTCCTGGAAGCCGAGGAGGCGTCGCGTATCATGGGGCTGGCCGTGCGGGAGAACCTTGGCCTGCCGGACGGCGGCATCGAGAACGCGCCCGCGCATCGCGAGGCGGTGATCCGGACACTGCGCCGGCACCGGCCGGCGATCGTCCTGCTCAACGCTCCCGAGGATCGGCATCCGGACCACCCGGCGGCGTTCCGGCTCGTGGCGGACGCCTGCTTCTACGCCGGCCTGGCGCGCATCGAAACACATGAAGACGACGGCTCCCCCCAGACGCCCTGGAGGCCGCAGCACACCCTCCACTACATCCAGACCATCGACATCGAGCCCACGTTCGTCGTCGACGTCACGTCGGCGTGGGACGACCGGGTGGCCGCGCTGACGTCCTATCGTAGCCAGGTCCACAGCCCGGGCTACGAGCCGGCGCCGGGCGAGCCGCAGACGTTCATCTCGAACCCCGACTTCCTCGTCTGGATCGAGGCCCGCGCTCGCGCCTGGGGCTACCGCGTCGGCGCCACATACGGCGAGCCGTTCGTGTACCGCCACGGCCCGATAGGCATCACCGACCTGGTGGCGACGCTTTCGCGGGAGAGGGCGTTTCGGTAGGAGTTGGAGGATTCGGGGTTTGCGGTTTGCCGTTCGCGGTTTGCGGTTTGTCTCGCAGTTCGCGGCGTACGTCCTGCGAGCCGCCCGCTGCCCGCCGGCCGCTGGCCCCTGAAGCCAACAGCCGCGAGCTGATAGCCGAGAGCTGACAGCCAACCGCTAACAGCCGACAGCCGACAGCCGACAGCTAACAGCCGACAGCTACCCTAGCGCATACTCCAACAGCCCGGCCGCGTCGGTAAACGGGGCACCGTCGGGCAGCACGAGGACGCCGACGGACGCGAAGGCCGCGCCGGCGCGGGCGCCGAGGATGCTGTCGAGGTGCGCGCGGACGGCCGCGAGCAGCTGCTCCGGCGCGTCGGCCGGGGCGCCGGGCAGCAGGACCACCAGGCGGGCCTGGTCGTCGCGTACCAGCGCGCGGTCGCTGCCGCTGAGTGCGCCGAGGAGGCCGTCGGCCACCGTCGGGAAGTCGGTGAAGTAGGAGCTGCCTTCGGCGATGCGCAGTGCGACGACCAGGAAGGGCGCGCCGGCCGCGAAGGCGCCGTCGAGGTCATCCGTGAAGCCCGCCTCAGGGTCGGCGCTGCCGAAATCGGGCTCCGTCATGAGCGGGTCGGCGACGCGCGACGGCGCCGGCGGCACCGCATGTACCGGGATGATGGCCGGCGCTGCGGGCAGCGAAGGCTGCGGCGGCGCCGCGAGGGGCACGGCCGTGGCCGGGTCGTTGGAGTCGATGAGCACGCCGCTCGTCAGGACATCCGCGTACGAGTCGCCGAAGTCCCGGGGGGGCGACTCGACGGTCTGGATCGCGGCCCATCCCTGCCCGTCGCCGCCGGAGCCGGGCGCCGGCGCGCCGAAGGGCGACGGAAGCGGCGTGGGCGAAGGCGTATGGCCGAAGGGCTCGGACGGCACGTTGGAGACGACCAGCGCACCGGCGTCGAGCTCTGCCGGGTCGCTTCCGCCGTAGCCGTCGGAGCTGTGTTCGTAATGCTCGTCGGGCTGCACCGCCTCGATCTCGGCGGCATGGTCGGGCGGGGCCGGGGCTTCGGCCGCGGGTTCGATCTCCGGCACCGGCGCCGGCTCCGCCTGCACATCCGCCGGCGGCGCCGGCGCGGCCGGTTCCTCGGCGGTGCGCGACCAGGGCTTGTCCTGCGGCTCCCCCTCGTGCCCGGTGCCAGGGATCAGCTGGAGCATCCGGCCGGCGTCGGCGAGGCGGACGGTCCCGGTGACGACGCCCTCGATGAAGTCCAGCAGCTTCCGCGAGCCGTCGTTGGCGGGCTCGCCGAGGCCGAGCACCAGCGTGGAGCCGTGGCCCTCGATGGCGGCGACGAGCCTCTTGAATGCTGCGCCGAAGGCGTCGAACGACCGGAAGCGGACGAAAGGGGTGAAGTCCTCGACGACGACCAGGCCGGCGCCGTCGGCGGCTTCGGCGAGGCCCTCCAGCATGCGGACGAGCCCCTCCTCGCCGAGCGCGGAGAGCTGCGCGCCGAGGGGAACGCCTTTGAGCTGCACGCGGTCGCCGGCAGCGGCGAGGTCCACGCCGGCCTGGCGGGCGACGGCCAGAATGGCGCCGGGCTCGCGCGCCGAGAAGAGCAGGGTGAGCGACGGGCTCGCGGCGGCGCCGCCGACGATGCGGCTGGAGAGGTCGAGCCGGCCCTGGCCGGCGGAGCCCACGAGCAGGTAGGCGCCGGGCCGCGCGAGACCGCCCCAGGCGGCGTCGACGGGCCCGATGCCCGAGGGCTGGAGGGAGGCGGAAGACATGGCGGCGGGTGGAATCGAACCGGCAGGGCACGAAGGGTGCGCCTCGCAACGGCCGGAATGCGCCCTGGGGCGCTCGTCGCGCGGCGGGAAGTTTTGCCCAAATGGCGTGCCGCGTTGGGGAGTTGGTGGAAGGGTGGGGGGACCAGCCGGGGATGTGATTGGGTCCGTACGGATTCGTGGCGTCCGCGTCGGCAACGTGATGGGTCATGGGTGATGGGATGGCGGGAGGCGCCGTCCCGCTACCGGCCCTCCGGTGCCGGGACGCCCCGGTCACCCATCACCGACCGGCTACCGTCGCTCCGGCGCAGGGGAATCGCAATCACATGCCAGCCCCGACGCGATCCGAGACCAATGGCCTCTCCCCATTGCACTCTCGCCGGCGGCGCCTTTACTTGCGGTGCCCCCCGGCCGGTCCCACCAACCAGACCAGGCCATGTACACAACCGTAGCGGCCATTCTCCGCCGCAAGGGAGACCAGGTGGTCACCGTCGCGCCCGACGCGACCGTTTTCGAGGCGATAGGGCGCATGGTCGAGAACAACGTCGGCGCCCTCGTGGTGGACGCCGGCGGACCCGTCGGCATCTTCACTGAGCGCGACTACCTGCGCCGGATCGCCCTCGAAGGGCGTACGTCGCGCACCACCCGCGTGGACGAGGTGATGACGTCGGACCTCGTGACGGTCGCACCGGACGCCGGCGCGGAGCAGTGCCTGCAGATGATGACCGAGCACCGCATCCGCCACCTCCCGGTGATGGTGGACGGCCGGCTCGCCGGCGTTGTCTCTATCGGCGACTGCGTCCGCGCCCTGCTCGAGGGAGCCCGCGACCGCGCCGACCAGCTCGAACGGTTCGTCGGCGGAGGGTACGTGGGATAGGGTGGGGTAATTGAGCGATTGAGCGATTGCACTGGCATCCCGACGTCCACACGTCGGTGCATTCACGCTGCCTGGCGTCGGCCACGGCTGCACCTCATCACCAATCGGCCATCACGTTCCTGAGGACACGTCCGACGCGGCACGGTGGCAATCCCCCGCGCAACGTCCACCGCCATACGCTTCCGGGCGCGCGCCACGGGTGCACCTCATCACCAGTCACCCGTCACGTTCCTATACAGACGGCTGGCTTTGCCGGGCCGCAATCACCCCGGGCATCACACAGCGGCACCCGCAGCGGCCGCAACCACTTGCTGGTGTACCTCCGGGTGGAACGGGCTCGGCACGAGTTCTCCTGGGTCCGCGAGGACCGAGATGGCCTCGGCCGCCGCGGTCTTCATCGGCCCCGTGATCGCCGGCGCGCCCGTGTCGATGGCGGCGCGGAAGAGGCCCGGGAAGGCGAGTGCGTTGTTGACGCTCTGCCCGTCGGCCGCGAAGGCCGCGCCGGCCGCGATGGCCTCCGACGGGCGGATCTCCGGGACGGGATTCGACAGCGCGAGAACGATCTGCCCCGTCCGAATCGATTCAGGGCGGATCAGGCCCACGACGCCCGTGGTGGCGATGAGGACGTCGGCTGCCGCGATGGCGTCCTCGAGGTCGGCGATAGTGCCTCCGTGCGATTCCAGTCGTGCGCGTGCGTCGGGCGACGGGTCGACACCGAGGACCCGGAAGCCGTACTCGATCAGCAGTCGCGCGATGGCGAGGCCGGCGGCACCGAGACCGATCTGGGCGCAGGTGAGGCCTCGCGCCGCCTTCCGCCAGTCGGCCGGCGCGAGTCCGCGGCCGGTCTCACGTAGCGCGCTGAGCACCGCCGCGAGGAGGACCGTCGCCGTGCCGTGCTGGTCGTCGTGCATCACCGGCTTGTCGAGCCTTGCGATCAGGGCATCCTCGATCTCGAAGCAGTCCGGCGTCCGGATGTCTTCCAGGTGGATGCCCGCGAACGTGGGCGCGACGCGCATGACGGTCTCTACGAACGCCGCGGGGTCGCGCTCGTCGACGAGGACCGGCACGGCGGAGAGGCCGGCGAACTGGTCGTACAACACCGCCTTGCCCTCCATCACCGGCATGCTCGCCAGCGCGCCGATGTCGCCGAGGCCCAGCACGCGGGTGCCGTTGGTGAAGATGCCCACTGTGCGGCCGGCCGTGGTGTAGCGCCGGGCGAGCGCCGGCTCGTCGCGGATCGCGCGGCAGACGCGCGCCACGCCCGGGGTGTACACCAGGCGGAGGTCTTCGAGCCCGGCCAGTTCCTTCGTCCGGCCGCAGTGGATCTTCCCTCCGAGGTGCCGTTCGAAGACGAGGTCCTTGACGCCGAGGACCTGCGCCTCCGTGCGTCCCGGGATCGCGCGCAACAGCTCTTCGAGATGCTCCTCGTCGTACACCGAGACGGTCAGGTCGCGGAGCATCGCGTCGCGCCCGACGAACCGTGTCGTTATCTCGGACACGAGCCCGCCCACCTCGCCGATCACCGTCAGGAGCAACCCCAGGCGCCCCGGCCGATGGGGGTTCTTGATCTGGAGCAGGACGTCGTGGTCCGGCGCGTAGGGCCGTCGGAACTGGGGCGCCGCGGCGGCGCCCTCCGTGGCGGCGGGGGTGTCGTCCATCGCGTTGCGGAAGGGACGGAGCAAGCTAGCGCGCCCGGTGTGGCGCCATGTAAGGGCTTACATTTTGGAGAGAGAGGAGGAACGGGAGAGGGATCCGAGAGCGAGGGTGCTGAGGGGCGACGAGTGCGGCGCGGCAACGTGGGATGGTGATACGGGCAGGGCGGGCGCGAGGTGTTCGCGTGCATCAACGCGCAACGAGCGCAGACTCACCGCACAAGACGCCCTGACCATACACCATATCACATTTACAATACACCAATTAACATATACGATTGCGCCTCGTCCTCCTCGTCCTCGTCACCCTCCTCGCCGCGCCGGCCGGCGCGCAGCCGGCGCTGGAGTCGATTCACCTCCGCGAGCCGGAGCGGCTGGTCGCGTACGTCGACTCGAGCGCGGCCTTCTGGCTGCGCGTCTACGACGACCCCGGCGCCGGCGGGTTCTTCACCAACGTGTCGCGCCAGGGGACCGTCATCAACGCGTGGGGGCGCAACAAGAACACCATGACGCAGAGCCGGGATGCCTACGGCATGGTCCGCGCGTTCCAGATGACAGGCGACGAGGCCTACCTCGATGCTGCGCAAGGCGCGCTCGAGTTCATGTACACCCACGGCTGGGACGCCGGCGCCGGCGGCGGCTGGATCGAGCAGCTGTCCGAGACCGGCGCGCCGATCAACATCTCCGCCCTCAAGACGGCTTTCATCCAGCACTACGCCCTCCTGGGGCCCGTCGCGATGGTCGAGGTCACCGCCGACGACGGCCACCGGGCCTACGTGCAGCAGGGCCTGGCGTGGTCCGACTTCTACATGTGGGACGCGCGGCCGGCGACCTTCGGCTACTACGATCGCGTCGCGCGCACCGGCGTTGCCCCGCAGGGCAAGAGCTTCAACGCCACCGTCGACGCGCTCACGACGCACGCGCTCCAGCTCTACGCGATGCGCCCCAGCGACGAGGGTCGCGACCGCCTCGAGGCCCTGGGCGCGAACATGCTCGACCGGCTGGTGGCCTCGATGCCGGCGCAGGCCATCGGCTTCGCCGAGAAGTACGACGCGAACTGGACGCCGGTAGTGTCCGAGCGCGTGACGATCATGGGCCACGTCCTGAAGACGGCTTGGTGCCTCGCGCGGCTTCACGAGATCCTCGGCGACCCGGTGTACCTGGACGCGGCGGAGGATCTCGCCCAGCATGTGCTCGACCGCGGCTACGATCACGAGTTCGGTGGGCCCTACAAGGATTATGACCGCGTCACGGGCGAGATGCTTATGTGGGGCGTGCCGGACACCGCGAAGGCGTGGTGGCAAATGGAGCAGGCGGTCGTCGCCGGCCTGGAGCTCTACCGCCAGACAGCGGAGCCGCAGTACCTGGAGATGGCCGACGAGACGATGGCCTTCTTCATGCGCCACTTCGTCGATCGCACCTACTCGGAGGTCTACTCCGACCGCACCCGCAGAGGCGGCGAGATCACCCCCTGGTGCGGCGCTCCTGGCGGCTGCCACAAGGGCGATGGCAACAAGGGCGCGTACCACTCAATCGAGCTCGGCTATTACGCCTACCTATACGCGACCCTGTACGTCCACGGCGACGTGGCGCGCCTGCACTACCGGTTCGACGCATCGGACGAGGGGCGCTCCATCCGCGTCCTTCCACTCGACGTCCGGGCGGGGACGCTCCGCATCACAGACGCGACCCTCGACGGACAACCGTATCCCGACTTCGACGCAGGCACGTTGACGCTGAACCTGCCTGCCGGCACGGGAGGCCATTTCGTTGTCGGTTTCGAAGCGACGGCGCCGGTAGCGGCGGCGCCTTCGCCGGCGTCGGCCGCGCCCGCCCTGGAGGCCGCGATGCCCAACCCGTTCACCGGTTCCACGCGGATGGCATACACCCTGGCTAGCGCCGGCGCCGTGCGCCTGGCGGTCTACGACGCCCTCGGCCGCGAAGTCGCGGTGCTCGCGGAAGGGCATCGCGCGGCGGGCCGCTATGAGGCGACACTGGCCGGCGCCGGCCTGGCACCGGGTGTCTACATCGCCCGCCTCGCTACGGCCGACGGCAGCACCACCGCCCGGATCACGCGACGGTAGGCCTCGAATCGCTGAATCGCTGAATCGCTGAACGAAGCGCCCCCTCACACGCGCCTGATCACCAGGTCGAACGTGTAGACCGGCGCGTCGTCTTCGGCGTCGCGCTCTGCGCTGGCCACGACGAGAACGTGCTCCTGTTCCTCAGCGGGCAGGGCGCGCAGGAGCCGGTCGGCCTCGTTCAGCGCGTGGCCGGCGAACATCATCTGCGTCGTCGTCTCGTGGTACCCCCGGCGCGCCACCTTGAAGTGAAGGTGCGGCGGGCGGTCCCAGCCCGGAGAGGCGGGGTAAGCGCCAGGCATGATCGTGCGGACTCGGTACGAGCCGTCCTCGCCGGTCACCAGGTGCGCGGAGCCCTGGAAGTTGGCGTCGAGCGGCGCGTCGTTGGGATCGGCCTCGTGGTCGTAGCGACCGTGCCGGTTGGCCTGCCAGAGGTCGATCACTGCGCCGGCGACGGGCGCGCAGGCCTCGTCGACCACGCGGCCGTGCACGACGATGACTTCGCCGTCGGCGCGGCCGGCGCGGCCGGCGACCCGCGTGAGGTCGGCGTCGGAGTCCGCCGGGCGCCGGCGCGGGAAGAAGGGCCCCTCGGTCACCTCGGGCGTCGGGGCGCACGACTCGCCGGCCGCCACGCCATCGGTGGCGGAGGCGCTGTCGCGCGGCAGGAGCGCACCACCCACCACCGCCGCCGCACTGCCGAGCCCGAGGGTGATCGCCGCGCGGCGTGACATCTGTCGACCTTCGGCCATGGCTGGTTCGGCTTGAGGAGGGCGAATGGTAGCTGTCAGCGGTCGGCTATCAGCCATCAGCTACAACGCACGTATTCCAGGGTCCGGCGCTGGCATCTCGACGTCCCTGCGCTCGTTCGCTTAGGGCCGCAAGCTGCCCACTGTGACCTGCGAGCCGCCAGCAGACAGCTGACAGCCGACAGCCGACGGCTGACAGCCGACAGCAGACAGCTGATAGCTGATAGCTTCACATCCATGCCCACGACGCTCGTCACCGGCGCTGCCGGACAGATAGGAACAGACCTCGTCCGTGCCCTGCGCGCGCGCGCAGGCGCCGGCGCGGTCGTGGCCACCGACCTCGGGCCGGCGCCGGAGGCGTGGGGCGACGGCCCGTTCGACGCGCTCGACGTGACCGACGGGCCGGCGCTGGAGCGCATCGTCCGCGAGTACGATGTCGACACCGTCTACCATCTCGCGAGCCTTCTGTCGGCCACCGGCGAGCGCAAGCCCGAGGTAGCGTGGAACGTGAACGTCAATGGGCTGCGCCACGTGCTCGAGGTCGCACGCGAGAGCGAACTGCGCGTGTTCTGGCCTTCCTCGATCGCGGTCTTCGGACCCACGACGCCGCGCGACGCGCCCCAGCGGACGATCCTGGAGCCGACGACCGTCTACGGTGTCACCAAGGTCACCGGCGAGCTGCTCTGCCAGTACTACCACGCGAAGCACGGCGTCGACGTCCGGAGCGTCCGCTACCCCGGGATCATCTCCTACTCGGCTCCGCCCGGCGGCGGCACCACCGACTACGCGGTGGCCATCTTCCACGCAGCCGTCGCGGCTCACCCCTTCACCTGCTTCGTTGGGCCCGACACGCGGCTGCCCATGATGTACATGCCCGACGCCATCGACGCGACCCTCGCGCTGATGGACGCACCGGCCGGCCGACTGACCGTGCGCACCAGCTACAACATCGGATCGCTCACGTTCTCCGCCGCGGAGCTCGCCGACGCCATCCGCCGGCGCGCACCCGGCTTCGACGTCACGTACGCGCCCGACTACCGCCAGGCCATCGCCGACTCGTGGCCGGCAACCGTCGACGACTCCGACGCCCGCCGCGACTGGGGCTGGGTCCCCCGGTACGGCCTCGACGCTATGGTAGAGGAGATGCTGGAGAGACTGAAAGATGGCGCGATTCAGCGATTAAGCGATTAAGCGATTGTGAGCCAGGCTTCGTGATCCAATAGTGCCAACAACCAACTAACTACGCACCCCTGTATACCATACACCATACACTATACACTATACACCATATACCATCAACCATACACCGCAACCCGATGCCTTCCGCCGCCCGCTTCGCAACGACCCTCGACGAGATCCGTGACGCCGGCCTCTTCAAGGAGGAGCGCGTAATCGTCACCGCCCAGGGACCTCGGATCGGCGTGGCCGGCGCCGGCGACGGGGCCACGCTCGAGGTGGTCAACTTCTGCGCGAACAACTACCTGGGTCTGGCCGACCACCCGGGCCTGATCCGCGCCGCGAAGGAGACGCTCGACACGCACGGATTCGGCATGGCGTCGGTCCGCTTCATCTGCGGCACGCAGGACATCCACCGCGAGCTCGAGCGCCGGCTGGCGCGCTTCCACGGGAAAGAGGACGCGATCCTTTACACGTCGTGCTTCGATGCCAACGCCGGCCTATACGAGACCCTTCTCGGCGAAGAGGACGCGGTGATCTCCGACTCCCTGAACCACGCGTCCATTATCGATGGCGTTCGGCTCTGCAAGGCGCAGCGGCTGCGGTATCCGCACGCAGACATGGCCGCGCTGGAGGACGCGCTCCGCGAAGCGGCCGGCGCACGCACGCGCATGATTACGACCGACGGCGTCTTCTCGATGGATGGCCACGTGGCTCCGCTCGACGAGATCTGCAAGCTGGCCGAGAAGTACGACGCGCTGGTCCACGTAGACGAGAGCCACGCCTCCGGCTTCTTCGGCGCCGGCGGGCGCGGCGCGGCCGAGTACCACGGCGTGCTCGACCGTGTGGACCTCATCACCAGCACCCTCGGCAAGGCGCTGGGCGGGGCGTCCGGAGGGTTCACCGTCGGCGCCGGCCCGGCGGTGGAGCTGCTGCGCCAGCGGTCGCGGCCCTACCTCTTCTCGAACTCGGTGGCGCCGGCCATCGTGGGTGCGTCGCTCGCCGTGCTCGATCTCATCGAGGGCGCCGGCGAGCTGCGCGAGCGGCTGGCGGACAACACGCGCCATTTCCGCGGGCGAATGACCGGGGCCGGCTTCGACATTCGCCCCGGTGACCACCCGATCGTGCCCGTGATGCTCTACGATGCGCGCAAGGCGCAGGACGTCGCACGTGAGCTCCTGGACGAGGGCATCTACGTGATCGGCTTCTCCTTCCCCGTCGTGCCACGCGGGGAGGCCAGGATTCGCGTCCAGGTTTCCGCCGCCCACACGCACGAGCAGCTAGATGCTTGCGTGGACGCCTTCGTCCGGGTCGGTCGCAAGCACGAGGTGCTCGCCTGAAACGGCAGGAGGACCGGACGGCTTGCGCCCGGTCCTCCTGGAACAATCCCGCGGACCCGGTCAGCCCGGCTTCGTCAGCGCGGTCAGGAACGACGCGGTCCCGTCCTGCCCGATCGGCCGCACGCGGAGCAGGAAAGTCTCGCCGGGGTCGACGGCGCGGTAGGCGCGCTCGAAGTCGGCCCGCGAACCGACGGCCTGGCGATCGACCTCCTCGATGAGGAAGCCCGGGCGAAGGTTGGCGTCGCGCCATGCCTCGCTCTGGCGTTCGACGTCGACGATGAGCACGCCGACGACTTCGTCCGCCTTCGCGCCGAACTCCCGCGCGACGGCCGGCGTCATGTCCTGCAGGGTTATGCCGAGCCCCAGGAGCGACATGCGCTCGGGCTCCGCCTCGTCGCGCGGGCCGCGCGGCTGGGGCGCGGCGTCGGCGGTCGCGTCGCCGGGGCGCCGGCCAAGCCTGATCGTCGCCTCGCGGCGATTGCCGTCGCGGTTGTAGACGATCTCGACCGCGTCGCCGGGGCGCTTGTTCGAGATCAGCGACACCAGCTGGCGGCTGTCGGAGAGCGCCTGGCCGTCGACCGAGACGATTACGTCGCCGGCGCGGAGGCCGGCGTCGGCGGCCGGACGGCGCCCTTCGGCGTCTTCGGCCATCTCGGCGACCTGCGCGGCGCCCGGAGGCACGCCGAGGGCACGCGCGAGAGACGGGCTGACGGCCGTGAACTGGATGCCCAGGTAGCCGCGCTCGACGCGCCCGCTGTCCATGAGCTGCGCGATGGTGTTTCGCGCCGTGCTCACGGGAATGGCGAAGCCGATACCCTGGAAGCCCCCGGTGCGCGTCGCGATGGCGGAGTTGATCCCGACGATCTCGCCCTCGAGGTTCACCAGCGGGCCGCCGGAGTTGCCCGGATTGATCGCCGCGTCGGTCTGGATGTAGTCGGAGATGCCGCCGCCCTGGCGCCGGCCCAGTCCGGAGACGATGCCGGAGGTGACGGTGTTGGAGAGGTCCTCCGAGAGGGGACTGCCGAAGGCCATCACCCACTGGCCGACGCGCAGCTCGGCCTCCTCGGCGAAGGCCAGGGCGGGGAAGTCATCGCCATCGACCTTCAGGACGGCCAGATCGCTGAAGGGGTCGGTGCCGACCACCGTGGCGGGCAGCTGCCGGCCGTCGAACGTGCGGACGATCAGCTCGTCCGCCTCCGCGACGACGTGGTTGTTGGTGACGATGTACCCGTCGGCGCGGATGAAGGCGCCGGAACCGAGCCCCGGCATCTCGAACGGCATATCGGGCATGCCCGGCACGCCGCGGCCGCCGGGGCCGCCGGGGCGGCCGAAGAACTCCTCGAACGGCGTGCCCCGGAAGGGGTTGGCGTCGCCGTCGCCGCCGCGGCGATTCTCGGAGATCAGGCGCGTGGCGCGGATCTGGACCACCGCGGGATTCACCCGCTCAGCGATGTCCATGAACGCGGCCTCCAGGTCGCGCGCAACGCTGGGGGCGTCGGCCGCCGCAGACGCCGGCGCGCCGGCTAGTCCCGGCAGCCCGAGGCCGGGGCCGGCGGTGGCCACGAAGAAGACGCCGCAGGCGAAGGCCGCGGCAAGGGCGAGGGCGAGGGGAAGCGTGCGCCGGCGCGGGCGCGTGTCGCCAGTGTTCATCTCGTTGTCGGTCGTTGTCGTGACTGAAGTTCGCGCAGTGCCGGCCGGGTAACGCCAGTGCGCAACGCGTTCGTGCCGCCGGCGCTCCGCGGAACGCTAGAAAAAGGCGCGGGGCCCCCGTTCCTCCCGGAGGCCCCGCCGACCCGCGCGTTCCAGACGCAGGGCCTCTCGAGGTAGCACGGGCCCATAACGCCGCTGGGCGGAGGATTGTTACGTGGTGTGGGGGCTGTGGCCGGTGGACGGTAGACAGTAGACAGAGGACAGAGGACAGAGGACAGAGGACAGAGACCAGAGGACACAGAACAGGAGGACAGTAGGACAGTAAAGTAGACGGCGGCCGGCCGGGCCTTGTAGGCGTCACCGTCGACCTGTCCACCGTCCACTGTCCACCGTCCACCGTCCACTGTCCACCGTACACCGTCCACCGCCTACTGTCCCCCCGGGACCCCGGGCTCCGTCATCGCGCGCACGTCGAGCACCGCGTCCAGCTGATCCCCGGGGACCAGCGCCATCTCGCGAAGCACGTCGCGGACGCTGCGGCCCTCGGCGGCCGCGCGCTTGGCCACCTTCGCGGCCGCGTCGTAGCCGATGTGAGCGTTGAGCGCGGTGGCGATCGCCGGGTTCTTCTCCAGCAGCTCCCGCACCCGCTCGCGGTTGGCCTGTAGGCCCTCCACACACCGCGTGCGGAATGCCTCGACAGCGCCGGCCATGATGGTGATGCTCTCGAGCATCGCATGAGCCATCACGGGCATCATGACATTGAGCTGGAAGTTGCCGTGCTGGCCGGCCACGGTGATCGTCACGCTATTGCCCATCACGCGGGCGCAGACCATCATGAGCGCCTCGCAGAGCACCGGGTTGACCTTGCCCGGCATGATCGAGGATCCTGGCTGCACCGCCGGCAGCATCAGTTCGGAGAGGCCGCTCGTCGGCCCCGAGCCCATCCAGCGAACGTCGTTCGCCACCTTCATGAGTCCGACGGCAACGGCGTTCAAGGCGCCGGCGGTGCTCACGTAGGCATCCTTCGCTGACTGCGACTCGAAGTGGTCGAAGGCCTCCACGAAGGGGTGGCCGGTCATCTCCGAAATGTGCGCGATGGCGTCCACGGGGAACGCCGGCGGGCAGTTGATCCCCGTCCCGACGGCCGTTCCTCCGAGCGCGAGCTCCAGCAGCTCATCGGAGGCGCGGCGCAGTCGCTCGGCGCCGCGTCGCACCTGGGTCTCGTAGCCGGCGAACTCCTGCCCCAGGCGCACAGGCGTGGCGTCCATCAGGTGCGTTCGGCCGCTCTTGAGGACGTCGTCGAACTCGGCTGCCTTGCCGGCGAGGGCGTCGGCCAGTCGCTCCAGCGCCGGCAGGAGCTCGTCGTGCATTGCCACGCGCGCGGCCACGTGCATCGCCGTCGGGATCACGTCGTTCGACGACTGCGCCATGTTGACGTGGTCGTTCGGATGCACGGTTAAACCGGACGCTTCCGAGGCCACGTGCGCGATGACCTCGTTCGCGTTCATGTTCGTCGACGTGCCGCTGCCCGTCTGGTACACGTCGAGTGGGAAGTGCTCGTCGAGCTCGCCGGCGCGGACGCGCTCCGCGGCGGCAGCGATGGCGTCGGCGAGCGCAGGGTCGAGTCCGTCGAGGTCGCGGTTGGCGCGCGCCGCGGCTGCCTTGATGATGCCGAGGGCCTCGATAAACCGGCGCGGGAAGCGCTGGCCGGAGATAGGGAAGTTGTCCCGCGCGCGCTGGGTCTGCGCGCCGTAGAGGGCGCCGGCCGGCACGCGCACCTCACCCATGGAGTCTGTTTCGGTGCGGTAGTCGGGCATGGTGGAGGGTAGCTATCAGCGGTCGGCTGTCGGCGTGGGCAGGGGGCAGGGGGCAGCTAGCGAAGGCACAGGGCACAGGGCACAGGGCGCTGAACGGATTGCGGCAGATTGCACCCTGCAAGCCGCTAGCTGCCAGCTGCCTCCACGATTCTACCCGTCGCCTCTTTCGCAGGACCCGCCGCGCCGGGAATCCGTGGAGGATTTACGGCGGGCGCCTGCCGCTAGCTTCCGCGCCTCCCGGCGGGTCCTGATCGCTGAATCGCTGAATCGCTGAGTCGCTGAATCGCGCCATTCCCGCCTTGCTCCTCATCCGCACCGTCCCCGACATGCAGGCGCACGCCGACGCCGCGCGCGCGGACGGCCGGCGCCTGGCGCTCGTGCCCACGATGGGGGCGCTCCACGCCGGCCACCTGGCGCTCGTCGACGAGGCGCGCCGGCGCGGCGACCACCTCACGGTGAGCCTGTTCGTGAACCCGACGCAGTTCGGCCCCGCGGAGGACTTTGCGGCCTACCCCCGCACCGAAGAGGCGGACATGGCCGCGCTCGAGGCCGCCGGCGGCGCGGACGTGCTCTTCGCGCCGGCGCCGGCGGAGGTCTACCCGTTCGGGCTGCCGCCGCTCACCACTGTGCGCGTCGACCGGCTCGGCGACCACCTCTGCGGGCCGTTCCGGCCCGGCCACTTCGAGGGCGTCGCGACAGTGGTGGCGAAGCTGTTCCTCGCCTGTCGGCCGCACGTGGCGGTCTTCGGGCAGAAGGACGCCCAGCAGCTGGCCATCGTCCGGCGCATGACCGTGGAGCTGGGGTTCGGCATCGAGATCGCCGGCGTCCCCACCGTTCGCGAGCCCGACGGACTCGCGCTTTCCTCGCGGAATCGCTACCTCGCGCCGGCGCAGCGGGCGGAGGCCGTGGCGATGCGCCGGGCGCTCGACGCGGCCGAGATCGCCGTCGCCGCCCGCGAGCGCGACGCCGGCGCCATCGTCGAGGCGATGCGGGTGGAGGTAGCGAAGGCCGCGGGCGCCGCGCTGCAGTACGCGGAGGTCGTCGAGGCCGAGAGTCTGCAACCCGTGGAGCGCCTCGCGCCCGGCCGGTACCTGGCGGCGCTGGCCGTCCTCTTCGGGACAACGAGGCTCATCGACAACACTCAACTGGAGGTGCTGGGTGATTGATGGGTGAGTGGGCCGCCGAGTAGGGACCGCTGTCATCCCTCGACCGACTTCGCTCGCGAATGCCTCGCTCGCTCGGGATGACCTGCCGGGAGAGCGGCCGGCCGGCGCACGCCGCTAGCTTCCTCCAACCACGCCGCGCGCGAATGACGTTCACGATGTTCAAGGGCAAGCTCCACCGGCTCACGGTGACGGAGGCAGACCTCTACTACGAGGGCTCGATCACCATCGACGCGGAGCTCCTCGAGGCGGCCGGCATCCTGCCGTACGAGAAGGTGCAGGTGGTGAACGTCAACAACGGCGCGCGGCTCGAGACGTACACGATCCCGGGCGTCGCCGGGGGCCGCGTTGTGTGCATGAACGGCCCCGCCGCGCGGCTCTGCGCGCCGGGCGACGAGATCATCGTGATCGCGTACGCAGAGATGACGCCGGAAGAGGCCGCCGAGCACCAGCCGCGGGTGGTGGTGGTCGACAGGCAGAACAACCCTCGCCTGACGATGGATCTCGACGGCACGCCGATCGGGATGCCCAATATGCCGGCGGTGACCGACGCAACCGCGCACACGGTCCGGCCGCCGACGAAGAAGAAGCACGGCCGGCCCCGAGGCTGAACGGCGGCTCAGGTGCTCTCTGTACCCTCGTTCAGCACCTCGAGGTAGCGGTCGTACGCGAACAGCCGGCCGCGGCGCCGGCCGGTGAGCTCGCGCGCGACCCCCAGGTCGACCAGCAGGTCCATGGCAGACGAGGCTGCCGGGAACGACAGTCCGGTGGCGGAGACGGTGGCACGAAGGGTCAGGATGGGGCGCGCCTTGATGGCCTCGTGGACACGCAGGGCCGAGGCGGTGCGCCGACCGGCGCCGGTGATCGCTGCGCGGTCTCCCGCAAACAGGCTCACGAGTCGCTCAGCCGTCTCCACGGCTGCGTCGGCAGTCTGGCGGACTCCCTCCAGAAAGAACGCGAGCCAGGCCTCCCAGTCGCCCTCGCGACGCACGACGTCGAGGAGGTCGTAATACTCGGCCCGGTGGCGCCTCAGGTAGAGGCTGAGGTACAGCAGCGGGTCGCGTAGGATCTGCGCTTCGCAGAGCTTGAGCGTGATGAGCAGTCGCCCGACGCGGCCGTTGCCATCGAGGAAGGGGTGGATACTCTCGAACTGGAGGTGCGCCAGGCCGGCGCGGACGAGCTCCGGCAGGCCGTCGCCCTCGGCATGGAGGAATCGCTCGAGGTCGGCCATGCAGTCGGGCACCGTTTGCGGCGGAGGCGGCACGTACACAGCCGCCCCGGGACGACGGCCGCCGATCCAGTTCTGCGAACGCCGGAATTCCCCGGGGTCCTTGCCGCTACCGCGGCCGCGCGAGAGAAGCACGCCGTGGATTTCGCGGATCAGACGGTTCGATAGCGGGAAACCTGTCCGCAACCTCCCGAGTCCGTGATCGAGCGCGGCCACGTAGTTGGAAACCTCCACCACGTCGTCAATTGGCACGCCGGGTGCCTCGTCGAGTTCGAAGAGCAGGACGTCTGAGAGCGACGACTGTGTGCCTTCGATCTGCGATGAGAGCACGGCCTCCTTGCGGACGTAACTGTAGAGAAAGAGCGACTTGTCCGGCAGCAGCGTCGCGACGCCGTCCAGCCGGCCGACGGCGAGCACGGCGCGCTCGAGAGCCGGCTGAAGCTGGTCGAGCGCGACGTTCGGGGTCGGCGGCAGCGGCGCCGGAACGAAAGCCCGCACCTGCTCACCCCCGACGCTGGTCAATTCGTAGCGGCCTGTTTCTCCCCGGGTCATGGATTCGCGAACCTTGAATAGCGATCTGCTATATTAAGCGTTCAGATATGAAGTATGAACAGGGCCGGCTTTCGGTAGGTGCGCTGCGTGTCGGCCACGGAGTCTACCGGACGCCAGCACGCGGCACGGGCCCCATCTTCACGCCGGCGCCGCGCAGGCCCCGCGCCGGCCGCCGTAGCATCGCGGCGGCGCCGCGCCGGCGCCCGCGAACCCATCGACCTCGCCCATGGCCTCCGTCATCCTCTCCGCCGCCCGCACGCCCGTCGGCTCCTTCAACGGCGCCCTGGCGTCCGTCCCCGCCCCGAAGCTCGGCGCCGCCGCGATCGCCGCCGCGCTCGACCGCGCCGGCGTCGCGTCGGACCAGGTCGACGAGGTAGTGATGGGCTGCGTCGTCACCGCCGGCATCGGCCAGGCGCCGGCGCGGCAGGCGGCCATCTACGCTGGCCTGCCGGACAGCGTCCCGTGCGTGACCGTCAACAAGGTCTGCGGCTCCGGCATGAAGGCCGTCCTGCTGGCCGACCAGATGATCCGCGCCGGCGACGCGAACGTGGTGGTAGCGGGCGGGATGGAGAACATGTCGGCCGCGCCATTCATGCTCGACAAGGCGCGGACGGGATACGGCTACGGCAACGGCACGCTCATCGACGCGCTGTTCCACGATGGACTGCGCGACGCCTACGAGGCCGGTGCGATGGGCGTGTTCGCGGACGCGTGCGCCACCGACTGCAACGTGCCGCGCGAGGCGCAGGACGAGTTCGCCGTCGAGTCGTACAAGCGCGCGCAGTCCGCCATCGAGGAGGGCCGCTTCGCCGCCGAGATCGCGCCTGTGACGGTGCCCGGCCGCAAGGGCGACGTCGTGGTCGAGCGCGACGAGGAGCCGTTCCGCACCGATTTCGCCAAGATCCCGACGCTGCGGCCGGCGTTCACGAAGGAGGGGACGGTGACGGCCGCCAACGCGTCGAAGATCAACGACGGCGCGGCCGCGCTGGTTGTCGCTTCCGAGGAGTGGGCCGGCGCGAACGGTCGCACGCCGCTGGCGCGGATCGTGGCCACCGCGCAGCACTCGCAGAAGCCCGCCGAGTTCTCGACCGCCCCGATCGATGCGATCCGGAAGGTGCTCGACAAGGCCGGCCTGACGGTGGACGACATCGACCTGTTCGAAGTGAACGAGGCCTTCGCGGTGGTCGCCCTCGCCGCGCAGGACGCGCTGGGGATTCCGGCCGAGAAGCTCAACGTCAACGGCGGCGCGGTCGCCCTCGGCCACCCCATCGGCGCCTCCGGCGCCCGCATCCTGACGACGCTCGTTCACGCCATGCAGGCCCGCGGCGCGAAACGTGGCCTGGCGGGGATTTGCATTGGTGGAGGAGAGGCGACGGCTATTGTGGTGAGTAGATAGTAGATAGTCGATAGTAGATGGTTGCACGTTGATGACGATGCGCTTCAGCTCCGGCTAGACATCGGCGAGCTAGGAGCTATCAGCTAGCAAGCCGAGGGATGAGGGATCCGGGATCAAGCACTGGCGGGACGAGCGAGCCCCAAGCCGCGATCTGCTGACTACTGACGACGGACTACGGACTACTGTCAACCATCATGCTCACCTCCATCATCGGCGCCGGCACCATGGGCAACGGCATCGCCCACGTCTTCGCGCAGCACGGGCATGACGTGACGCTGGTCGACGTAGCACAGGACCGCCTCGAATCCGCGCGGTCGACGATCGAGAGGAACCTCGGCCGGCAGGTGGGGAAGGGCGTGCTGACGCAGGCGGACGCCGACGCGACCCTCGGACGCATCGCCAGCGAGACGGACCTCGAGGCCGGCGTCGCCGGCGCGGACCTGGTCGTCGAGGCGGCGACGGAGAACCCTCAACTCAAGGCCGACATCTTCCGCCGCATGGACGCCGCCGCGCCGGCCGGAGCGATCCTGGCCTCCAACACGTCGTCGATCTCGATCACCCAGATCGCCGGCGCTACGGGCCGGCCGGCGCAGGTCATCGGGATGCACTTCTTCAACCCGGTGCCCGTGATGAAGCTGGTGGAGGTGGTGCGGGGCCTCGCGACATCCGACGAGACGTTCGCGACCGTCCGCGACCTGGCCTCGGCCCTCGGCAAGACGCCGGTGGAGGTGAACGACGCGCCGGGCTTCGTGTCGAACCGCGTGCTGATGCCGATGATCAACGAGGCCATCTTCTGCGTCCACGAGGGCGTCGCCACGCCGGAGGCCGTCGACGACGTGATGAAGCTCGGGATGGCCCATCCGATGGGCCCTATCGCGCTGGCGGACTTCATCGGCCTGGACGTGTGCCTCTCGATCCTGGAGGTCCTCCACCGCGAGCTCGGCGACGACAAGTACCGCCCGTGCCCGCTGTTACGCAAGATGGTGGCGGCGGGGCGCTTGGGTCGGAAATCGGGCCAGGGGTTCTATGAGTATGGCCGGGCGTGAGGAGATGACGGTGGACAGTAGACAGTAGACAGAAGGCAGAGGCGCTCGCCCGCCGCGTGTTATCGTGTCAGGGCCGTTAATCTGCCCAACGCGGTCTACTGTCCACCGTCTACTGTCCACCGGCCTCGACTGAATGTCCGTCCACCACGTCGCCCTCATAACCGGCGCCTCCGCCGGCATCGGCGAGGCGACGGCGCGCCGGCTGGCGGCGGGCGGGTGGCGGGTGGTCCTGGCGGCGCGGTCGGAGGGCCGGCTGCGCGCACTGGCCGAGGAGCTCGACGCGGCGCACGGCGCCGGCACGGCGTTCGTCCTGCCGCTCGACGTGCGCGACGCGGAGCGGTGGGGCGCCGCCGCCGGCGTGTTGCCGCCAGGCTGGGCGCCGGACGCCGCCGTGCTCAACGCCGGCCTCGCGCTGAACCTGGTGCCTGTGTGGGAGAACTCGGTCGACGAGATCGACCGGATGGTGGATACCAACATCAAGGGCGTGCTGCACGGCATCCGGGCGCTGGTACCCGGCATGCTGGAGCGCCGGCGCGGCCACCTCGTGCTCATCGGGTCGACGGCGGCGTACGGCACCTATCCCGGCGGCGTCATCTACTCCGCAACGAAGCACGCCATCCGCGCGCTCGCGCTGGGACTCAAGATGGACCTCCACGGGACGCCGGTGCGCGTGACGTGCGTATCGCCGGGGCTTACGGAGACGGAGTTCTCGCTCGTCCGATTCGAGGGCGACGCCGGCCGCGCCGCGCCGGTCTACGCGGAGACCGTGCCGCTGAAGCCCGACGATGTGGCGGCGGCCATCGCGTACGCGCTCGACGCGCCGGCGCGGGCGAACGTGCAGGAGGTGCTGCTGACGCCGCGCGCGCAGTCGGGCATCTCGATGATCGCCCGCGGCGATGTGGCGGAGCCGCTGCGGGGGGAGTGATGGAGCACGTCGCGCTCGTGGAGGCGGTGCGGGCGCGCCTGGCGCTCCCGTTGCCCGGGCCGGCCGCGCATGTGACGATGGCGCCGCACCGCGTCCGCTACCCCGGCGCGCTGCTGCCCGAGGGGAAGGATTGCCGCCAGGCCGCCGTGCTCCTGCTGCTGTACCCCCACGCTGGCGCGACGGCGCTCGCGCTGACGGTCCGCCAGCCATCGCTGCGTGACCACAGCGGGCAGGTGTCGCTCCCCGGCGGCACCATCGACGCAGGCGAGACGGCCGAGGAGGCGGCGCTCCGCGAGGGCTGGGAGGAGGTGGGCGTGCCGGCGGACGCGCCCGACGTGCTGGGCCGCCTGACGCCGATCTACATCCCGCCGTCCAATTTCTGCGTGCAGCCGGTGGTCGCCGCCGTCTCGGAGGCGTTCGCGTTCACGGCGCACGAGGCCGAGGTCGCGGCCATGCTCGACGTGCCGTTGTGGTGGCTGGTCGATCCAGGCCGGCGTGCCTCCGAGTCGCGGCAGGTGCTCGGCGGGCCGACGGACGTGCCCTACTTCGAGGTCGAGGGCCACCACGTGTGGGGCGCGACGGCGATGATCCTGGCGGAGTTCGGAATGGCTCTGTCGGGCGTCCTCACGACGTAGCCGGCTCGACCCGCAGGGCCTTCCTCTCCCCGGCAACCACGTGGCCCGCCGGCGTGGATGTCGAGTGGTAGAAGAGCACCAGGTGCCCTTCGTCGGCCGCCTCGCGGGCCAGCGCCTCGCGCCGCGCGGCCGCGGCTTCGCCGTCGAAGTCGTACTTCGCGACGAAGCGCCGGCGGACCTGGCCGGGCGTCGCGAGGATGTCGCCGGCGAACACGGCGGTGCGGCCGGCGGTGTGCAGGCGGAAGAGCTGGTGGTCGCGCGTGTGGCCGCCGGTGAGCTGGTACTCGATGTCGTCGCCGAGCCGGCCGTCGCCCTCGACGAGGATGAGTTGGCCGGCGCCGTGCAGCGTCTCGACGACGCGGTCGCGGGCCCGCGCGCTCTCGCCGGCGTAGGGCGCATCCGTCTCGCCCTTCTGTACCACGTACTCGGCGTTCGGGAACGTCGGGTGCCAGGCGCCGGAAACCTCGTAGATCGCGCCACCGGAGTGATCGAAGTGCAGGTGCGACAGCAGCACGCGGGTCACGCGCTCGCGCTCCACGCCGGCGCGGTCGAGGTTGTCGAGCAGCACGTCGACCCCGCGTCCCTGCGCCCAGCTCCCGAGGCCGCAGTCGAGGAGCCACACTCCTGACGGGGCGCGCACGGCGAACGGCGTGACCGAGACGAACAGCGCACCGGCGCGGGGCGGATCGCCCTCGGCGTGCGGCACGAAGACCTTGTCGGCCCCGACGGTGAAGCGGCCCTCGGGAAGAGGGAAGACCTCGAGGTCGCCGTAGTGGATGGGCGTCAAGCTCGGAGTGGACGTGGAGTCGCCCGGGTTTTGCGGTTCGCGGTTCGCAGGTTTATTGCTGACCTGCGCGTTGCCCCGTCACATCTACTGCATACTGCAAACTGCAAACCCGCAAACACACCCCTACACCCTCACCTCCTCCACGTCCGCCTTCTCATACGCCTCGATGATGTCCTTCACGAGGCGGTGGCGCACGACGTCGCCCTTGTCGAAGTCGACGAACGCGATCCCGGGGATGCCCTCGAGGATGTCCCGGGCCTGGACGAGTCCGCTGAGCGTTGCCTTCGGCAGGTCCGTCTGCGTCCCGTCGCCGGTGACGATGGAGCGGCTGCCGGCGCCGAGGCGGGTGAGGAACATCTTCATCTGGCCGGCGGTCGCGTTTTGCGCCTCGTCGAGGATGACGAAGGCCTGGTGGAGCGTGCGGCCGCGCATGTAGGCCAGCGGCACGATCTCGACCGTGTTCGCGTCGAGCGACGCGCGGAGCTTCTCCAGGCCCATCATCTCCTCGAGCGCGTCGTAGAGCGGCCGGAGGTAGGGGTCGACCTTGTCGCGGAGGCCGCCGGGGAGGAAGCCCAGGTTCTCGCCGGCCTCCACCGCCGGCCGGCAGAGGACGATTTTCTTCACCTGGCGGCTCTTGAGCGCCGACACTGCCAGCGCGACGGCCGTCCACGTCTTGCCCGTGCCGGCGGGTCCGATTGCGAACGCGATGTCGTGCTTCCGCGCGGCCTCGACGAGCGCCACCTGACCCGGCGTGCGCGCCTTGACAGTGCCGCCGGCCGGCGTGAAGAGGATGGTGTCCGCCGCGTCACTCCGCGGGCCCTCCGGGCCGGCCTCCAGCGCGAGGACCGTCTCGACGTCGTTCTCCGTGAGGTTGCCGTTGCGGTGCAGCACGAGCGCCAGCTCCGCGAGCACGCGCTCGATCCGCGCCACGTCGGACTCCGAGCCGAGGAGGTGGACCTGGTTGCCGCGCGCCACCACGCGCGTATCGGGGAACGACGCCTCTACCTTGCGGAGGTACTGGTCGTTGAAACCGAAGAGGAGGAGCGGCTCTACACCCTCGACGGTAATTGATTTCTCTGTCAACGCTGGAAGGCAGGGGGGGATGGAAGATAGGTGGACAGGTTGCCGGTCGAGGTAGACAGACGGTAGACAGTAGACAGTAGACCGAGCGCTGTCGCACCGATCGCCGGTCGGTAGATGAACGCGCGCTGCCCGACTCGACGTTGTCGGTGGACCTTCATCGGTAGCCGTAGGGGGCGGGCCGCGGACAAATTATGCGGTGTCCCGTCGCCTTGCCGGCCATCTAGAACACCACACCGGACGCCATCCGACCACCCGCCGCACGCCCACCGGCTACAGTCCACCGTCCACTGTCCACCGTCTACTGTCTGCCGTCCACCGACATGCGCCCCCTCATCGTCCCGTTCACCAAGATGGACGGCGCCGGCAACGACTTCATCGTCGTCGACAACCGGTGGATGCGCTTCTCCGACGCAGACCTCGCCGAGCTGGCGCGCCGGTACTGCCCGCGCCGGACGGGGGTGGGGGCGGACGGCCTCCTCGCGCTGGACGCGCCGGCCGGCGCCGGCGCGGACTTCCGGATGCGCTACCGCAACGCCGACGGATCGCTCGGGACGATGTGCGGCAACGGCGCCCGATGCCTCGCGCGCTTCGCGAGGCGCGCCGGCATCGAGGGGCGGCCGGAGGGGGAGGGCGCGCGGCTCGAGTTCGATAGCGACGCCGGCCGCTACGCGGCGTGGGTGCCGGAAGACCCGGAAGCTCAAGTCACGCTGTTCATCCCGGAGGCGCGCGCGTTCGAAGCAATCGCGCTCGCGGGCGTGGACGAGCGCCGCCCGATCTGTTCCATATGGACCGGCACCGAGCATGCGGTGCTGTTCGTCGACCACGCGGCGGCGGAGGACGTGGCGGGCCTCGGCGCGCGCATCCGCCACGACGCCGCCCTCGCGCCGGCCGGCGCGAACGTCGACTTCGTGGAGGTCGTCGACGCGGGATCCGCCGGCGCGCCGGCGCGGATCCGCGCGCGGACGTTCGAGAAGGGCGTCGAGGCGGAGACCCTCGCCTGCGGCACCGGCGCCGTCGCCTCCGCGCTCGCCGCGCGGCTGGCCGGCCGCGTGGGCGCCGGCCGCGTGTTCGTCGAGATGCCCGGCGGCACGCTCACCGTAGGGTTCGACCTCGACGGCGGCGCCGGCCGCGCCGAGGATGCTCGCTCCATCACGCTGGAGGGGCCCGCCGACGTGGTCTTCGAGGGGACGCTCGCCCTGCACGCGAGCGCCCTCGCCGGCGCAGCCGGCCGCTAGCGAACTACCGTTACGTGCTGCGTGAGGGTCGTATCGCTGCCACGACGCGTACGACATTACACGCCCGGCGCCGGCCTACGCTCGGCCGCAGTAGAGCGTGGCGACGCCGAACGTCAGCCGGCGCTCGACCATGTCGCTGAAACCGGCGCCGGCCATCTCGGCGAGGAAGTCCGCGCCGTCGGGGAACGCGGCGACGGACTCAGGGAGGTAGTCGTAAGCGGCCTGGCTGCGCGATACGGCGCGGCCCACGCGCGGCATCACGTGGCGCGAGTACAGCGCGTACCCCTGTTTGATCGGAAATGCGCGCGGGTGGCTGAATTCGAGCACGACCAGGGGCGCGCCGGCGCGCAGCACGCGTCGGATGCCCTGCAGGCCGGCGCGGAGGTCCTCGAAGTTGCGCACCCCGAAGGCCACCGTCGCGCCGTCGAACGCGTGGTCGTCGAACGGCAGCGCGGCGGCGTCGCCGCGGACGAGGCGGACGGTCTCGTCGAGTCCGGCGGCCGCCACCTTCTTCGCGCCGCGCGCGAGCATGCCCTCGGAGATGTCGACGCCCACCACCTCCGCCGATCGCAGCCGGCGCGCGATCTCCAGCGCGAGATCGGCAGTGCCGGTGGCCACGTCGAGCAGCCTGGCCCGCGTCGGCGCCGCCGGCATGGCCTCCGCGAGCATCCGCACGGCGCGCCGGCGCCACCGTTCGTCCGTCCCGAACGACAGGACGCGGTTGAGCAGGTCGTACCGCGGGGCGATCTCGTCGAACATCGCCTCGACGCGCGCGGCCTTGCCGGGGGCCTGTCCGATCGGGGGCGCGTCCATGCGTGCGGCTCTCGTGAGTGGCGAAACTAGCCGGAGCGCGCCGCGGCGGCCGCGGGCGCGGATAGCTTCACGGCATGTACGTCCGCCAGTCCGTCGACCGCCAGCGCCTGCGCGAGGCCATACACGCGGCCGTCGCCGCGGCGCCGGCGTCGCCGGGCGGCGTGGTACGCGCGGCGGTGACCGTGTCCGGGCCCGAGCCAATGGACTGGCTGGCGGGACTTCGCGCAGGCGACCGCACTTTCTGGCGCTCACGCGCCGGCGCTCTCACCGTAGCCGCGGCCGGCGCGGCTGTCTCGGCCGATGTCGACGATCCGCTGCAGCTCGCGCCGCACATTGCCTCTCTCCCCGCCGGCGCGGTTGCCTTCGTGACGGGGCGATTCGACGCGGCCGCCGTCCCGGCCTCCGAGTGGGAGCCCTTCGGCCGCGTGCGCCTCGTGCTCCCGCGGCTCGAGCGCCGGGACGCTCCCGACATGTCGACGCTGGCGTGCTACATCTCGCACGCTGAGCGCGACGACCCGGACCGTGTCGTGGATGACTGCGATCGGCTGGCATGGCCAGGCCTGTCGTCCGGCGACGGGCAACAGGGCCCAGGGCTACCCGTGCCGGCCGTACGCGAGGGTGCGCGCCGAATCGACCAGCCTGATTACCCGGCGTGGGAATCGGCCGTCCGGCACGCCCTGTCGGCGTTCGATCGCGGTGGGCTGGAGAAGGTGGTACTCGCCCGCCGATCCGCCTGGGCACTGCCGACGTCGGTCGGGCCAATCCAGGCACTGCGGGCGGTTGTGGGCCGCGCGCCGGGGTGCTTCCAGCTGCTAGTGGAGCGCGGCGACAGCGCCTTCCTCTCGATCACCCCTGAGCGCCTGTTTCGGATCTCGCGCGGGCGCATCGTCACGGAGGCCGTTGCGGCGACCCTGCCAGGCGACGATCCAGACGCGGATTTCGGCGGGAAAGAGCGCCGGGAGCATGCGCTGGTGGTCGAAGATGTGCTCGAGCGCCTGGCACCCCTCGTGCATGACGTCGAGGCGGGCGCGGAGCCGCGGGTGATGCAGCTGGCCCGTCGCCGGCACCTGCACACGCGTATTGCAGGCAACGCGCGCGACGGCGTGTCGGCACTGGACGTCCTGGCCGCGCTGCACCCCACGCCAGCCGTCGGTGGGCATCCGCGCGAAACGGCCCGCGATCTGATCCGTGCCTCCGAGGGATTTGACCGGGGGCTTTACGGCGGGTTCGTCGGACGCATTGGCCGGGATAAGGAGGGGAGGGAGCTCGCGGACTTCGCCGTCGGAATCCGCTCCGCCCTGTTGACGCCGCGTGACGCGCTGCTCTACGCCGGCGCCGGCATCGTACCGGGGTCGGACCCCGGCTCCGAGTGGGCGGAGGTCGACGGCAAGATGAGCGACCTGGCGCTGGCGCTCGGGCTGCCGTGAGGGACGGCCGGCACGAGGCCCGGCGCGTGGTCGCGGCCGCGGCGAATGTCAACGCGCTCTGGTCGGCGCTGCTCATTGAGGAGCTGGTGCGGCACGACGTCCGCCTGTTCGTCATCGCGCCGGGTTCGCGGAGCGCGCCGATAGCGCTCGCCGTGGCCGGCAACCCGCGCGCGAAGTGGCTCATGCACGTCGACGAGCGTGGAGCCGCGTTCGCCGCACTCGGCCACGCGCGCGCCACCGGCCGGCCGGCAGCCCTCGTCACTACGAGCGGCACGGCAGTGGCAAACGCGCTACCGGCGGCCGTCGAGGCGGACCACGACGGCGTACCGCTCCTCCTGCTCACCGCCGACCGTCCGCCAGAGCTTCGCGAGACGGGCGCCAACCAATCCATCCGCCAGCCCTCGCTGCTCGCCGGCGCCGTTCGCTGGTCGTTCGACATGCCGGCGCCGTCGGCGGAGGTGGACCCGGCGTTCGTGCTCACGACGGCCGCGCAGGCGGTACACCGGTGCATGAGCCCGCCGGGCGCGGTGCACCTCAACCTGATGTTCCGCGAGCCGCTCACGCCGGCGCCGGACGGCACGGACGCCGCGGCGCTCACGGCGCACCTCGAAGGCTGGCTCGCCGGCGCCATGCCCTACACCCGCCACGCCGCGCCGGCGGTCGACGCGACCGCTGCGGAGGCGCTCGCGGAGATGCTGGAGGGCGTCGAGCGCGGCCTGCTGGTGGTGGGCAAGTCCGACGACCCCGGGCTCGCGCCGGCCGCCGCGCGGCTGGGCGCTGCTCTCGGATGGCCCGTGCTGGGCGACATCGGTTCCGGCCTGCGCTGCGGCGCCGGCGCACCGAGCGGCGCGCCGATGTACGACCTCGCGCTTGCGTCCGACCGGCTGCGGTCGGTCGCTCCCGAAGCGGTGCTGCACCTGGCCGGCCCCATCACGTCGCGCCGGCTGACGTCGTGGCTAGCGGATTCGCGGCCGCACCTGAGGGCGGTCGTGCGGCGCGGGCCGGCGCGGTACGATCCGACGCACGCCGTGACGCACCGCATCGAGGCCGACCCCGCTGCCTGGGCAGACGTGGCTGCCGGCGCGCTGATGCCGGCGACGGCCGCGACGGACTGGCTCCTGCGTTGGAAGCGCGCCTCGGATGCCGTGGAGCGGGAGCTGGAGCACTCCTTCGCCGACGATGACCTCACCGAGCCCCGCGCGGCGCGGATCGTCGCCGCCGGCGTGCCGGACGGTGGGGTGCTGGTCGTCGCGTCGTCGATGCCTGTGCGCGACCTCGACGGGTTCGCGGCGCCGGCGCGGCCGGCGCTGCGCGTTGCGGCGAACCGTGGGGCCAGCGGAATCGACGGGACGGTGTCCATGGCAGCAGGCTTCGCGCACGGCGCCGGCGCGCCGGCGGCGCTGCTCATCGGCGACCTGGCGCTGCTACACGACCTGAACGGGCTGGGTCTTCTGCGCGACCCCGCCGTGCCGCCGGTGGTCGTCGTGGTCATCAACAACGACGGAGGAGGCATCTTCTCCTTCCTGCCGGTGGCTCGCTCCGAGGGCATTCCCTTCGACGTCCTGTTCGGCACGCCGCACGGCCTGACCTTCGAGCACGCGGCCGCGATGTACGGGTTGCCCTACGCGCGCCCCGCCGGCGCGGCCGCGCTGCGGGGAGCCCTCGACGAGGCGTTTGCTGCCCGGCAGTCGGCCCTCATCGAGGTTCGTACCGAGCGCACCGCCAACCGCGACGTGCACGCCGCGCTCGTCGATCGGATGGCGCTCAGGGTGGACGAGGCCCTCGCCGAGGCAGGCCCAGCCACATGAGCGGGTCGACGGCGCTCTCGCCTTCGAACACGGCGAAGAAGAGTCCGGCGCCCCGTCGCTCCTGGTCCGTGCCGGCGAGCGCGATCGCCTCGCCGGTATGGACGTGCTGGCCCTGCTGGACGTTGACGCCCGACAGGTTGCCGTAGACCGTCGTGAAAGCGCCGTGCCGGAGCATGACATAGCTGCCATAGGCCGCGATGGTGCCCACGCGCGACACGACGCCGGAGAAGACGGCGGTGACCGGCTCGGCCGGCGCCGTGGCGATGTCGATCCCTGGCGCCTGCGTGCGCGTCCCGTACTCCGGCTCGACGCGCGTACCGAAGGCACCGACGACTATGCCGTGGACCGGCCACGGCAGCCGGCCGCGGTTCTCCGCGAACGTCGGCGCCAGCGGCGGCGGGGGCGCGGCCGGACGCGGGGCGGGGCGGGCGGGTGCCCGCGCCGGCGCCGCCGCGCCGGGAGGTGGCATCCACGCCGGCCGCGGCGTGCCGCAAGCCGGCGCGGCGGCTGTGACGACGGCGAGTAGGACGAACCGTGCGCGACGGGGGGACATTCGAGCGGAGGCTGCCGCCGAAGAGTAACCGCGCGAGCCAGGGATAGGGATCAGCAGGTCGTGGAGGATGAATCTGGCAGGTTCGTCGGAGATTCGACCCCCGCGGAGGGGCCTCGCCTATCGGGGGACCACAAGGTTCGGCCCTACGCCCCCCGGCCCCTCCGATCCCACGACTCTCTCGATTCCCGCGACTCCCTCGAAATGTCCTCGCCAATCCTCGCTCTCCACGGCTGGCTGGGCCGCGGTGCGGACTGGGCGAGCGTCCGCGCGCTCCTGCCCGAGGCGGCCACGGTACTGGCACCGGGCCTGCCGGGGCACGGTCCGGCGCCGGCGCCCGCGGGAGCGTTCACCATGGACGGCGCGGCCGACTTCGCACTCGACGCGCTCGACGCCGCCGGCGCGGAGCGGGCCGTCGTCGCTGGCTACTCGATGGGCGGGCGCGTCGCTCTGCACCTCGCTCTGCGGCACCCCGGACGCGTCGCGGGCCTCGTCCTCATCTCCGCCTTGCCCGGGCTGCGGACCGCTGCCGAGCGCGAGCAGCGGCGCGCGCTCGACGCCGAGCGGGCGCGCCGGCTACTCGCCGATCCCGGCGCCTTCCTGTCGGAGTGGTACGCGGCGCGGCTGTTCGACCCTATCGACACGCCGTCGCGGGCGGCCCTGGTGGCGGATCGCCTCGCGCACGCCCGGCCCGACGGCTGGGCGCGCGCGCTCGTCGGCCTCTCCGTGGGCGCCCAGCCCTGGCACGGGGACCGCCTCCGCGAGATTCGCACTCCCGTCGCCGTGCTCGCCGGCGCGGAGGATGCGAAGTTCTCCAGCATCGCGCGCGCCATGGCCGGCGCCAGCGGCTTCGCGTGCACCCTCGCGCCCCGGGCCGGCCACGCTCTGCTCGCGGAGCGTCCGGATGTCGTGGCGGAGGAGATTCAGCGATTGAGCGATCCGGCGTAGGGGCGACGCATGCGTCGCCCCTACGCGGCCCACACGTCCACACGCCCACACGCCCACACCACCACACTCGCACACCATGGGCCACCTGACCGATCGCCCCGCCGTCGCCGGCCCGTTCCAGTGGGCGCCGGCCGGCGCGTTCACCGACGTCCTCTACGACAAGGGGCTCGCCGGCACGGACACCGCCGGTATCGCGCGGATCACGATCAACAGGCCCCAGGTGCGCAACGCCTTCCGCCCGCTGACAGTCCGTGAGATGCAGACCGCGCTGGCGGACGCGCGCGATGACTCCGAGATCGGCGCCGTCGTGTTTACGGGCGCCGGCACGGAGGCGTTCTGCTCGGGCGGCGACCAGCGCGTGCGCCGGGAGGCGGGCTACGCGGAGGAGGTCGACGGGCAGGCCGTCGGCACTCAGCGCCTGAACGTGCTGGACCTGCAGAGGCAGATCCGCACCTGCCCCAAGCCGGTCATCGCCGCCGTCGCCGGATGGGCCGCCGGCGGCGGGCACGTTCTGCACGTCGTCTGCGACCTCACCATCGCGGCCGACAACGCCATGTTCATGCAGACCGGCCCCAAGGTGGGCAGCTTCGACGGAGGCTATGGCGCGTCCTACCTCGCGCGTATCGTCGGTCAGAAGAAGGCCCGCGAGATCTGGTTTCTCTGCCGGCCCTACGACGCGCAGGAGGCGCTCGCGATGGGACTGGTGAACACGGTCGTCCCCGTCGCCGAGTTGGAGCGCGAGACCGTCCAATGGTGCCGCGAGATCCTCGCCAACTCAAACATCGCGATCCGCATGCTCAAGGCAGGCCTCAACGCGGACTGCGACGGGCAGGCCGGGCTGCAGGAGCTCGCCGGCCACGCGACGATGCTCTTCTACATGACCGAGGAGGGCCAGGAGGGTAAGAAGGCCTACCTCGAGAAGCGACCGCCGGAGTTCGATCGCGACGGGTATCGCCCGTGACCAGGAAGCAGACGCGCCGGCGCGCAGGCCCGCCCCGTCGCTCCCACGCCGCGGTGCCGTCCTCGCCGCCGTCGGCACTCCGCACGTGGGTTCTCGCCGCGCGGCCCCGCACGCTGCCCGCGGCGACGGCGCCGGTCGTCCTCGGCACCTTCCTGGCCGCCGCCGACGGCGCCGCACATCTGACGGCGGCCGCGTGCGCGCTCGCCGGCGCGCTACTGATCCAGGTCGGCACCAACTACGTGAACGACGCGGCCGACTTCGAGCGTGGCGCCGACACCTCCGATCGCCGCGGGCCCGTCCGCGCCGTCGCCTCCGGTATGGTCAGTCCCGGCGCGATGAAGGTCGCCGCCGCCGTGGCCTTCGCGCTCGCCGTCGCGGCCGGCGCGTACCTGATCATGCGCGGCGGCTGGCCCATCCTGGCGGTAGGCCTCGTGTCCATCGCCGCCGGCGTGGCCTACACCGTCGGGCGCTACGCGCTCGCCTACATCGGCCTGGCGGACCCGTTCGTGCTGGTGTTCTTCGGCCCCGTGGCCGTGGGCGGGACGTACTACGTGCAGGCACTCGCGCTTCCGGCGTACGTGATCATTGCAGGCATCGGGCCAGGGCTCCTGGCGACCGCGATCCTCATCGCGAACAACGTCCGGGACATCCAGGAGGACGCGGCGGCCGGCAAGCGCACGCTCGTTGTGCGGAGGGGCAGGGGGTTCGGCGTGTCGCTCTACGGCGCGTGCATGTTGGGCGCGGCCCTCGTGCCCGTCACGCTGATGTGGGCCGTGGAAGGCCGCTACGGCGCACTGCTCGCTGCGTTCGCGGCCGCACTGGTCGGCGGGCGCCTCGGCCGCATCCTCGAACGCACTTCCAACCCTGCCGTGCTCAACACAGTCCTGGCGCGGACGGCCCTGCTGCTGCTGGGCTATAGCCTCCTGTTCGGCATCGGGTGGTGGATGACGTAGGAATCGGGTGATTGCGCGATCCGGCAATCGAGCCGTTGGAATGCGCGGCCGGACTGGTGTGTGGCGATGCGACCTTGGAGACTCCCTTCTCCACAAACCGGTGCACATCCGCACGATCGGCTTCTTCGAATACGACCTCCCGCTGGACCCGCCGTTCCGCTGGCGCGGCGGGGAGGTCGCCGAGCGCGAGGGAGTGCTGCTGCGCCTGGAGGACGCCGGCGGGCGGGTGGGGTGGGGCGACGCGGCGCCGCTTCCGGGATTCAGCCGCGAGTCCCTCGCGGAGGCGATGGCGGCGTTGGAGGCGGCCGCGCCCACGCTGGCGCCGGCGGAGTTCGACGCCCGCCAGGTGGCCGACCCGGAGTCGCCGCTACATAGCGAGCTCGACGGCCTGGCGCTGCCACCGGCGGCGCGCTACGCGCTGGACCTGGCCCTGGCCGATCTGGCCGCCGCCGAGGCTGGAACGCCCCTCCCACGACTGCTCGACGCCGGCGCGGCCGACCGACTCCACATCGCGGCGCTCATCGACGGCGAGCCCGAGACCGTGGTCGACCGGGCTGCGACGCGCGCGGCCGACGGGTACGTCGCGCTCAAGCTCAAGCTCGGGCGGCTGGACGTGGAGGGCGATGCGGAGCTCGTGCGGGACGTCCGGCGCCGCGTGGGCGGCGGCATCGAGCTCCGGGGCGACGCCAACCGCGCGTGGTCGCCCGACGGCGCGGCGGCGTTCGCCCGGCTCACCGCCACCGCGGGGCTTGCGTACGTCGAGGAGCCGCTCGCTGCCGACGACGCCGGCGACCTCGAATCGTTCGCGCGTGAGAGCGGCCTGCCGGTCGCGCTCGACGAGTCCCTGGCCGAGGACCCCGAACGGGAGATCGGATCCTGGGTAGTCGCAGTGGTACTGAAGCCCACCGTACTGGGCGGCATCGCCACGACGCTGCGCCTCGCGACGCGAGCCCGTGCCGCCGGCGTGACCGCTGTACTCAGCGCGGCGTTCGAGAGCGGGATCGGACAGCGCGGCGTCGCCGCGCTCGCAGCCGCGACCGGCGCGCGGGCCGCCGGGCTCGACCCGTACTCTCGCCTGCGATCCGACGTGCTCGCGCGGCCGCTGCCGTTCGACCAGCCCGTGGTAGACCTCGCCGAGCTCTTCGGCGCCGGCGTACGCGTGACGCTCGACTGAACAACATGCTTCCCTCCCGTTCTCCCGACGCGCCGGCCGTCATCACGCCGGAGGGGATGATCGCCTGGCGAGATTGGGAGACTCGCATCGACGAAGCCGCTCGAGCGCTCGCGGCACAGGGGGGCGCCGGCGGGGTGGTCGCGTTCGTGGCGCGCGAGCCGGTGGAGGCGGCTGCGCTCATCCTCGGAGCGCTTCGCGCCGGCGTTGTCGCCGCACCCCTCTCAGCGCGCCTGCCTCCCGCGGCACTCGCCGATACCATCGCCACCCTCGGCGCCGTGATGCTGGGCGATGGCCGGCGTGCCGACCCCGCGCGCGCGCCGGCCGGCGCGGCCGGCGTCGTCGTCCACACGTCGGGGTCGATGGGCGTACCTCGCGCCGCGCTGCTCTCGGCGGAGTCCATCCTCGCCGGCGCCGCCACACTGGCCGACGCGTTCGCGCTCCGCGAGGTCGACGTCTGGCTGCTCGACCTGCCGCTCTCACACGTCGCCGGCGTTGGGGTCGTCGTGCGTTGCGCGGTCGCAGGCGCCGCTCTGGCCGTGCCGCGCCCCGGCGCGGGCACTGTCGCCGCGATACGCGAGGCCGACGCGACGCACGTTTCGCTCGTCGGCGCCCAGCTCTTCCGCGCCCTGCGCGACGAGGGCGCACCGCCGACGGCGCTCCGGCTGGCTCTCCTCGGTGGCGGGCCGGCCGCGCCGGCGCTTCTCGCGGACGCCGTCGATCGGGGGTGGCCGGTAGCCAACAGTTACGGGCTGACGGAGATGGGGTCGACCGTCACCGCGACGCAGCCCGGCGTACTCGACGCCACCGCCGGCCGGCCGCTGCCGGGGCGCACCGTGCGCGTCTCCGACGGGCGGATCCTGGTGGGCGGCGAGCCCCTGTTCGACGGCTACCTCGACGCCGGCCGGGCGGAACGGCACCTCGACGACGATGGCCTGTTCGACACGGGTGACATCGGCGAGCTCGACGACACCGGCCGGCTTACCGTCGCCGGCCGCGCGGACAGTCGGTTCGTCTCCGGCGGGGAGAACGTGCAGCCCGAGGAGATCGAGGCCGCGCTCGCGGAGCTACCAGACGTCGTGCGGGCGATCGTAGTACCCGTCCCCGACCCCGAGTTCGGTCACCGCGGCGTGGCCTTCGTCGAAACCGCCACCGGCGCGCCGCCGGACGCGGAACAGCTTTCGGGCACCCTCTCCGAGCGCCTCCCGCGCTTCATGGTCCCCGTTCGCTTTTTGCCGTGGCCCGCCGGCGATTCGGGCCTGAAGCCCGCCAGGCGTGATCTGGCGAGGAGGGCGAGCGCGGCCTGAGCCAGTATGAGTGAACCCCGGCCACTCCGGGCGGTTCGTGTGTGACGTGATTGGATTCCCGCCACTCCCGGAGGTCCGTGGTCACGACGTGATGGGTGATCGACGATACCGGGTCGGATCGCCCGTCAGTGATCAGTCGACACTACCATAAACTACATACCATTCACGATGTACCGGATACCATCAAATCATCTCATCCCGCAGGTCTTCTATCTCCGCCTGGTCGCGGAGGGACTCCATCCACGCCCGGCTGAGGGCGGTGCGCTTCGACTGGAGCAGCTGCTGACGGATGTCCGTCCGCTCGGTGGGCGTGATAGCGGAGAGGTCTCCGCCGGTCACGGCGGTCGGCCGAATGACCACCGCGGCGGCGTCGGTCTCTAGCACGGGCGACAGGCGGCCGGCGGGCGTGCCGAACGACGCGCCGACGACCGCCGGCGCGGGGCCGATGCCCTCCACCTGGGGCAGGTCCGTGATGATCTGGGTTGCGGTCTGCACGGTGCCGCCGGTCGCCGCGGCCAGCCGCGCCAGGTCGCCGCCGGCGCCGCGGAGTGCCTCCGCCATCCGCGCTACCTGCGCCTCGCGCTTCTTCTGCAGCACGACGCGGGGCTGGATCTCGGCCTGCACCTCCTCGAATGAGCGGTAGCCCGCCGGGTCGACCGCCGTTACGTGCATCACGACGTAGGCGTCGCCCGTGTCGAGGGGCTCCGAGATCGTGCCGGCGCGCGCGCGGCGCAACCAGCGGAACGCCTCGCGGCCGAGCGCCAGGCCTGGAATGACCTCCTGCTCGGAATCGATGCGGGCCTCCTGTACGGTGAGTCCGCGCCGGCGCGCCTCGGCGGCGAAGCCGCCCTGTTCCTCCTCGGCGTAGTAGCGGAGATCGTCTGCCCGCTCCATGATCTGCTCGGTCGGCACCGCCAGGGGGCGCGTGATCCGGACGAGCTCGGCGTCTTGATTCGTGCGGGCCTCTACAAGGATCAGGTGGTGGCCGAACTGGGTCTCGACCGGGCCGACTACCTCGCCGACGGGCGCCGAGAAGACGGCGTCCTCGAACTCGGCGACCATGCGGCCGCGACCGAACCAGCCCAGTTCGCCGCCCTGCTGCTTGTTGCTCTCGTCGGTGGAGTTCTGCCGCGCGGCGGCCGCGAAGGCGATCTGCCCGGACGCGATCTGCTGCTTGACCTGCTCGGCGCGGGCGGCCTGGTCGGGAGCGAACAGGATGTGGCGCGCGTGAGCCACCTCCCCGCCGTCGGAGGGACGGACGCCGGTGATGCGCGCGAGCACCGCCTCGCCGCCGGCGATCACCGGGCCGACCACGCGTCCGGCGCGGACGTCGGAGTAGATGGACGATGCGAGCGTAGGGTCGAGCCCGGACGCCGGCGCGAAGCCCTGCTCGGACGTCGAGAGCTGCTCATCGGCGAATGCGACGGGGTCCTCGGCGGCGGCGAAGGCCTCCCGCATACCCTGCAGGTCCTGGAGCGCGCGCGCGGAGTCGGCCGCGCTGGGCACCTGGGGGATGGCGACGTACTCGACGACGGCCGTGCGCTCGCGGCGAAAGTCCTCTCGGTTCTCGTTGTAGAATGCCCGCAGGTCCGCCGGCGTGACCTGGATCTGTGCGTCAGGCACCTCCGCGTAGCGGAGCGCGACGAACTGGATATCCGCGCGGCGCGTGCGGCGGAGGTACTCGTTGTCGACCTCGGTCTCGGAAACCCGGGCGGCGGCGGTGACGAGGGCGTCGAGCTTGGCCTCGCGGCGCCGGCGCCGGACGGCGTCCTCGAGCTGGAGCACCGCCTCTGTGTTCTCTGGGGCCGCGATGAACTCCTCAAGGGCGGCGCGGTCGATCCCGCCCTGGCCATCGCCGAAGAACTGCACGATGATCGGGTCCGGGCTCGGGCCGCGCACGAGCGCGTCGACCTCGGCGTCGGAGACCGACACGCCGAGGCGGTCCATCTCCTCCTCGCGCAGCTGGTTCATCACCAGCTCTTCGAACACCTCGTCCTCGATCCGGGCCTGCAGCGCCGGCGTGACCTCGAGGCCCTGCTGCTGATACTGCTCTACGCGCTGGTCGACAGCAGCCTGGTAAATGTTGATGTCTATCGGTTCCCCGTTGACGCGCGCGACGTGACGCACGGTCCGCATTCCGAGCGCGTCGAACGCCCCAGAATCCTGAAGGACCCAGAGGCCACCGAAGGAGAACACCAGCACCCAGAGGATGGACCCGGTGCTCTCCCGCAATTTGGTCATGACGCCCATAGCGTCCTACAGTCCGTGTTTTGCGGCGCCGGCCGCACGCGCGAAAAAGCCGGCTCGGGGGCCGGCTGGAGAGTCGGGAAGATACCGCGGGGGTGGCACCGGGCCGAGTGGAGTTTTCGAAGGAAAGGGTCCGTGGGAGGGAAGGGGCATGAGCACGAGTGTGCCCTCGATCCCGAGTCCCTGATCCCTGATAACGAAAATGATGCGGCCGAGGGGAGCAACGCTCCGCCTCGGCCGCATGGATCTCATCTCTCTTGCCACCCCTTTCCAGGTGCTCGGACTCACACCTCACTCCCTCACACGTCGCACCTCCACACCTCGACACCTCACACAGTATCCTGCGCGACTACTACCTGCTCGCGAAGCGTGCGCAGCGTCTTGGACAGGATCTGAGAGATGCGCGCCTCGGTCAGGCTCAGCGCCTCGGCTATCTGGCGAAGCGTCTGGCCTTCGAAAAAGTAGAGGCTCACGATGCGCTGCTCGCGCTCGGGGTACCGCTTGAGGAGCGCGGCGACGTGTGCGAAGAGCGACCGCTGCTCGAACCGCTCCATCTCCTCCGCGGGGTCGGGGTGGGCGATGGTGTCGAGCGGTACCGGGCGGTGGTCGGCGTCCTCGCCGTCGTAGAGCGACGTCGTGAAGCGTTGCTGCGCGTCGGTGCGCAGGCGGTCGTACTCCGAAACCGAAACGCCGAGGCGCAGGGCGACCTGTGCGGCGCGCGGCTCGCCGCCGAGCTCCTGCTGCAGCTCGTCGGCGGCGCGGGCGGCCTCGGCGACGCGGCGCCGGCGGTCGCGGCTCAGCGCGTCGATGCTGCGGAGGAAGTCGACCAGGGCGCCGCGGATGCGGCCGTAGGCGAAGCTCGCGAAGCTGGTGCCGCGCAACGGGTCATACCCCTGGAGCGCCTGCAGCATCCCGAGCATGCCGGCGTGCTCGAGGTCGCGGTAGCTGGCCAGCGGATGGTCCGGGAGGTTCACGCGGCGGACCATCGCGCGGACCAGCGGCAGCGCGGCGACGGCTATCGCGCGGCCGTTGGCTGGTGTCGGGTCGGCGACGTAGCGCTCGGCGGCGCGCTGCAGCGGCGAGCCGTCGTCCAGCGGGTCGGTGAGGAGCGACGGGGCCGCCGCGCGGAGCGCGGCAACGGGGGCGAGGGGCAGAGAGGGCGTCATGAACGGGCGAGGGTGCGGCGCGCGGCCGGCTCAGGCGGGGATCCGGGCGGGCGAAAGGCGCCGGCGGACGAGCGCCACGGCGGCGACGCTCACGACCAGGAGGACCGACGCCACGAGGCCGGCGCCGAGCATCCCGGGGCCGGCCTCTGCCGGTGCGCGACCGACCAGCGCGAGCAGGCCAGCACAGGAGACGAGGCGGAGCGTCCAGTCGGTCATCGGGGGTGGTGTCGGATGCGACGGCCCAGCCACTCTTCAAGCCCCGTGCCCGGCGCAGCGCGCCTCGGGCCTTCCCCCATCCCGGACCCAAACAGAAACGCCTCCGGGAGCGTCTGCGCGACACGCACACGTGTCAGTTTCAGCTTGCGGGCCGGGCGAATTCACAGACCGGGCCGGCGGGCGGGCGCTTAATCAGGCCGGGCGCCGGGTACAGATTCGTAACCGCGGCGGTAGAAAGGGTCGCCGGCTCACCCGCCGCGACCGACTGAATCCGGAACCCCCGGGCGCTCCGGTCAGGTCACCGGGCCCCCGGCCGGCGCAACCTCGTGACGGAGGTGAGCGCCCGTCTCGACGGCCTCCGCAATTACATCGAACGCAGCGTCGATGTCCGCAGCGGAGTTGTAGACGAAGGGCGCCATCCGGAGGTATCGCCGCTGCCGGCTGTCGGTAAACACACGGCGCGTACGGAGCCAGTCGCACAGGCGGTCCGCCGCTTCCACTTCGAGGATCAGCATCGCGCCGCGCCTGCCTGCCTCGCGCGGAGAGCGGACCTCGAGGCCGATCGCGTCGGCGCGCTCCAGGGCGAGGCCCGTCTTTTCCAGCGAGTCCGCGCGGACGGCCGCCAGGCCGGCGCCCAGCAGCACACGCAGGCCCTCAACCGCGTGGTAGAGGGGTGCGACGGCGGTGGTGCCGGCGAGGAAGCGCCGGCGGACGACCCGGTGGTCGGCCGGCGCCGGCGCGAAGGCGAACGGGTCCGCGTCGGCGAACCAGCCGGCCAGCGCCGGCGTGAGCTCCAGGCCGGGCCGGACGTACAGGTAGGCGTTGCCGGAGGAACCGCAGCCCTCCTTTAGCAGCCCGCCGAAGTAGGCGTCGCACGCGAGGTCCTCCACGCGGACGGGCAGCGAAGCCGTTGCGTGGTAGCCGTCGATCGCGAAGTGGGCCCCGCGCCGGCGCGCCGCTTCGGCGATGCGGCGCAGGGCATCGTCGCCCGCCACTTCGCCCGAGGTAAAGCCTACATGGCTAACGAACACCCACGCCGTGCGGTCGGTGACGGCGTCGACTACCGCGTCGACGTCGAGGAAACCGTCGGGCGCCGGGGCGGCGGGGCGCGGCTCGACGCCGGCGAGCCCGGCCCAGCGGCGGACGGCGTGTTGCACAGAGGGGAACTCGGCGCCGGTGAACACGACCTCGCGGCGGCCGCCGGCGAACGGCTCGGGGCAGGAAAGCAGGTAGGAGACCGTGTGATGCACGTTGGGCTGCATCACGCACGCGCCGGCCGGGGCTGCCAGCATAGGCGCGATGAACCCGTCGCCGAGGTGCTCGGGGAGGGACCACCAGCCAACGCGCGCCGCGCCTCCGGTCCAGTGGTCGGGCACCTCATTCCACGCGTCGACGCCGCGCTGCGCCCAGTCGTCGGCGAACCGCCGGAGCATGTCCGGCACTGTCCGCGGCATCGCGCCGTGGGTGAAGGCGCGCAGGTCCACCGCCGGCGCCGGCGGGAGGACGAAGGAGGCGCGGAGGTCGAGCAACCTGGGGGATTGGCGAATGGCGATACGGGATTGGCAGAATACCTAGGCACTCCTGGCCATCGCCTTATCCCCGGCACCGGCATTGCAGCGGGGCAAGAATGCGACGGGCCCGGATCATCGACCCGGGCCCGAAGGGGTTGCTAATCGCTGATCCCTAATCCCCAATCCCCTTCACTCCGCCGGATCGACATGCACATGGCGCCGGCCGGCGCGGCCGGTGGTGAAGCGGACGTGGCCCTCGGCGGTAGCGAAGAGAGTGTCGTCGCCGCCGCGCATCACGTTGGTTCCGGGGTGGAACTTGGTGCCGCGCTGGCGGACGAGGATCGAGCCGGCCGGGACGAGCGTCCCGCCGAAGGTCTTCACGCCGAGCATCTTCGGATTGGAGTCGCGACCGTTCCTGGTCGAGCCCATTCCCTTCTTGTGTGCCATCGTTCAGGGGCGCTGGGTTTACTTCTTCTTGGACGACTTCTTCGACTCCGAGAGCGAGATCTCGCCGATGGCGAGCTGCGTGTAGGGCTGCCTGTGGCCGTTCTTGACGCGGTAGCCCTTGCGCTTCTTCTTCTTGAAGACGATGATCTTGTCGGCCTTCAGGTGCTGGAGCACCGTCGCGGCGACGGTGGCGCCGGCGACGGTCGGGGCGCCGACGTGGGTGGAGTCTCCGCCGCCGACGAGGAGCACGCGGTCGAGCGTGATCTCGGCGCCGACATCGTCCTTCGTGCGCGGCACGTACAGCTTCGTGTCCTTCTGGACCTTGAACTGTTTGCCGGCGACTTCTACAATCGCGTACATGAGGCTGCGGGCTTGTGACCCTGCGCGCGGCGGCCGAGGCGGCCCGCGCAGGAGCGCATGGGTGAGCCCGGAAAGGTAAACCGCCGGCGCACGGGACTGGAAGGGGAGATCGTGGAGAAATGATTCAGCGATTCGACGCTTCAGCGACTCCAAATTCGGCGGCCGTCCCGCGCACCGCTTCAGTCTCCGCTAACCGAACGGCGAACGGCGAACCGCGACCCCGACCCGCGGCCCGTGACCAACCACCAACGCTCCACCACGTGACCCCCACCAAGATCCTCTGCATCGGCCGCAACTACGCGGCGCACGCGCGCGAGATGGGCGCGCCGGCGCCGGCGGAGCCGATGGTGTTCCTCAAGCCGCCCTCCGCGCTCGTGTACACGGGCGGCACCGTGGTGCTTCCGCGGCAGTCGTCGGACGTGCACCACGAGCTCGAGCTCGTGGCCGTCATCGGCGCCGGCGGCAAGGACATTCCCGAGGAGCAGGCCCTCGCGCACGTCGCCGGCTACGCGCTCGGACTCGACCTCACCGCGCGTGACCTCCAGGCGGCCGCGAAGGCGGCCGGCGCGCCGTGGACCGTCGCCAAGGGGTTCGACACGTTCGCCCCTCTCGGCCCCGTCGCGCCGGCCGGCGCCGTCGGCGACCCGCAGGCGCTGGAGATCTCGCTGACGATCAACGGCGAGTTGCGGCAGTACGGCCGTACGGCCGACATGCTCTTCCCGGTCGACCGCCTGGTAGCCTACCTGTCGACCGTGTTCACACTCGAGGAGGGCGACCTCGTCTACACCGGCACGCCGGAGGGCGTCGGCCCCGTCCGCGCCGGCGACGTGCTGGAGGCGACGGGGACGCGCCTGCTGCCGTTGACGGTGGGGGTCGCATCATTCAGCGACTAAGCGACTAAGCGATTAAGGATCAAAGTCGCTCGATCGCTGAATCGCTCAATCGCTCAATCCCCTACCGCGCCACCACCATCCGCCGCACGACCGCTTCCCCACCGGCGTCGAGCCGCAGCACGTACACGCCGGCCGCGAGGGCGCCGGCGTCCAGTGCGACTGCGTGTGCGCCGGCCGGCTGCGCCGGCGCGGCGTGGCGCCAGACGGCGCGGCCGAGGGCGTCGTAGAGCACGAGGCGCACGTCCGACGCCTCCGGTAGCGCGTAGCGCAGGATGGAGTGGTTGCGTGCGGGGTTCGGCGCCGGCGCCGCCAGCGCGAGCTCCGCCGGAGCGGCGCCCGGGCCGGCGCCCGAGGGCACCGGGTTGCCGCCGTGCAGCAGTATGAGCCGCCCGTCGCGCACGCCGAAGGCGACCTCCGCGATGCCGTTGCCGTCAAGGTCCGGCACCGCCGCGACCACCTCGCCCGACTGCGGGAACGAGTCGTTGCCGAACACGTGGTTCCAGATCAGGGCGCCGGTCTCGCCCGAGATGAGGGTCGTCTGTCCGAAACGCCCGGTGGCGGCGACATCGTCGGTCCCGTCGTCGTCCACGTCGGGCACGCGCGCCACGTCGAACACCTGGCCGCCCATGGGGAACGTCCATTCCGTGAGGCCGGTCACCGCGTCCAATGCGACGACGTCCGTGCCAGTCGAGCCCATCACCACGAGGGTGTTGCCTGAGGGGCGGTGGACGACGTCGATGTCCCATACTGACGATCCGCCCGGGTTGGCGGTCCACTCTACCGCGCCGGAGGCGCCGTCCAGCCGCTGCACGACCGCCCCGAGCCCGGCCGCGATCACGTCCTCGTCGCCGCCGGCCGGCGAGTCCGAGATGGGCTCGACGAGGAAGGGCGAGTACGACGGCGTGTGCGTCCAGTCGACGCCGCCACCGACGGCCACGTAGGAGCGCACGAAGTTCGATCCGCCCTCGCCGCCGGCCGTTATGACCCGCAGGCCTTCCGAGGTGTTGACGAGGGAGGTGCGGAAGTTGGGAAGCGTCGTCTGGGCCTGCCAGATCTCGTTGCCATTGGCCCCGTCCAGCAGGTACACCCGACGGTGGTTGTAGGGATCGGGACTCGGCTCGCTGGCGCTACCCGTGCCGGTCGCCACCTCCGGAATTCCGTCGCCGTTGACATCGAAGCGCGGGCTGACGGAGTAGTAGCTCGCTAGGTAGGGGTCGGAGTCCGAGCCTACCGTCCAGATCGGCGCGCCCGTAGCGCCGTTCAGCGCGACCACCTTGTCGTGCCCACCCTCGGTGCCGATGACAACGTCCAGTACGCCGTCGTTGTTCATGTCGGCGACCGCCAGGCCGTACTCGTAGAGCTGCGAGTTGCCGCTCACGGCGCCGCAGTCGTTGTTGTTGGGGCAGGAGTTGTAGGCCCACACGAGTTGCGGCTCACTCCACCCGTTCGGGTCGATCACGAGCGTCCAGTAGTTCCGGGTCGCGACCGCGAGCTCGGGCAGTCCGTCGCCGGTCACGTCACCGATGGCGCGGATGGAATGGACCTTCAAGTCGTCCGACGCCGTGGCGGGATTGTCCGGGATCGTCCACGACCAAAGCGCGACGCCTCCGGCGATCTCCGGGTCGATCCCCTCTCCCGCGAGCGGCACGCCGACAACGGGCTGGTCCGGGTCGTTCGACGAGATGAGCGCGGTGTCGGAATAGGAGCGCACCTCGTTGGGCCGGAAGGCAACCAGAACTTCGCCTGTCGATAGCGTGCCGATGGGTCCCGGCAGTGGGCCGTAGAGGGAGAAGGCCGGATCGGCGAAGGCCACGGCGGAGACGACCAGCGGCTGGGCGCCCCAGTTACTGAGGCCCATCGGCCAGACGTCCATGCTGAACGGCGTGCCCCCGGCGTCCTCGATCCGAACGGGGCCGAAGTCGTGGCCGAACGGTTCAAGCACGAGTACGCGCGGTGTCGCGTAGACACCGAACCCCGCAAGGTCGATTTCTACCGTCGGCCGCGCCACATCGTTCGTCGCGAACGACAGGAGGCCGCCGCCGGCGCCTGCCTGGTCAGGCGCGAACGTGACCGTGGCCATGAACCCCGCGCCGGGCAGGAGAGTCGTGTCGCGCAGGTTTGCGCCGACGGGATTCTCTGGTGTTGTCGTCAGAGTGACGTCGGAGATCACCAGTGGTGCGTCGCCTGTGTTGGTGAGGGTCAGCGGGAGGTCATAGACCTGTCCGAAGACGCGTGGCCCGAAGTCGATCGACTCGGCCGACAGCGTGAGCTGGGAGTTTCCCGATGCCTGCAGGTCAACCTTGTAGATCAACGAGATCTGCGGCACGGCCGTCCGGCGGAACGCGATGTACAAGTACCGGCTTCCGTCGTACGCCACGCCGCGCGGCTGGCGCATCCCCTCGGGCGGGGACAGCGTGCGCAGAACGGCCCCCGTCGTGCGGTCGATCTCGTAGATGAGGTACACGCCGCTCGAGCCGGAGTCGTCGCCGGCGTTCGACGCCCAGAACGTGCTCGGGCCGGTGAACGCGATCCCCGTGGGCTGGGTGGACGGAAAGTCGATGGTTTCGACGACCGCGCCGCTGCCCGGGTCGACGCCGCGTATCGAGGCCTCTGCATCGGGATAGGCGTGCCCGGCGAAGATCAGCCCCTCGTGGTAGGCGAGGCCGTTGGTGAGCTGGCTGGGCGCCGGGATCATGCCGACTACTGCGCCGACGGGCGTGATCGTGAAGATGTCCGGCGACGACGTGAAGCCTTCCGACACCCTCCAGTTGCTGCCGTCCCATGCGAGTCCCTTCGGGTCGAACGTGGTGATGATGTTCTGCACGATGGCGCCCGTCGTGAGGTCGATCTCGATCATGCGGTCGCCGATCCCCTCCGTGGCCCACAGCTCCCCATTGCGCCACTCCAGGTCGTGGATCGACGGGTCGCCGGCGGGGTCTATCACGCCGACGTAGGTCTGCGCGGCCGGCGCGGCGGCGGTAACGAGCAATGAAGCGAGGAGCGCGTACCGGAATCGCATAGGGGCGTGGCTTTCGAGCGACGTAACGTAGGTCGACCCCCCGCGGTCGATCAACCCGTGCCGCGGCTTGGGGGAATACCCCGACCTTTGGTTGACCCCACGGCTCCTCGCGCCGGCGCCTAGCGCGTCCGCGCCTGCCGCATTCACCAGTCGCAGCGACGGTCGATTGTGAGCCCGACCCTCTGTCGACCACGACTAACAACCGCCGTCTCCAATGCGCCTCGACCAACTGCGCGACTACTGCCTCGCGAAGCCGACGGCCGCGGAGGACCAGCCCTTCGGGCCGGACACTCTGGTGTTTAAGGTCGGAGGCAAGATGTTCGCCCTGGTGGGGCTGAATCAGGTCCCGCCGTCGGTCGCGCTGAAGTGCGAACCGGAGCGCGTCGTGGAGCTCCGCGCCCGCTACGCGGCCGTTACGCCGACGCCGTACATGGACAAGCGTCTGTGGAACGCCGTGTCGCTCGACGGAGAGGTACCTGACGCGGAGGTCCGGAGCATGATCGACCACTCGTACGACCTCGTGGTCGCGAAGCTGACGCGCCGGGTACGTGAGGAGCTGGGAATCGGGTGAAGGTCGTTGCGCCGTAGGGGTGCGATCAAGTGCGCAGTATGCGGTGGGCAGGGAAGCGGCAGGGCACGGGCGGGGCGGCGGCGCCACCCCGGTTCATGCTGTCGGGCTCAGAAGCAACTCACCCGGAACGAGTCGTCGAGGTCGGGCGGGAGGACGAGGGTGCGGTGCCCAGCCGCGTTTGCGGACGGGCAGAGCGTCGCGGCGAGGGCCTGTGCCTGCGCGGCGGTGCTCGCCCATCACCCATCGGACATAGGACATCGAACTCCCGCGGGGATCCTCGGGCCCCCTCCGCGGGATTAACCCCCGCACCCTCTTTCTCGATCGATGCCCCTCCGCCTCCTCGCCGCGCTCGTGTCGGTCACCATTCTCGCCGGCTGCGGCACCACCCGCGTCACGGAGATGCGCGGCCTGATGGGCTACGCCCGGCTGGAGGGCCCGCGCGGCGTGACCGACGGCGCGTCCGGGCTCGTGCTATTCGTCCGGGAGGGCGACGGCATCCGCGTCACGGGCCGCGTCGTCGGGCTAGCGCCGGGGCAGCACGGCTTCCACGTGCACGAGAACCGCTCGTGCTCGCCGGCGGACTCCGACGGCGACGGCCTCGAGGAGGCCGCCGGCGCGGCCGGCGGGCACTTCAACCCGACGAACACCGAGCACGGGCCGCAGACGGCCAACCGCAGCCGGCGCCACGCCGGCGACCTCGGCAACCTCGACGCCGACGCCTCGGGCGTGGCGCGCATCGCGTTCACGGACAGCCTGATCGCCCTCGAGGGCCGGCGCGACATCGTTGGCCGCGCACTGGTAGTCCACGCCGATCGCGACGACCTCTCCACCGAGCCCTCCGGCAACGCCGGCCGGCGCATCTCCTGCGGCGAGATCCGCTCCGGCACCACGTCGGACCTCGACCGGCTCACCGCGGAGCTTGCGGCGATGGAGGGTTGAGGTAGCTGGGCGCGGGAGTGGACGGCCTGTCGTTAGCGGAGCCGAAGGGTGTGTGAACGCACCCTACGCCTGCCGACACGGCTCGCACGCCGGCAATCGCGGAATCGCTTAGGCTCTAGGGAAGCTGAGCCATCAGAGAGGGTAGCGACGCAAGAGGCCCAGAAGGCTCCGATACAAGTCGCCACCGCGATGATTGAAGCGCCACTCACACTCCTTCAGGTGGAGCAGGAAGTGCTCGCCGCGCAGGCCGTTGAACTTGATCATTCGCCGCTTCGCGAAGCTCCAGAAGGACTCGATCCCGTTGATATGATTCCGTCCCCTGGCGAACTCCCGGTCGCGATGCATGACCCGGAAGTGCTTCGCGTAGCCCACGTCGACCAAGCCGTCGTAGCCGCTCCAGCCATCCGTGTGGATGACGGCCTCCAGGCCAACGCGGCCGCGGATGACGGCCCGAAGCGTCTTTCGCGCGCAATCCGGGACGATTTCAGTGTACACGCGGCCGCCGCGCTCAAAGATGCCGAAGACGATCGTCTTGCCGCTGGCGCCGCGGCCGGGCTTTCCACGGACGCGACGGGGTCCGAAGTACGACTCGTCGAGCTCGACCTCGCCGGCGGCCTGGCCAGCGAGGTGGGCTCGCTCACAGTCCTCGGCGAGGCGGTGGCGGATTCGGCCGTAGAGATCGTTGACACTGCGTCGGGAAAGGCCGGCGAGGACGGCGGTATGGGTGGCGGTCAGGTCGAGGGCGAAGCACCGCGCGAGCTTGCGGAAACGCTGCTCCGAAATGCGTGAACGCCGGTGGTACTTGTTAAGTCCAGCCATAACAGGAAGCTAGAGAGAGCATTTTGCTTCTCAGCTTCCCTAGAGCCTCTGTAGAATGTCGCCTGGTACAGGGCTGCCGGACCGCTGCCAAAAGCAAAAGCGCTCACCTGCACTTCGAGCCCGATAGGAGGTGACAGCGAGCCGCGGTGGACGTTGCCGACGTCATTCATCACCCACCAGAGCAACTGGTCGCCCGAGATCGCCGGCTGATCACCGGCCGCCACGTCATAGTTCGCGGGGTCGCCGTCCCCGTCGAGCACCGGTGCGCCGAGGTGATGGGGCCACTCCATCAAATCGCGGGTTGCCAGTCCGGTCCTGTAGTACTCGGCAACGTCGTGGCGGCTCACACGCCAGATCCTGTCGTGAGCAGAGCAGTCTTCGGGGTCGGGAGGCCGGCCGGTCGCGGGGTCCAGCGGCCCGGGCCAGAACTCGAAGTCGGAGTACGTCGCACCGGCCACTCGGAGTTCGCCGTCGGCCAGTCCGCCCACCCATAGGCTGGCCGCGAACATGGGCGATCGTCCCTCGCGCCATGGAACCAGATAGGCCGCCTGCCACCGACCGCCGAAAAAGAGGCTCCCCGTATTGAACACCTTCGCGTACACGTCGCCCACGTCGATCTCACCCTCCGCGCGGCCGAGCTCGCAGTTGCCGGGCACCTGCGCGCCGGCCGGCGCGGCGGCCAGCGCGGCCAGCAGTAGCAGGGCCGCCCTCATCGCCGCGTGACCGGCAGCGCGCCGGCCGACTGGCCGGCGACCCACACGCGGGCGATGTAGACGCCCGGCGCGAGGCCGGCGCCGGGGAGCGTGATCGCGTGCGCGCCGGCGTCGAGCGGTCCGTCCCGCACTACCTGCACTTCGCGACCGAGGACGTCCACCAGCGCGACGCGCACGCCGGCCGCGGCCGGCAGCGTGATCGACATCACGGCCTCGTCGGAGAATGGGTTCGGCGCCGGCCGGCGGAGTTCTATGGCCTTCGGTGGCGGCGGCGGCCCCGGCCAGCCGGGGACTCGTTGCGCGGTGAGAAGCCCGGCATCGTGGGCATTCTGAGCGTAAGTCGACGCGCGGCGCAACTCGGTTATCGAGTCCAGGTTGTCGTCCGCCTGCCCGTGGAGCAAGGCGACAACGTGGGACTGCGCCACAGCAGGAACCAGCGACAGGGGCGCCGAGATGAGGAACCGCCGGTCTCCAGGTGTAATGGCCGACCCGCACGCAGGAGCACTCGGACACCGCTCGCTCCAGAACCGACCCGTGACCGGATCTCCCGGGAAGTGAAACGTGGTGATCGGCGCGGTGGGCGGCCAGTCGCCCAGTCCGCCCATCCGAACCGGAGTCCCGTCGTTCCAGCGACCCTGCATCGCGTGGTACATCGCGGGGCCGCCGTTCGGATCACCGTACGGATGCGGTATCTCTATCAAGTACCGGAATGCGCCAGCCCCCGTCGAAAGCAGGTCAACTCCCAACGCTGGTGGGGACTCGCCGTAACTGGGAGGCGCTCCCTGCCCGTCTTTGTTGTCGGCGTTGTAGGCGATGCCGAGGCCAAGGGACGTATCGACGGCGACGTAGTCGTCCGTGGCGCTCCCGAGGTCCGGATCTACCCACAGGGCATAGACCGCGTTCTCAATCGGCCGACTGCTGTGGTAGACGAACGTGTAGCGGTAGAACGTCGCGTGGGTCAGGTGGATGGGACCGCCGCCGAACGCGAAGGCCTCCACCCGCACCTCCAGGCCCATGGGGGGCGCTCCGGTGATGCGGTGTTCGTTTCCCACGTCATTCATGACCCACCAGAGCATCTGGTCCCCGGAGATCGCCGGTTGGTCGCCGCCGGCGAGGTCGTAGTTGGTGGGATCACCGTCTCCGTCGATCACGGGCGCACCGAGTGCATGTGGCCACTCCGCCAGGTCGGGGCTGGCAACGCCGGTCCGGTAGTACTCCGCCACGTCGTACCGGCTCACCCGCCAGATGCGATCGTAGGCCGAGCAGTCGGAGGGGTCCGGCGGCCGGCCGGTCGCGGGGTCGAGCGGACCCGGCCAGAACTCGAAGTCGCCGTAGGTGGCCCCGGCCATCCTGAGCTCACCGTCGACCACGCCGCCAACCCACAGACCGGCTGCGAAGAGGGGGGATCTGCCCGAGCCCCGCGGCACCTCGTAGGCGGCCCAGATCTCGTCACGGAAGAACAGGTTTCCAGCGTTGAAGACCTTCGCCCGCACGCCGCCGACGTCCAGGTCCGCCTCCGCCCGCCCCAGCTCGCATGAGCCCGGCGCCTGCGCGCCCGCGCGGCCGGCGCCGGCCGCGACGAGCGCGGCGAGCAGGAGCGTGTGAGCCCTCATCGCCGCGTCACCGGCAGCGCGCCGGCCGGCTGGCCGTTGACCCACACCCGCGCCACGTACACGCCGGGCGCGAGGCCGGCGCCGGCGATCGCGATCGGGTGCCGGCCGGCCTCGTGCGGGCCGTCCGCCAGCACGGCGACCTCCCGGCCGAGGACGTCCACCAGCGCCACACGGACGCCGGCCGCGGCCGGCAGCGTGACCGACATCACGGCCTCGTCGGTGAATGGGTTGGGCGCCGGCCGGCGGAGCTCGACGGCGGCCGGCGGTGCCGGCGGGCCCGGCCAGCCCGGGACGCGCTGCGCGTCGAGCAG
>Ga0307505_10000203_pt1 | contig 72487 bp, 72 predicted proteins | sample 23_S_MG_FD_202183 | JGI IMG/M metagenome (GOLD analysis project Ga0307505, IMG submission 202183) | Soil microbial communities from Populus trichocarpa stands in riparian zone in the Pacific Northwest, United States - 23_S | ecosystem: Environmental > Terrestrial > Soil > Riparian zone > Trees... | reverse complement strand
GCGCTTGGCCGCCTCGATCTGGTCGGCGTCGCGTACACGCACCTGGACGCTGCGCCCCGTTCCCGAAAGCCCCGTATAGCCGATGCGCGCGTCGCGAAGTGATATGCGGACATCGTCGCGCGCAGATTCCAGCCGGTCGGCAATCAGCCCCTCACGGTCGACCTGGAGCAGGATGTGCGAGCCACCCTGGAGATCGAGGCCAAGAGTGAGCTGACGCTTGGGCATCCAGTCGGGAAGACCGGCAAGCGTCGACTGCGGAAGCATGTTGGGCGCGGCGACGACAACGGCCAAGAGAACCGTCAGCCAGATCGCGATCGTCTTCCAGCGCGAGAAATGGAGCATCTATCTTCGTCCAGTCCAGACGGAACGGAAAGGGTACCGCTTCAACGTCGAATGCGGTTATTTCTTGGCGTTCTGGTTGGCGACAGGCTCGCCCTTGACGCGCACGTCGGCGATCGTGGAACGGATCGCCGTCACCTTGAGACCATTGCCCAGGTCGACTTCCAGCTCGTTGTCGTCGGTCACCTTCGTCACCTTGCCGACAAGCCCGCCGCCGGTGACGACCGTGTCGCCGCGACGGATCGCGCTCAACATCTCGCCGCGCTTCTTCATCTGCGTGCGCTGGGGCCGGATGATGAGGAAGTACATGATAACGAAGATGAGGACGAAGGGCAAAATCGAGATGAAGACATCCGGGCCGCCTCCGCCCGCCTGAGCGTATGCCGGGGTCACGATCATTGGAAACTCCTGAGACAAATGTGCGAAGGGACCGGCGAGCCGGCCCCCGTTAAAGTTGGCCGGAATATAATCGCTGGCTGCGCCAATGCAACCGCGCCCGACGCTGCCCCGGCCGCTTTTCCCAGCCGGATTCGCGTGTTAGGCCGGTGAATTGCCCGCCATCGACGACGAAGCGAACGCTCAATGACCTCTACCCTGCCCGAAACGCTCGAAGAGAAACTGGATCGGCTGATTGCCGCCGTGGCGCGCCTGGCCCCGCCGGAGCCGCCCGCGGTCGACCTCGAACAGGCCGACTGCTTCGTGTGGTCGGCCGAGCGCGGGGTTCTGGAGCCGGTGATCCGCGTCAACCGCGTCGAGATCGACCTGATCAAGGGCGTCGACCGCGTGCGCGACATTCTGGTCGAGAACACCCAGCGCTTCGCGTCCGGACTGCCGGCCAACAATGTGCTGCTTTGGGGCGCGCGCGGCATGGGCAAGTCGTCGCTGGTCAAGGCGGCGCATGCGACGATCAATCGCGACCTGAAGGACGGCGAGCCGCCGCTGAAGCTTATCGAAATCCACCGCGAGGATATCGACACGCTGCCGAAGCTGATGACGATCCTGAAGGCGGCGGCGTTCCGCTTCATCCTGTTTTGCGACGACCTTTCCTTCGACCACGACGACACGTCCTACAAGTCGTTGAAGGCGGCGCTCGAAGGCGGCGTCGAAGGCAGGCCCGAAAATGTCGTGTTCTACGCCACGTCCAACCGCCGCCACCTGCTGCCGCGCGACATGATCGAAAACGAACGGTCGACGGCGATCAATCCCGCCGAGGCGGTCGAGGAGAAAGTGTCACTGTCCGACCGCTTCGGCCTGTGGCTCGGTTTCCACAAATGCTCGCAGGACGAGTATCTGGAGATGATCGACGGCTATGTCCGTCACCACGGCCTGAACGTGGACAGCGAGGAACTGCGTCGCGACGCGCTCGAATGGGCGACGACGCGCGGCAGCCGCTCCGGTCGCGTCGCCTGGCAGTTCGTGCAGGACCTGGCGGGCAGGCTCGGTCGCCGGCTGGAAGGCTGAGAGCGCCGACCCTGCAAGTGGCGGCTCTCCGGGCTTCTCGATAGAAAACGCCCGCCATGCGGCGGGCGAGTGAACCGGTCCGGACTGGAGACGAAACGGACCGCATGTTCTTATTGCTGGAAGCAGGGCTACTCCAGGAACTTCACGGGATCGACGGGCGCCGAATCCTTGCGCACCTCGAAATGCAGTTTCGGCGTCTCGGCCGAGCCGCTCATGCCGGCCAGCGCCAGATCCTCGCCGCGGCGGACCTTCTGGCCGCGCTGGACCTTGATCTCGCCGGCATGGCCGTAGACGGTGACGAGCCCGTCCTCGTGGCGCACCAGAACGGTGTTACCGAATTCCTTCAGCCCATCGCCGGCATAGATGACGACGCCATTCTCGGCCGCTTTCACCGGCGTACCGGCCGGCACGGCGATGTCGATGCCGTCGTTCTTCTTGCCGTTGGCGACCGAGCCGAAGCCGGAGATCACGCGGCCGCGCACCGGCCAGCGCATCTTGCCGATGCCGGTGGCGTCGGGCGCCGGGGCGGTGGTGTCGAGCGAGGCCTGCTGAATGACGCTGGAGGTCTGTGGCGGCGTGTAGCCGCCCTGCTGCTGGGTGGTCGCCGCCGGCCGGGTGGTCGCAACGCTGGCAGTGGTCGTCGCGTCGGTCCTGGGCGCGGCAACAACCTGGACCGGCGCCGATCCGCCACCGGGAATGGTCAGCCTCTGGCCGATGCGGATCAGGCCGCTGTCGAGACCATTGGCCTGCTTGAGCGCAGCCGTCGTCGTGCCGTTGCGCCGCGCGATCGCGTCGAGCGTGTCGCCGGAAACGACCGTGTAGGTGCCGCCGGAGGCAGCGCTGCCGCGCTGCGTATTGCTGGAAGCGACCACCGCGCCGGGTTCGCCTTCCTTGAGCTTGGGCTGCTGAGGCAGCACCGCGACACGGTCCTGCTGGGCGGGAACGTTCGGGCGCTGGTCGGGCGCTCCGCCGGGCTGGCCGTAGCTCGGGATGATGACCTGCTGGCCGGCCGCGAGGGTGGCGCCGTTCGCCAGCCCATTCGCCCGAAGAATCGCGTCGGCGGGAACGCCGAAGCGCCTCGAAAGAGCCTGGACGGTCTCGCCCTGACGCACCGTGACCGAGGTGCCGCCGGCACGCGACCAGCCGCCCTGCCCGTCATTGGCGATGATCGCGGCAGGCTGCGCGACCTGCACGGGAGCGGGGCGAACGGGAGCCGAAGCAGGCGGCGTAGAACCTGTGACCGTCGGATCGAGCAGGCTCGACCGCTGGACGGGAGCCGAGGCGACCGGCTGGACCGGGGCCGGCTGGTAGATGGCAGCCTGCTGCGTGCCGGGATACGGGTTGTGAACGGGCGCGCCGGCCACGCCGACATCGCCGGCCGGACGCGGGATCAGGCTCGACCGGCTGAATATGTTCATCGACCGGGCGCTGCGCCCGACGGACCCGGTGTGGGTCTGGTCGACGTTGGCGTAGTCGCCGGGATAGGCCTGAGCCATCGGGGCAGGCTGGGGTGTGGGGCGGGAAGACCCGGTCAGGATCGAGTCCTGAAAGCGCATCACGTCGGAACTGCAGCCGGCCGCGAGGCCGCCTACGACGAAGATGGCGGCACTGCGCACAAGGCTGCTGCGGAGCCTGTCCGTTACGGCGAAACGCATGGCACTACTCACGAACACGATACCAAAGACACTGCTGATTAAAGCGCGTTAATGTTACCGGGCCGTTAAGGTGACGAAGGGAAATTGAGGCAAATCTAAAGGGCAGCGGCGATGCCGGCCGCCATCGGCTGGAAGCGGACTTCCGCAAGCGGCGTGCGCTCGAAGCGGCTGCCCAGCTTCGCCAGCCGCTCCATCACCTGGACGCCGTCGCCAGGCCCGATGGCGGAGGCCATGATGCCGCCGGTGGCAAGCTGGTCGGCGAAGTTGCGCGGCAGCGTCTCGTAGGAAGCCCAGCAGACGATGCGGTCGAACGGGCCTTCGGCAGGCATGCCCTGCGCGCCATCGGCCTGGCGCACGATGACATTGGCAAGGCCAAGCGCCTCGTGGCGCTGGCGGGCAAGCTCCACCAGCGTCTTGAATCGATCCACCGTCAGCACCCGCGCCGACAGCCTGGCCATGACGGCTGCGGTGAAGCCCGAGCCGGTGCCGATTTCGAGCACGCGGCAACCGGGCTCGAGGTCGAGCGCGGCCAGCACGCGCATCTGCAGGTCGATGCCCTCGATGGCCTCGCCGCATTCGATCGGCACGCTGCGGTCCGACCAGGCATCGGCGCGCCACTGCGCCGGCACGAAGGTGGAGCGCGGCGTCGCCTCGATCGCCGCGACGATCTCGCGCCGGTCGAGGCCGGTCGAGCGCATGCGAAGCAGGAAGGCCGCGAACTTCTCCCGATCGTCCGCGTCCAGCGCCATCAGACGAGCGCCTTGGCGATCTGGTCCTTCACGGCGTGGGCCGTAAGGTCCATGTGCAGCGGCGTGACCGAGATATGGTCCGCCCTTAGCGCTGCGATGTCGGTGCCGTCGCGAATCTCGGTCGGCTCGCGGCCGAAGCGCAGCCAGAAATAGGGGAAGCCGCGCCCGTCCTTGCGCTCGTCGAGCCACAGGCCATGGACGAGCTTGCCCTGGCTGGTGACCGAAACGCCCTTGACCTCGTCCGGCCCGCAATTGGGGAAGTTGAGGTTGAGGAACACGTTTTCGGGGAGCGGCAGATTGATCAGTCGCTCCAGCAGCGCCGGCGCGTGGGTCTCGGTCGTTTCCCAGCGCACCGTGCGGCCTTCATCGGTGACGGAGTAGCCCTGGCTGAGCGCGATGGAGCGGATGCCGAGCAGCGTGCCTTCCATGGCACCGGCGATGGTGCCGGAATAGGTGACGTCGTCGGCGACGTTGGAACCGGAATTGACGCCGGACAGGATGAGGTCCGGCGGCTCCTTCATCAAATGCCGAACGCCCATGATGACGCAGTCGGTGGGCGTGCCGCGCACGGCATAGTGTTTGTCGCGCACCTTGCGCATGCGCAACGGCTCGGACAACGACAGCGAATGGGCGAAGCCCGACTGGTCGGTCTCGGGCGCGACCACCCACACGTCGTCGGTGAACTGGCGCGCGACGCGCTCCAGCACCTGGAGGCCTTCGGCGTGAACGCCGTCGTCGTTGGTCAGAAGGATGCGCATCAGGCAGCAGCCTCGATCTTCGTGCGCCCACCCATATAGGGCTGCAATGCTTCGGGAACGTGAATCGAGCCGTCCGCGTCCTGATAATTCTCCATCACCGCGATCAGCGCGCGACCGACCGCTACGCCCGAACCGTTGAGCGTGTGCACGAACAACGGCTTGCCGTCTGGTCCGCGATAGCGCGCATTCATGCGCCGCGCCTGAAAATCACCGCAGACAGAGCAGGACGAAATCTCGCGATAGGCGTTCTGGCCGGGAAGCCATACCTCGATATCGTAGGTCTTGCGGGCGCCGAAGCCCATGTCGCCGGTGCACAGCACGACGGTGCGGAACGGCAGGCCCAGACGCTTCAGAACGTTTTCAGCGCATTCGGTCATGCGTTCGTGCTCGGCGACCGAGTTTTCCTGATCGGTGACCGACACCAGCTCGACCTTGTAGAACTGGTGCTGGCGCAACATGCCGCGCGTGTCGCGCCCGGCCGAGCCGGCCTCGGAGCGGAAGCAAGGCGTCAGTGCGGTGTAGCGGCGCGGGAGGGATTCGCCGGCCAGGATTTCCTCGCGCACGAGGTTGGTGAGCGGGACTTCCGAGGTGGGGATGAGGCCGAGCCGCCCTTCGCCATGCGGCGTGAAGAACAGGTCCTCCTCGAACTTGGGCAACTGGTTGGTGCCGTACAGCACCTCGTCGCGCACCAGCAGCGGCGGGATCACCTCGGTATAGCCGTGCTCGGTGGTATGCAGGTCGAGCATGAACTGGCCCAGCGCGCGATCGAGGCGGGCAAGCTGGCCCGACAGCACGGTGAAACGCGCGCCCGATAGCTTCGCCGCACGCTCGAAGTCCATGTAGCCCAGCGCCTCGCCGAGCTCGAAATGCTCCTTCGGGGAATTGCGGGGCTTCGGCTCGCCGATGCGCCGGATTTCGACATTGGCGCTCTCGTCCGGCCCGACCGGCACACCGTCGAGCGGCACGTTTGGCACAACGGCCAATGCGTCGTTCAGCGCCTTGTCGAGTTCGCGGCCGGCCGCCTCCCCGCCCTGCACGAAGGTCTTCAGCTCGGCGACCTCGGCTTTCAGCCTGTCGCCAAGCGCCGTATCGCCCGAACGGATGGCGTTGCCGATCTCCTTGGAAGCCGCGTTCTGGCGCGCCTGCGCCTCCTGCAGCTTCGTCAAATGCGACCGGCGAGCCTCGTCCTTCGCCACAAGGCCGTCGACCGTCGCCTGCGCATCAGACGACGACGAGCCGCGATCCACCAGCGCCTTGACGAGGGCCTGCGGGTTTTCGCGTATCCATCTGATGTCGAGCATGGCGGCGTCGAGTCCTTCCTGGAGAAGCCCATTTGGGCGCTGACGGGGTAAACCGCAAACGGAGTGGACGCAAGGGACAAGGGCATCGGCGGCTGCGCCACGCCGGTTTCCTATCGCTCGCGCGCCGAGCGCTCGCCTGCGGCTCGCTGGCGCTTCGCGGGAGCGCGCCACGCGGCGCGACGCCCGGCCGGGCTTGCGGCCTGCGGCCGACATTCATCCTCGCCACGCAGGTTTCCTCTCGCTCGCGCGCCGAGCGCTCGCCTGCCGCCTGCGGCCGACCTCCGCCGTCGCCACGCCCGCCTTCGCGTCTGGCCATTGTCAAGCGAGCGGGAAGCGGGGCGCGAGGGCCGTGCCTGCCGAAATCAAGTTATGTGGCGCGATCCACGCGCCCCGCCGGCGTTCTTGCCGCGCAACCGCGCCCCGGCTTGCCGTCCGGTCCCGATGGCCGTTGGTTCCCGCGATGGGCACGGGACGGGCGGGTCTCCGGACAGCGCCCCGGCGCCGTCGGTCGCAGGGCCCGGATCTTGGCCGATCTCGTCGGTAAACTGCGCCACCGCAGCGCAGCCGGTCCGGACACCGCCGCCCTCTCCGAACACCCGGTGCGCATCCGGATTCCCGCAAGGGCGATCAGTCGATTATCAGGCAGGCGAAACGGAGGTGAATAAAAGGGAAGCCAGACTGCTGACAGAGGCTGACAGGTGCGCCAACGGGACGGGCGGCGGGAGAACCCGGCCGCCCCCTATTCCGCCGGCTTGGGATCCGCGCCGTCGGCAGCTTCCGCGCTTTCGGCGGCTTCCTGCTTCTCGCGCGCCAGACGATCTCTTTCGCGCCCGGCCTCGATGCGGCGAACCAGCCAGATCGACACCTCGTAGAGCAGGATGGTGGGCAGAGCGAGGCCGATCTGGCTGACCGGATCGGGCGGCGTGATGACGGCTGCCACCACGAAGGCAATGACGATCGCCCATTTGCGCTTGTCGGCCAGACCCTGCGCGGTCAACAGCCCGACGCGCGCCATCAGCGTGGTGACCACCGGAAGCTGGAAGACGAAGCCGAAGGCCAGGATCAGCGTCATGATCAGGCTGAGATATTCCGACACGCGCGGAAGCAGCTCGATGGTCACCTGCTCGTCGGGCCCGATCTGCTGCATGGCCAGGAAGAACCACATCACCATCGGGGTGAAGAAGAAGTAGACCATCGCCGCGCCGAGCAGGAACAGGATCGGCGACGCGATCAGGAACGGGAGAAACGCGCCGCGCTCGTTCTTGTAGAGGCCGGGGGCGACGAACTTGTAGATCTGTGTCGCGATCACCGGGAAGGCGAGCACCAGCCCGCCGAACATGCCGAGCTTGATCTGGGTGAAGAAGAATTCCTGCGGGGCCGTGTAGATCAGGTTGACCTTGCCGGAATCCATACCGGCCCATGCCGTCGCCCACTGGAAGGGGAGCACGAGCAGGTTGAAGAGCTGCTTGGCGAAGAAGAAGCAGACGAGGAAGGCGATGAAGAAGCCGACCAGCGACCAGATCAGTCGCGAGCGCAGCTCTATCAGATGCTCGATCAGCGGCGCGGAGGACTGTTCGATCTCGTCTTCTTCGGGTTTGGTCACGATGACGCTCCGCCGTTGCCGGATTTGGCGGTCTTGGGCGCGGACTTGGGCTTTGCTGCCGATGGCTTGGATGCGGCCGGCTTGGCCTTTGCGGGCGCGGCGGGCTTGGCAGCAGCTTTAGGTGCAGACGCTGCCTTGGCCTTTGCAGGCGCAGCCGCGCCTTTGGCCTTGGTCACGGGCTTTGCCGTCTCGCCGGGCAGAGCGGTCGCGCCGGCCTTGGCCGGCTCGGCAGCAACCGCTTCGGTCGAGGCAGGCGCCGGGGTGGGCTTCGGCGTCGGCTTGAGCGCCGAGTCGAGGCCGGCCCGCACGTCCTGCGCGGCCTTCTCCATCGGCGACAGCGCCTTCTTGATGTCCCTGGCCGGATTGAGCGAGCGCACGTCGTCGGCGACCTTCTTGAGGTCGTCGAGCTCGGCTTCCTTCAGCGCTTCGTCGAACTGCTTGCGGAAATCATTGGCCATGACGCGCAACTTGGACGTCGTGCGGCCAAACGTGCGCAGCATGCCGGGCAGTTCCTTGGGACCCACGACCACGATCACCACGATCGCGATCACGAGCATTTCGCCCCAGCCTATGTCAAACATGGCTTCTCAACTCCGACGCGGAAACGCGGCGCCTCAAGAGGTCTTGCCGGCCTTTTCCTTGGACGGTGAGACCGTCTCGTCGCTGCGATGCTCCACGGTCTTGGGCTCGTCGTCGTCCGACATGCCCTTCTTGAAGCTCTTGATGCCCTTGGCCATGTCGCCCATCAGCTCCGGAATCTTGCCGCGGCCGAACAGCAGCAGCACGACAACCAGAACGATGAGCCAGTGCCAGATCGAGAAGGTACCCATTAGATCACTCTCTTTAGAACGTTTCCCCAGGCCACTCTTACGCTGCCTTAGGAGCAGATTTATGTGCTTTCGCCGTTTCTTTCAAACACGAGCACATCAGATTTCCGAACCGTGAGCCAGAGTTCGCGTGCAGAGGCGGACAATGCGCCGCACCTGACCCGCGCCCGAAGCGGTCTCTCCGCGCCTGGAACGGCCAATTCCAGGAGCTCGACCACGCCGAGGAACCGGCGTGATAGCACCCGCGCCGGCGTTTCGCCATGCGTTTCCGACACATCGAATGCGGAAAGCCTGAGCGCCACATGGGCGGGACAGCCGTCGGCCATGCCATGCGCCTCGAACCGCCCGAGCGGCGTGTCGACCTGACCATCCGACGCGCGGGCGTCAAAAACGTTGAGCTCGGAGAAGAAGCCTGCCGCAAACAGGCTTGCGGGACGGTTGTAGATTTCCTCGGCCGTGCCGAGCTGAACCAGACGCCCGTCCTTGAGCAGCGCAATCCTGTCGCCCATCCGCATCGCTTCCTCGGCGTCGTGGGTGACGACGATGGCGGTGGCCCGGCTCTGGCGCAGGATGGCCAGCGTCTCGGCGCGCACGGAATCCTTCAGCCGCGAATCGAGGCCGGAGAATGGCTCGTCCATCAACAGCACCGCCGGACGCGGCGCGATGGCACGCGCCAGCGCCACGCGCTGCTGCTCGCCGCCGGAAAGAATGTGCGGGTAGGAGCCGGCGTAGTCCTCAAGGCCGACGCGGGCCAGCGAGATCATCGCCTCCTTCTTCGCCTCGCCGCGCGACAGCGCGGTCAGGCCGAAGCGGACGTTGTCGAGGATGGTCAGGTGCGGGAACAGCGCGAAATCCTGAAAGACCAGGCCGATCGAGCGTTGCTCGGGCGGCAGGAAGATGCTCGGCCCGGCGATCTCGCGGTCGTTGAGCAGCACGCGGCCCTGCGTCTGCGCCTCGATGCCGGCGGCGATCCTGAGCAGCGTGGTCTTGCCGGAGCCGGACGGCCCGAGCAGGCACAAGACCTCGCCGGGCTCGGCCGCCAGCGACACCTCGTGCAGCGTCGCGGCCGTCGGCGAAAATTCGTGGCTGACACGCTCGAAGGCCAGCCTGGCCGCGAAGGAAACCCCCGCCGTCACCCGCGCCGCCGCCGTTCCTGCCGCCATGTCGTGCCTGTTCCTAGCCGTTGCCCTTTCCCCTTAGCCTTTTGCGGCAAGCGGGGGCAACCGCATTCGGCCGCAGGGGACGCTGCTGCCGCGCCAGGCCCGCGACAGGGCTGACCGCTCCGATCAATCCTCGGTGATGCGCGGCGTGAGCAGGCCCAGTTCCTCGAGGTCGATGTCGGTCAGCGGGTCCTCGTCCTCGGCGAGCATGTCGGGGTCGGCCGGAGGCTGCGGCACCGCGAAATTGGACGGCATGCGCGCCGAAAGCAGCCCGGCGCCCTTGAGCTCGTCGATGCCGGGAAGATCGCGGACTTCCTCCAGCCCGAAATGGTCGAGGAAGGCCTCGGTCGTGCCGTAGGTGACCGGGCGGCCCGGCGTTCGGCGGCGACCGCGCATCCTGATCCAGCCGGTCTCCATCAGGAGGTCGAGCGTGCCCTTGGAGGTTTCGACGCCGCGGATGTCCTCGATCTCGGCGCGGGTCACCGGCTGATGGTAGGCGATGATCGCCAGAACCTCGAGCGCGGCGCGCGACAGCTTCTTCTGCTGCACGGCATCGCGGCTCATCAGGAAGGCAAGGTCGCCCGCGGTGCGGAACGCGAAGGCATCGCCCACCCTGACGAGATTGACGCCACGCTTCTCATAGACGAGGCGCAGTTGCTCCATCACGGCGCGGACGTTGACGCCATCCGGCAGGCGCTGGCTCAACGCCTTGAGCGACACCGGCTCGGCCGAAGCGAAGACGATGGCCTCCGCCATGCGCATGGCCTCGGCAAGGTGCAAACGCTCGGCCGGGTTTTCGCCGTAGCCGGGCTCGTCCTCGCTTTCGAGCGCGAAGGGGATGACGGTGCCGCCGCCTTCAGTCATGTGCAGCCTCCGCTGCGACGGCTGGCGCCGCCGCCTTCTGCCGCGCCCGCATGTAGAGCGGCGCGAACGCCCCGTCCTGGCGCACCTCGATCGAACCATCGCGCACCATCTCCAGGCTCGCCGCGAAGGAACTGGCGATTGCCGTCGCGCGCTCCTCGGGCGAGGTCATGTAGCGGATGAGGAACTGGTCGAGAGCCGTCCAGTCGCGCAGCTCGCCGACCAGCCGCGTCAGGATCTCGCGCGCCTCCTTGAGCGACCACACGCCACGCTTGGCGATCTGCACGCTGGTGATCGCCTGCCGCTGCCTCTGCGAGGCGTAGGCGGTGAGAAGATCGTAGAGCGAGGCCGTATATTCGTTGCGCGTGTCGACGATGACGTGCTCGGGCATGCCGCGGAGGAATACGTCGCGCCCCAGGCGATTGCGGTTGACCAGCCTCGCGGCGGCATCGCGCATCGCCTCCAGCCGCTTCAGCCGGAACTGGAGCACGGCCGCCAATTCCTCGCCGCTCTCGCCCTCGTCGCCGTGCTGGCGCGGGATCAGCAGCTTGGATTTGAGGAAGGCCAGCCACGCCGCCATGACCAGATAGTCGGCGGCGAGCTCCAGCCGCAGACGGCGCGCCTGCTCGACGAAGGCGATGTACTGCTCGGCCAGCGCCAGCATCGAGATGCGGGCGAGATCGACCTTCTGGTTGCGGGCAAGGTGCAGGAGCAGGTCGAGCGGCCCCTCGAAGCCGGCAACGTCGACAACGAGCGCGGGCTCCGACAGCCCCCTCGCCTCGGCGTTGTCGGCCCAGAGCCGTTCCATCGGCATGGCCTTGCTGTTGCCAGTGGCGCTCACGTCCGGTCCCACTTCAATCGCAGCGTGATCCAGTCGGAAAGCGGGATTGCGTTCTTCCGGATCAGGCTCAGGCAACCGCCTCGAACATGGCGGCGAATTCGTTTCTCAGTTGCTGCTCGACCGCGTCATCACAGCGGCCGAGGCCTTCAAGGGCGCGCGTGGCGCGCTCGGCCGCCCTGCCGGTCAATACCGGCGTTCGGGCCGTGACCGCGCGCATCTCGCCCATGTCGCCGTTGCAGTGAAGAACCACATCGCAGCCGGCGGCAAGGATTGCGTCGGTTCTGGCGGCGAAATCCCCAGAAAGCGCATTCATGGAGACGTCGTCGCTCATCAGGAGCCCGTCAAAGCCCAGCGCGCCGCGGATGATGTCCGCGATGGCCCTAGGCGACGTCGTGGCCGGGCGATCAGGATCGATCGCGGTGTAGACGACATGCGCGGTCATGGCCATCGGCGCGTCGGCAAGCGCCGCGAAGGGCGGGAAATCGTGCGCGCGCAACTCTTCCAGCGAGGCATCGACCACGGGCAGGTTGTGATGGCTGTCGGCAAAGGCGCGCCCATGGCCGGGAATGTGCTTGATGACCGGCAGCACGCCGCCGGCCTGCAAGCCTTCCATCGCCGCGCGCCCCATCGCGGCGACCGTTGCGGGGTCCTTGCCGTAGGCGCGGTTGCCGATGACGTCGTGCGCGCCCTCCACGGGCACATCGAGCACGGGCAGGCAATCGGCGTTGAGCCCGCAGCGGGCAAGGTCGAACGCGTGAAGCCGCGACATCAGCCAGGCCGCCCGCAGCCCGGCCGCGCGGTCGTGCCCGTATAGCGCGCCGAGCGTCGAGGCGGGCGGATAATTGGGCGCCAGCGGCGGGCGCAGCCGCTGCACGCGACCACCCTCCTGATCGACGAAGACGGGCGCGTCGGCACGGCCGGCACAGTCGCGCATCTGGGCCGCCAGGTCGCGCAACTGCGCCTCGTCGCGAACATTGCGCGCGAAGACGATGAAGCCCCACGGGCGCTCGTCGCGGAAAAAGGCGATCTCGTCCGGCGTCAACGCCGTCGACGAGCAGCCAAGAATGATCGCTTTTGATTCGTTCATGCCATCAAACATAGCGCGAAGCGCGCCCAAGCGCATCTTGGCCGCAAATGTCGATGGCGCTCCGGACCGAGCCCTTCATCGGCAACCCGGCGTCATATCGACGAGACCTGCAGCTTCACACCGACGCCGCGGGCAAGCAACGGAATGTTCTATTTCAAAGTTATTGGCAACAAAAAACAATACCGACTCCAATGCGCATTGGTCCACAGCAAAACAATTATCGACCACTCTATTCTACGTTTGCGTGATGACTGCTATCTTTTCCCGTCTGATCAACCGGGACAGCAAGCAATGCGTCAGGTTGCCCATTTCAATGTCGCAAGACTCCAGTTCCCTCCCGGGGATACTCGTGTCGCTGGCTTCGTCGACAATGTCCCGCGCGTCAATGCAATCGCCGAGCGCAGCGCCGGCTTTGTCTGGCGGCATGTGGACGAAAGCGCGGCCCTCGGCGACGGCATCCGGTTTGAAACCCTCAATGAAGACCCCTGCCTGGCCATCTCACTTTCGCTCTGGCGATCCGACAGCGAGCTCTGGCATTTCGTCAACAAGACCGTCCATGGCGGCTTTCTGCGGCGCAGAACCGAATGGTTCGAGCCGTGGCCCGGCCCCAACTATGTCCTGTGGGCCCATGGCGCGACAGCCCACCCACGCTGGAGCATGGCTGGCACAGGCTTCGACATCTGGCCGAGCACGGCCCGAGCGACTTTGCCTACGATTTCAAACATTCCGGCGTGTTGACAGACAAGGTCTGATCAAGCCTGGGCGGAGCGCAAACGCCTGCTGTCGAGGCCGCAACAGACGATGGCCGCCATGCGCTTTGCATGGCGGCCATCCGAATTTCGTTGATTTCAGCGGTCAGCGCGAGACGAAGCAGCTGCCACCGGCGGACTTGTAGCTGGTGCAGAGCCGGATCGCTTCGTCGCGGCTGGAAGCCGGGATGCGGACACGATAGTAGATGCCCTTGCCGGCGATGTCGGCGCGCACGATGTTGACGCCGCGCCCTTCCAGCACGCCCCCATAGCGCCGCGCGAGATCCTGATAGGTGGCCTGGGCGCTCTCGGCCGTAGGCTGCGAGGCGATCTGCATCGACCATTCGCTGGCCGCAGCAGCGGAAGGCGCGGCAGCAGCCGGCGCAGAAACCGGCGTGGCGACGACGGGGGCCTGCGCGGCGGGCTGCTGGACCGCAGGCTGCGCGACCACGGCGGCCGGCTGCTGGACCGGTGCCGGCTGAGCCGTTGCTGCAGGCTCGCTCCTTTGCGAGGGCACGACCGACACGGTCGGCGGGGTATCGACCACCGGGCCGCCATCTTCCTCGACGACCGGCTGCGAGGCTACGGCCTGACCGGCCGGAGCCACTTGACCCGAAGGCGCGACCTGTCCGGCAGGCGCCAGAGCCGGGGCGGCTGCCATCGGCGCGGCGGCGATCACGGTCTCTTCCTCGACGGGCTGAGCGGCCGGCGCGGGATCCTCGCGGGCGACCATGGTACCATCCGGGCGAACGATCATCGTGCGAACCCGGCGCGGCGTGACCAGAGCTTCCTCGGCCGCCGCAGTAGCGGACGCTTCCTCGGTTGCCGGCACACGGTCCTCGGCCTTCGGCACGACAGGCGCCAGCGCGGTCTCAACCTCGTCAATCGCCTCGCCGGCAGCGAGGGCCGCGATCTCGTCCTCGCCGTCGGTGATGCCCGGCGGCAGCAGAGCGGGTTCCTCGGGCTGGGCAGCCAGATTGACGGGCTCTTCAGTGGTGGTGATCAGCCGCTCCTGCTCGGGCGCGGCATCCGCCGCACCGCCCGAGACGCGCTGATAGACTTCGTTGTTCTGGTTGGGAACGGTCGTGCCGCCCGGATTCTCCGGCCGCACCTTCATCGGGTCAGCGTCAGCCCGCACGAGGGCCGGCGAGTCGGAGCCGCCGCCAAGCAGCGACATGGCGAACACGCCAGCGCCGCCGATCACCGCGACGCCGGCAACAACGGCGGCAATGAGCGCGCCACGCCGGCGCGAGGGCTGCGGCCGCTCCTCTTCGCCTTCGTAGGAGGCCATGGTGATGGCGTGCTCCATCTCGGCGTCGAAATCGAGCGGATCGCCGTGAGACTGCTGTCCGGCCTGCCAGGCGGCAACCGTCTGGCCGTCGGCTGGCTGCAGCGGATCGTCGAATGATGCGCTGGGCATGGCCGCAGCCGGAGCAACCGCGAAGGCAGCCGGCGATGCAGCCCAATTGGTGGCAGCCGCCGTTTCCGAGTTGGCCGACCGGTCGTTCAACGGCAGGTTGCCCATCGCCTGGGCGAACTCGCCCTCGAAATCGTCATAGAGGCCCGGCGCGGCCGGCTCGTCCGCATAGGCGACCTCGGGGATATCGAGGTCGTCGACCATGACCTGCGCGCCCTCGACGACGTCCTGCGTCTCGATTTCGGGCGCTTCGGCCGGCTCGGGCGACGTCCAATGCGTGGCGGCGGCCGCAGGCGTCAGCGGCTCCGGCTGCCAATGGGCCAGAACGTCGTCTTCCGGCAGCTCCGGCGCTTCCTCGACAACCTCGACCGGTTCCTCGGGCTCCGGAGCCCAATGATCCGCGACAGGCGCAGAAGGCGCAACCGTGGCCTGCCACTCCTCGACAGGCTGCGGCGCGGGGGGCGCCTCGGATTTCAGCTCCTCGCCGAAGATATCGGAGAGGTCCTCGTCGTCGAGCGTCGCAACCGGCGCATCGAAGCCGGCAACCGGGTGCGCGCCGGTCGCAGCGGCCGCCGGTCGGGCGGCGAAATTGACGCGGCTATAGGGGCTGGCGACGGGCTGATGCGCAGCCTCGACCGGCGCAGCCGGGCTGGCGGCAGAGAAGCCATGACTGGCGAGCAGAGTGTTGAGCTCGTCTTCGAGGCTCGACGGAGCCGCGGCTGCCGGCGTTGCGGCCTCGACAGGCGCAGAATCGACTGGCGCTTCATCGTTCCAGTCGATGCCCGAAACCGAAGCCTCGGGCTCATCGATCCGGAAGGGTTCCTCGTCCTCGATCAGGAAGCCAAGGTCCTGCTCATCGAAGGCACCAGCATCCGAAGCGGCGGAATCGTCCTGAACCGCAGCCTCAACCGGGGCGGCATCAAAACCGGAGACGGCCGGCTGGATGCTGGCGGCAGCAACCGGTTCGCCGGCGCGAGCGGGTTCGGCCACCGAATAGAGCTCGCGCTCCAGAGCATTGCCGAGATCGTCATCGAAATCGAAAGAATCGTGTTCGTCGGCAACGAACATCATGTCGTCATCGACTGCCGAGGGCGCATAGGCATATGCATCGTCACCGGACGCCAACGCCGGCGCGACGGGGGCCACGACGGGCTCGACCTCGACGAAAGGCTGCGCTTCCCAATCGGCGGCCTGGGCATCGAGCTCCAGATCCAGCTCGAACTCCGGCTCATCGACATACGCGACCTGCGGCGCGTAAGCCTCAGGCGCCGGTTCGTGGGGGGTCTTCTCGACGAGCCCGACGGAAAGCTCCTCATCGCCGAAGGCGTCCTGGGACGGCGCGACCACGCTGGCCACATCGTCCTGCGCGCCGGCGTGCATGTCGTCGCGCCAGTCGCCGGAATGCGCCTGATCCTCAAATCCCGCAAAGTCGAGTTCGCCAAGCAATTCCTGCTCGAGATCGATTTCCGGCTCCGCCGGCTCGAACTGCTCGCGATGCCCTGCCCCATGCGCGCTTTCGGCGCGCGGATCATGCCCCATGATCCTCGTCAGTTCGGCGAACGGATCGTCAGCAAGAATGTCGACTGGGTCGCGCCTTTGGGGGTTGCTGTCTGCCATGCCTTTTCCCGCACTCATACTCGGTCGGACGCCGGCGACGTCACTTGGGGTGGTCCCTACACGCGCATTGTGGGCAAAAGGTGTCAGAACGTTGTGAGAACCTAGCGCATTTCATGGGGCGCATCGGCCCCGATCAGCGCCAGGCCAGATGCCAGGACATCCGCAACGGCCTGCACCAGACCCAGCCTGGCGTGGGTCAAGTCTGGTTCGTTAACCTTAAAAAAGCGTAACTCCGGATTATCGGTGCCGCGGTTCCAATGAGCATGGAACGCCTGGGCGACATCGTAGAGGTAGAATGCCAGCCGGTGCGGCTCCATCGCCTGCGCGGCCGATTCGATCAGCCGCGGATATTCCGCCAGCTTGCGGACGAGGCCGATCTCGCCCTCGTCGGTCAGCAAATGCGCAGCAGCGCGCATCGCGGCGCGGTCGAAGCCGGCCACGCCGAACTGCTCGGCCGCCTGCCTGAACACCGAGTGGCAGCGGGCCGAGGCATACTGCACGTAGAAGACCGGATTGTCCTTGGACTGCTCGGTGACCTTGGCGAAGTCGAAGTCGAGCGGCTCGCTGTTCTTGCGATAGAGCATCATGAAGCGGATGGGGTCGCGGCCGACCTCGTCGACCACGTCGCGCAGGGTGACGAACTCGCCAGCCCGCTTGGACATGCGCACCGGCTCGCCGTCGCGGAACAGCTTGACCAGGTTGCAAAGCAGGATGGTCACGTCGACCGATCCGCCGGACAGCGCCTTGCCCAGCGCTTCCATGCGCTTGACGTAGCCGCCATGGTCGGTGCCGAGAATGAAGATCAGCTGCTCGAAGCCGCGCCCGATCTTGTCCTTCATGTAGGCGACATCGGCGGCGAAATAGGTGTAGGCACCGTCGGACTTGACCAGCGGCCGGTCCATGTCGTCGCCGACCTCGGTCGAGCGGAACAGCGTCTGCTCGCGATCCTCCCAGTCCTCGCTCTTCTCGCCCTTGGGAGGCGGCAGCTTGCCCTTGTAGACATGGCCCTTCAGGGTCAGGTCGTTGATAGCGGAGCGTATCGCGCCCGCATTGTCGGCATGCAGCGTGCGCTCGGAGAAGAACACGTCGTGGTGGACGTTGAGCGCGGCCAGATCCCCCCTGATCGCCGCCATCATCGCGTCGATGGTCCGCTCCTTGACGATCGCCAGCGCCTCGCCTTCGGGCATGGAGAGCAGCTTTTGGCCGAACTCGTCCGCGAGCGCCTTGCCGACCGGGACGAGATAGTCGCCCGGGTAGAGGCCGGCCGGAATCTCGCCGATGGTCTCGCCGAGCGCCTCGCGGTAGCGCAGCATGACCGAGCGCGCCACGACGTCGATCTGGGCGCCCGCATCGTTGATGTAATACTCCTTCGTCACGTCGAAGCCGGCGAAGGCCATGATGTTGGCGAGCGCGTCGCCTATGACCGCGCCGCGGCAATGCCCGACATGCATGGGGCCGGTCGGGTTGGCCGAGACGTATTCGACATTGACCTTGCGGCCGGCGCCGGCCGTCGAACGGCCGTACTCCCTGCCGGCATCGAGCATGCCGGCAAGCCGCGCCTGCCAGAAACCGTCGGCCAGCCGCAGATTGACGAAGCCGGGGCCGGCAACGTCGACCGCCGCGATGTCCGGATCGGCGCCCAGCGCGCCTGCAAGCCGCTCGGCCAGCGCGCGCGGGTTCATGCCGACCGACTTCGCCAGCACCATCGCGGCATTGGTGGCAAGATCGCCATGGCTCGGGTCGCGCGGTGGCTCGACCGTGATACGGGTGAGATCGAGAGCGCCGCCCGATTGCGGAGTCAGGCCAAGGGTTTCGATTGCGGCAATGATGCGCGAGGTGAACTGCGCGAAGATGTTCATGGCGATTTTTCCGATGGGGTCGGGGGCAGCGCCTAACCCAAATCGGGAGTCCGGTCAAACAGGCGCCGGTGCTCCTTGAGCGCGTAAGTGTCGGTCATGCCGGCGATGAAGTCCGAAACTTCGCGGGCGCGGCCGGCCTCGCCGGCACCGGCACAGGCGTCGCGCCAGGCTTGCGGCATCTCGCCGGGCGAGGCCATGTAGCGCCCGAAGAGATCGCGTACGATCGTCTCGGCATCGGCCCGCACCGCCATGACGGTCGGGTGGCGATAGAGGTTGGCATAGAGGAAGCGCTTCAGCTCCGCTTCCTGCCTCGCCATCGCGTCCGAGAACGCCACCACCGGCAGGCCCGCCTCGCGCACCTCCTGCGGCGAGCGCGGCTCGATCGCGCGGAGATTGTCATGCGCGGTGGCGATGACGTCCTCGACCATGGCGGTGATTTGCCGGCGCATCAGCTCATGCCCGGTGCGCACGTCGTCGAGCGCGGGGTATCGCGCCCGAACCGCGGAAAGGATGCCCGCCGGAAGCGCCACCTGCTCCAGCATCTCCAGCGTCAGCAGGCCGGAACGCAGCCCGTCGTCGATGTCGTGGGTGTTGTAGGCGATGTCGTCGGCGATCGCCGCGCACTGCGCCTCCACCGAGGCGTGGCTGGCCAGCTCCAGATCGAAACGGGCGTTGAAGTCGAGGATCGTGGCGGGCACGTCGCCATGCAGCCCCTGCCCCCTTCGATCGACCAGCGGACCATTGTGCTTGACCAGCCCCTCCAGCGTTTCCCACGACAGGTTGAGGCCGTCGAACTCGGCATAGCGCCGCTCCAGCGCGGTGACGATGCGCAGCGACTGGGCGTTGTGGTCGAAACCGCCCCAGGGCTCCATCATCGCGTCGAGCGCGTCCTCGCCGGTGTGGCCGAAGGGCGTGTGGCCGAAATCGTGCACCAGCGCCACCGCCTCGGCGAGGTCCTCGTCGACGCGCAACGCGCGCGCCAAAGCGCGGGCGATCTGCGACACCTCGATCGTGTGGGTCAGGCGCGTGCGGTAGTGATCGCCCTCATGGGCGATGAAGACCTGCGTCTTGTGCTTGAGCCTCCGGAAGGCGGTGGAATGGATGATGCGGTCACGGTCGCGCTGGAAGGGCGTGCGCGTCGGACTTTCGGGCTCCGGCACCAGCCGGCCGCGCGTCGCCGCCGGGTCGCAGGCGTAGGCGGCCCTCGGCCTGTATCCGAAACCGATGCCATCGAACGATGCCGACAAATCTGTCACCTGACCACCTACACGGCCGCGCCGGTTTGTTGACTTGGCCATCACGGCTTCATACCTATGGTGCAACTGCGAACGCAAGGTGATGGCCATGGGCATCGACGCGAAGACCGGCATGAATGTCGAGATGACGGAGGCCGCAGCGAAGCGGATCAACGCTATCGTCGCCGGCGAACCGGGCAAGATCGCACTGCGCGTTACCGTGGAAGGCGGCGGCTGCTCCGGCTTTTCCTACAAGATGGACCTGACCGAGGCGCGCAACGACGACGACATCGCCATCGAGCGGGACGGCGCCACCGTGCTGATCGACGATCTCTCGCTGGTCTATATGGGCGGCTCGGTGATCGACTTCGTCGACGACCTGATGGGCCAGTCATTCCAGATCAGAAATCCGAACGCCGTCGCATCCTGCGGCTGCGGCACCTCGTTCTCAATCTGAATCCGATGGCCGTGGCCGCGCCGACGGCGCTGCGGCAGGTCGCGCTTGCAGCCGGCGACATGGACGCCACGCTCTCCTTCTGGAACGACGCTCTGGGACTGCCCTGCCACGCGCGCTTCGCCCCCCCGGGCATCGCCTTCATCGTGATCGGCGGCACGCGGCTGTTCTTCGCCGACAACAATCGGCCGGCAACCGTCTACCTGCAGGTGCCCGATGTCGAACGCTTCTGTGAACGCCTCACCGGCAAGGGCGTGGATCTTGCGGCGCCGCCATCGCGGGTGCATGTCGATGCCGAAGGCCTGTTCGGCCCCGCAGGAGAAGCCGAATGGATGGCCTTTGTGAACGACCCGGCCGGCAACACGGTCGGACTTATCGAGCGACGCGCGGAGTGAACCCATGAAGATCGCCACCTGGAACATCAACGGCGTGCGCGCGCGCATCGAAAACCTGCTGCACTGGCTGAAAGAAAGCGACGCCGACATCGTCTGCCTGCAGGAGATCAAGACCGTTGACGAGGGGTTTCCCCGGCTCGAGGTCGAGGCGCTCGGCTATCATGTCGAGACGCACGGGCAGAAAGGCTTCAACGGCGTCGCCATCCTGTCGAAGCTGCGCTTCGACGAGGTCAATCGCGGACTGCCGGGCGATGCGGAGGACGAGCAGGCGCGTTTCATCGAAGGCGTCTTCTCGACCGCGCAAGGCGTGCTGCGCGTAGCATCGATCTACCTGCCCAACGGCAATCCGATCGATGAGGAACGCAAGTTCGGCTACAAGCTCGCCTGGATGGCGCGGCTGGAGCGCTGGGCGGCCGAGCGGCTGGCGCTGGAGGAGCCGCTGGTGATCGCGGGCGACTACAACGTCATTCCGCAGCCGCTGGACGCAAGGCACCCCGAGAACTGGGTGAACGACGCGCTGTTCCAGCCAGCGACCAGGCAGTCGTTCCGGCGATTGCAGAATTTGGGCTTCACCGAGGCCGTGCGCGCGACGACCGACGCCGGGGACACCTACACGTTCTGGGATTACCAGGCCGGCGCCTGGCAGAAGAACAACGGCATACGCATCGACCATCTGCTCCTGTCGCCCGAGGCAGCCGACCGGTTCGACGCCGTCTCCATCGACAAGCACACCCGCGCCTGGGAAAAGCCGTCGGACCACGTTCCCGTAGTAGCCGAGTTGCGCTTCGCAGCCTGAGCGGCGTCGAACTTACCGAAAATCGTTATGAGGCATGGGGTTGAGGCGCTTTCTTAAAGCGCCTCATTCGCAAGGCGGTCAGTTTCCGCTGGCGAGCATGTCCTGCGCAAGCGCAATGGCCGTGCGGCGGTCGCCCTCGCCAGCCAGGGCAAAGGCCTCTTCCTGCATGCCGCGAATCCACGGCTTGTCGGTCGGCTGGGCGCGATCAAGCGCCGCGGTCATCATTGCAAGGCCGCGCACGACCTTGCCACTCTGGAACAGCAGATTGCCGAGCGTCGCCTGTGCACCCGCATGGCCCTTCTCGGCCGCGAGCTGGAACCAGCGGCCAGCCTGCTGGAGGTTTGCCCTGACGCCGCCCTCGCCCTTGAGAAACATCTTGCCGACTTCGTACTGGGCGTTCGGATTGCGGTAAGTGGCTGCGGCGCGCATGTAGTAGTCCTGCGCGGCGGCTGGATTGGCCTGCACCGGCGAACCGGGAATGCCATTGCGGGCATAGCCGCCCAGCGCCACGAGCGCGTCCGAAACGTAGCTCTCGTCCGGCGAGCCGGGCTCGACGTCCTGCGCGGCGATCTCCTGGAAGAACTTGAAGGCCTCGTAGTCGTTGCGCGCGACGCCGTCGCCTTCGGCATACATGCGGGCGAGCTTCCAGCGGGCTCCGAGCTGGCCGTTGTCGGCCGCGTAGCGATAGGCCTCGACGGCCTGCTCCTTCTGTCCGCTCTGATATGCGGTGAAGCCGAAGCGGAACACAGCCCAAGGGCTGCGCTGCTCACCGCTGCGCTGTTCCGCCGGGTTGCCGATGATCGACTGGTCTAGAGCGTGGGCGCGCGGCGCAGCGGCACCGAGAGCGCCAACCGCAACTGCCGAAACTACACCAACCCTGACAAACTCACCGATGCGCATTGCCGTCCGAGTCTTTCGATCCGCCGTAGAAGCCGGCGGCGCTCCACAGCGCCAGGCCAGCCATCCGGGCCTCAAATTCCATTCCGCCCGTCCGTCGGATCGTGCTGGCTCCGGCTGCTTTCAAGCGGCTCCCGGCAAATCCAGCGATCGATTCCATTCCTGCGTACATCGTCTTCCTGGCCGCGGGCGGTGCGGCTTTGCCGATCTTCCCGAGACTCTGTCGGCCCGGTTGCGATCAGGCCTTCAGGGGTGCTCCGGGTTTGTGGCGGGAAATTGGCATTTCGTCGCACGGCCGGACCATAGCGGAAGCACGACGGGAAGACTGTTGCCGGATTGCCACAATGCAAAACGCCCGCGCGGAGGCGCGGGCGTCGGGTCAGGCTCGGCCGGTGGAAGGCGGCGCGCTACTCCGGCAGCACCCGCACGGCGCCGAGGTCCGCGCTGGCGGCAAAGGCGGCATAGGCTTTCAGGGCGGTCGTCACGTTGCGCTTGCGCGGCTCGGACGGCTTCCAGCCCAGCCGGTCCTGCTCGGCGCGGCGGGCAGCCAGCTCGTCATCGGCAATGCGCAGGTTGACCGTGCGGTTCGGAATGTCGAACTCGATCACGTCGCCGTCGCGCACCAGCCCGATCGCGCCGCCGCTGGCCGCTTCCGGCGAAACGTGGCCGACCGACAGGCCGGAAGTCGCGCCCGAGAAGCGCCCGTCGGTGATGAGCGCGCAGGCCTTGCCGAGCCCTTTCGACTTCAGGTAGCTCGTCGGATAGAGCATTTCCTGCATGCCGGGGCCGCCCTTGGGGCCCTCGTAGCGGATGACCACGACGTCGCCCGCCTTGACCTCGTTGGAGAGGATGGACTTCACCGCGGCGTCCTGACTCTCGTAGACCTTGGCGGGGCCCGAGAAGACGAGGATCGACTCGTCGACACCAGCCGTCTTCACCACGCAGCCATCGGGCGCGATGTTGCCCCGCAGCACAGCGAGACCGCCGTCCCTGGAGAAAGGATGCTCGACGGAGCGGATGACGCCCTTCGCGCTGTCCGTGTCCAGCTCTTCCCAACGCGAATTCTGGCTGAAGGCCACCTGGGTCGGCACGCCGCCCGGCGCAGCCTTGAAGAAGTCGTGCACGCTCTCGCTGTTGGTGCGCGTGATGTCCCAGCGGTCGATGGCGTCGCCGATGGTGGCGCTATGGACGGTCGGGCTGTCGCGGTGGATGAGGCCGCCGCGCTCCAGCTCGCCGAGAATGCGCATGATGCCGCCGGCGCGGTGGACATCTTCCATGTGCACGTCGCTCTTGGCCGGGGCAACCTTCGACAGGCAAGGCACCCGGCGCGAAAGCGCGTCGATGTCATCCATGGTAAAGTCGATGCCGCCCTCATAGGCGGCAGCCAGGATGTGCAGGATCGTGTTGGTGGAGCCGCCCATGGCGATGTCGAGCGACATGGCGTTCTCGAACGCCTGCCTGTTGGCAATATTGCGCGGCAGAACGCTTTCGTCGTCCTGCTCGTAGTAGCGCTGGGCAAGATCGACGATGAGATGGCCGGCCTCCACGAACAGGCGGCGGCGGTCGCCATGGGTGGCGAGCGTCGAGCCGTTGCCGGGCAAGGACAGGCCGAGCGCCTCGGTCAGGCAGTTCATGGAATTGGCGGTGAACATGCCCGAGCACGAACCGCAGGTCGGGCAGGCCGACCGCTCGATCACCTGCACATCCTCGTCCGAGACGGTGTCGTCGGCGGCCGCCACCATGGCGTCGACGAGGTCGAGCGCGACCTTCTTGCCGTGCATGACGACCTTGCCGGCCTCCATCGGGCCGCCGGAGACGAACACCGCGGGAATGTTGAGTCGCATCGCCGCATTGAGCATGCCGGGCGTGATCTTGTCGCAGTTGGAGATGCAGACCATGGCGTCGGCGCAATGCGCGTTGACCATGTACTCCACCGAGTCGGCGATGATCTCGCGCGACGGCAGCGAATAGAGCATGCCGTCATGGCCCATCGCGATGCCGTCATCCACCGCGATGGTGTTGAATTCCTTGGCGACGCCGCCGGCCGCCTCGATCTCGCGCGCGACAAGCTGGCCGAGATCCTTGAGGTGGACGTGGCCGGGGACGAACTGTGTGAAGGAATTGACCACCGCGATGATCGGCTTGCCGAAATCGCCGTCCTTCATGCCGGTGGCGCGCCAGAGGCCGCGCGCGCCGGCCATGTTGCGTCCGTGGGTCGTCGTGCGTGAGCGATAGGCGGGCATGGCGTTTCCAGTAGGGCTGATGTTTTCTTCTGCTGCTTACATAGCGATTATGGTCCGGGCTGTCAGCGACCATGTGCCGGAAAACGGCCCGGCCAGCCCCGAAAGCGAAACGGGCGGCCAAGGCCGCCCGCATCTTGAAGGTCCGTCAGGCCTTGTCGCCCCCATGCGCATTGCGCTGGGCTTCGAGCGCCTCTTCCGGCGTCGGCCCCTCGTCCTCGTCCTTGATGAGGATCGAGGCAATGACCGAGCCGATGATCAGCAGCGCCACGACGCCGAGGGCGATTTCAGAGGGCAGCTTGTACCAGTGCTGGATGATCATCTTGAAGCCGACGAAGATCAGCACCAGAGACAAGCCGTGCTTGAGGAAGCGGAACTCGCGCATCATGCCCGAAAGCACGAAGAACAGCGCGCGCAGGCCCATCACCGCGAAGACGTTGGACGAGAACACGATGAAGGGGTGGTTGGATATCGCCAGCACCGCCGGGATCGAGTCGACCGCGAAGACGAGGTCGGTGAGCTCGACAGTGATGAGCACCAGGAACAGCGGCGTCATGAACAGCACGCCATTGCGCCGGGTGAGGAACTTGGAACCCTCGTAATCCTCGGTGACGCGGCCGGTAGCCCGCAGCCGCTTGACCGCCCAGTTGTTGCCCGGATCGGCCATCTCGCCGTTCGACGTCATCATCTTCCAGCCCGAATAGAGCAGGACGAAGCCAAGCAGCGCGCCGACCCACCAGAACTGATCGACCAGCTTGACGCCGGGAACGATCAGCGACAGGCGCATGACGATGGCGCCGACGATGCCGTAGAACAGCACGCGGTACTGCGCCTCCGCCGGCACCTTGAAATAGGCGAAGATGAGCGCGATGACGAAGATGTTGTCGAGTGAAAGCGCCTGCTCGACCAGATAGCCGGTCAGGAATTCGGAGCCGCGCTGCGGCCCTTCGAAGTAGAAGATGCTGGCGGCGAACATCATCGCCAGCGAGACATAGCCCGCAACCGTGAGGAGTGCTTCACGGGTCGAAATGACGTGGTCCTTGCGGTGAAGGACGAAGAGATCGAAAAACAGAATAAGGGCGACAAACGCCAGGAAGGCCGGCCAGAGCCATTCATGATCAAGCATGGTGATGATTTTCGGGTAGCGCTGCGTTGGCGCAGTGTCGATCGGTCCGACATCGCAGGCGACGCCTCGCCTGCCAGAGGGGCCCGGCCCGTGTGACGCCCCATAAATGCTTCAAAGGCGCCCCGATTTCAAGACATGGGACGCCTTTGAAGCCTAAATAGTTGCCGGCACCCCCCGTTCAGGCGTCCCGGACGCGCGAAAGCGCAGTTTCCAGACGCTGACGCGCCTCGCGAAGCTCGGCCAGCTTCTCGCGCTCGGCCTCGACCACGTCCTCGGCAGCCTTGGCGACGAATTGCGGATTGGCGAGCTTCTTGTCGATGCGGCCGAGCTCGTCGGCGTTCTTCGCCAGCTCCTTGGAAAGCCGGGCCTCCTCGGCCTTGAGGTCGATCAGGTCGCCGAGCGGCAGGCAGGCGGTGGCCTCGCCGACGACGATCTGGGCCGAACCCCTGGGAGCGGCCGAATCGAAGCCGACCTCGCCGACACGCGCCAGGCGCTGGATCGCCGGCTGATGGCGGGCGACGCGCTCGCGGGTGGCGGCGTTGGCGCCGACCATCACCAGCGGCGCGGTGGCCGAGGGCGGCACGTTCATCTCGGAGCGCACCGAGCGGATGCCGGTGACCAGATCGACCAGCCAGTTGATCTCGGCCGCGGCCTCCGCGTCCTCGAAACCGGGCGTCGGCCAGGCGGCGTGACACAGGAGCGTGTCGCGCGCGCGGCCCTCGCCCGCCGTCTGCGCCCACAGCTCCTCGGTCATGAACGGCATGATCGGGTGCAGCAGCTTGTAGATCTCGTCCAGCACATAGGCCATGCAGGCGCGGCTCTCGGCCTTCGCGGCCTCGTCCTCGCCGTTGAAAACAGGCTTGAGCAGCTCGACGTACCAGTCGCAGACGAGATTCCAGACGAAGCGGTAGGCGGCGGCGGACGCCTCGTTGAAGCGATAGCCGGTGATGCCGTCGGTGATGGCAGCGGTGGCGCGGGCAAGCTCGGTCAGCACCCAGCGGTTGACGGTGAGCTTCGCGTTAGCCGGCTCGAATGCCGGATCGACGGCAACCCCGTTCATCTCGGCGAAGCGGGTGGCATTCCACAGCTTGGTGCCGAAGTTGCGGTAGCCGGCGACGCGGGCGGGGTCGAGCTTCACGTCCCTGCCCTGCGCGGCCATGATCGCCAGCGTGAAGCGCAGCGCGTCGGCGCCATATTCGTCGATCAGCTCCAGCGGGTCGATGACGTTGCCCTTGGACTTCGACATCTTGGCGCCGTTCTTGTCGCGAACCAGCGCGTGGACATAGACGGTGTGGAACGGCTCCTCCTTCATGAAGTGGAGGCCCATCATCATCATGCGGGCGACCCAGAAGAAGATGATGTCGAAGCCGGTGACCAGAACGTCTGTCTGGTAGTAGGTGTCGAGCTCCTTCGTCTTCGCGGGCCAGCCGAGGGTCGAGAACGGCCACAGCGCCGACGAGAACCAGGTGTCGAGCACGTCCTCGTCGCGCGTGAGGATGTTGCCCGGTTCGTAGTTCTCGAGCTGGTCCTTGACCCAGTCGCGCCACGGCGTGTCGACGGCCAGATAGTATTCGACCGCCTCGTCCAGCGCTTCCTTCTCCGTCCGCGCGACGAAGATGTGGCCGTCGGGGCCGTACCAGGCCGGAATCTGATGACCCCACCAGAGCTGGCGCGACACGCACCAGGGCTGGATGTTCTCCATCCACTCGAAATAGGTCTTTTCCCAGTTCTTCGGGACGAAGACCGTACGGCCCTCGCGGACGCTCTCGATTGCAGGCTTCGCCATTGTCTTGGCGTCGACATACCACTGATCGGTCAGGAACGGCTCGATCGGCACGCCGCCGCGGTCGCCATGCGGCACGGTGTGGCGGTGCGGCTCGACCTGGGCGAGGAACCCACCTTCCTCCATGATCTGGACGACCAGCTTGCGCGCCTCGAACCGGTCGAGCCCGTTCAGCCTGACCCAGACCGCCTTGCGCTCGGCCGTCGCCTCGACGCCTTCAACAAAATCCTCGTTGTCGACGATGTTGATGGTGGCATCGCGATTGAGGATGCTGACCATGCGCAGCTTGTGGCGCTTGCCCACCTCGAAATCATTGAAGTCGTGCGCGGGCGTCATCTTGACGGCACCGGTTCCCTTTTCGGGATCGGAATACTCGTCTGCGACGATCGGCACGCGACGGCCGACGATCGGCAGCACGACGTGCCTGCCGACGAGATGGCTGTAGCGCTCGTCGTCCGGATGCACGGCGACGCCGGTGTCGCCCAGCATGGTCTCCGGCCGGGTCGTCGCCACGGTGATGTAAGTTGCCGGATTGAGCGGATCGTAGGTCTCGCCCTCGATCGGGTAGCGGAAATGCCAGAGGTTGCCGTTCAGCTCGACCTGCTCGACCTCCAGATCGGAAATGGCGGTCAGAAGCTTCGGGTCCCAGTTGACCAGACGCTTGTCCTTGTAGATCAGCCCCTCGCGGTAGAGTGTGACGAACACCTCCAGCACCGCGTCGGACAGACCTTCGTCCATGGTGAAGCGCTCGCGCGACCAGTCGCACGACGCCCCCAGCCGCTTGAGCTGGTTGAAGATCATGCCGCCGGACTCGGCCTTCCACTCCCAGACCTTGTCGATGAACTCGTCACGAGACAGATCGCGGCGATGGATCTGCTTTTCCTGAAGCCGGCGCTCGACCACCATCTGCGTCGCGATGCCGGCATGGTCCATGCCCGGCTGCCAAAGCACGTTTTTGCCGCGCATGCGCTCGAAGCGAACAAGGATGTCCTGCAAGGTGTTGTTGAGCGCATGGCCCATGTGCAGAGAGCCCGTCACATTGGGTGGCGGGATCACGATGGTGAAGGATTCGGCACCCGGCTTCGAGCCCTCGCCGGCGGCGAAGGCGTCGGCTTTCTCCCATGAAGCGGCGATCCGGGGTTCCACGGCCTTGGAATCGTAGGTCTTGTCAAGCATGAAGGCGGTCCACGATCTCGGGGGAATTCTGGCGCGGTGTAAACCGGATGGGTCGCCGCAAGTCAACTGCGCGGCTTGATCGCAAGCCGGCGCAACGTATATACGTATACAGCAATACGTATAGAAAGGCACCCGCCGTGGCGCTTTCCATTCGCGACAAGAAAACGGACGCCGCCGTGCGCAGGCTCGCCGCGTTGAAGAACAAAGGCCTTACGGAGACGATCCGCGAGGCGGTGGAAAACGAGTTGCGGCGCGCCGAGCACGAAACACCGTTGATAGAGCGCGTAACGGCGTTGCAGGCAGAATTCGCCAAACACCCGAAAACGGGGCTGGAAGCCGACAAGGCTTTTTTTGACGAATTGAGCGGCGATCTTTGATGTTCGTCGACGCATCGGCGATCATAGCAATCATCGCAAGGGAACCCGAATGGGAATCGCTGCTCGAACGCATGGCGAATGCGGAGAAGATCCACGTTTCCGCGATAAGCCTCTGGGAAGCCGTCAGAGGATTGCACCGCAAGGCGGAAATCCCTTTAGACGACGTGGAAGAAATAGTCCGCCACTTGCTCGCCCGGTTCAGGACCGAGACATGCATCATCGATGACGACACAGCGCGCGAGGCCCTGCGTGCTTCGCGGCTGTTCGGCAAGGGAAGTCACAAGGCCGCGCTCAACTTGGGCGACTGCTTCGCCTATGGCTGCGCCAAGATCTTGGGCGTGCCGCTACTCGCCAAAGGCGACGATTTCCCCCAGACGGACATCAGGCTCGCCTGAAAGCTAAAGCCGCTCTCGCGGAACGCCACGCTTTAGCGCTGGCCGCCGCGCGCGACGCGCTCGATCTCCTCGCGTACCAGCTTTTCGACCAGCGTCGGCAGGTTGTTGTCGAGCCAGTCCTGCAGCATCGGCCGCAGCATCTCCTCGGCCATGTCGTCGAAGGAACGCCGGCGGCTGGCCGCGAACGCCTCTGACAACTCGCCGAACGCGGCAGCGACCTGCCGGCCGGCATTGTCGGAGATCAGCGAATGGCGCATCTCCGCAAGCTCCTGCCTGGCGGGCTCGGCAATCGTGGCGGGCGCGAAGTCGACCGGCTCCGTCTCGTCCGCCGGTTCGCCATAGGCCGTCACCTCATCGGCAACCACCGGCTCGATCTCCACCGTCTCGACGGGAGCCGGCTCGGGCTCGATGGCCGGCGGCTCGGCGCGCTGTTCGGCGCGAAAGGCATGTATCTCGGCGATTTCGGGGGCACTCCGGCTGACCGCTGCGGCCATGGAAGCCTGGATGTCGGCCATGCTGGGACCGGTCACGGGTGCTGGCTCCTCGAGTTCGGCGCGGAAGGCATCGACGTCCTGGCTCAACACCGGTTCGGAGACCGCCATCCCCTCTACCGGCGCCTCGTCCACAGGCGGCCTCACCTGATCGCTGTCTTCGATGATCCGACGGATGGAGGCGAGAATCTCTTCCATCGACGGTTCGCGTTGTGCGCTTCCAGATTGTCCCATCGTCACGTTCGCCGCCCTTAAGTGACCTGATTGCCCGTCGTTTCCGCTCCTCCGGATAGCGACCGAATCACAGTTAGGCTAAACGACCCGCGCCTTTCGGAGAATGCCCCGACGGCAGGCAGCGCAGCTTTCGCACAAGTTTGGAACCCGCTCCAAGCGGCTGTCAGCGACCGTCCGGCGTGCGCGTGCCGTACCACTTGTCGCGGACAGCGTCGTAATGTTCCTGCGGGTTGTAGACCGCGACATTGAGGCCAAGGCGCTGTGGCGACAGCCAGCCGATGGCTGAAAGGATCGCGTAGCTGGCAGCCACAACGTCGCGTTCGGCGCTGGCCAGATTGATCTGCGCGGCGATCACGTCGGCCTGGGCGTTGAGCACGTCGAGCGTGGTGCGCTGGCCGACATTGCGTTCCTCGCTGACGCCGTCGAGGGCGAGCTGCGCAGCCGACACCAGCTCGCGGTTGGCGACGACCACCTGCTGGGCGGCGACATACTGCGTCCAGGCAGCGGTGACCGCCTGGCGCACCTGGTCGCGAGCAACGTCGACCTCGATGCGCGCCTGGCCAAGCGATTCCTTGTTCTGCCGCACCTGAGCCGAAGTCCGGCCGCCCTGGTAGATCGGGATGGTCAGGTTGAGGCCGACAGTGGCCGAATCGTTACGTTCGTAGTTACGCCCGCCAACGCCGGGCAAATCCCGGAAGCCAGTCGACGCGCCGGCCTGCGCGTTGAGCTGGGGCAGCAGCGCGCCCTCCGACGACTTGACGAGGAAGGCAGCCGCGTCAACGAGGTGCAGAGACGCCTTGACGGCAGGATGCTCGCCCAACGCGACGGCGAAAGCCTGATCGATGCTGCCGGGAAGAAGCCTGCCCGCAGGGCTCGCACCCTGAAGCTGGCCCGGCCTGTCACCGACATAGGCGAGATAGGCGGCCTCGCTGGCCAGAACCTGCGCGCGCGCCGCCGAAAGCTGCGCCTGGGCCGCAGCCTGCTGCGCCTGCGCCTGGGCGACGTCGGTGCGGGTGCCCTCGCCGACCTCGAACCGCGACGACGCGGCGCGCACCTGCTCGCTGAGGAACTCCAGGTTGCGCGACCGGAAGGTGGCGATCTGGCGATCTCGCAGCACGTCGACATAGGCGGCGGCCGCGTTGAAGAGGATGTTCTGCTCGGTGTTGCGCAGGCTCTCGTTGGAGGCGCGCACCCGCGCTTCGGCGGCGCGAACGTTGTTCAGCGTCTGGAAGCCGTCGAACAGCGACTGCTGGATCTGCACCCCGAACGAGCCGGCGCGAATATCGGAGGAATTCTGCTGCGTGAGCGAGAGGCTGCCCGTGGCGCCGATCACCGGCCGCCAGCCCGACTTGGCCAGCGGAACGCCCTCGTCCGTGACCCGCACGCCGGCGCGGGCCGAATTGAGGCTGGCGTTGTTCTGGTAGGCGCGCGCCATTGCGCCGTGAATCGTCTCGGCAAACGTCGCGCTGGTCAGGCCGAATATGCAGTGAGCAGCCAAAGCGACGACGGCAGCTTTTTGCACAATGGACACGATCCACCTCATTATCATTGTCGCAAGGATCGCCGCAGCAACCCTCAAGAATCAGCTGCCTCGAAAGGCCAAACCCTATCACGGCGCAACACGAATGCTGCACCCCTGTGGCGCGACGCTACACGAGTTTGCAGCGATGGACCGTTACCTATTGGTAACAATTCACGATTTTTTATGCTCGGATCGGCGCTACAGCTCGAAAACGGGCTCGCGCCCGAAGCCGGGCAGCGGCGGCAGGGCGGCGTTGAAGCCGTGCCGGCGCGAAATCAGCCCGCCATCCTTCACGAACAGGGTCGCGCGGCCGGCATTGCCGCCGCCGACGACGGCGACGAGGCGACCACCTTCCTTGAGCTGATCGAAAAGCGCGGCGGGCACCTCATCGACGGCGCCGTTGAGGACGATGACATCGTAGGGCGCCTGGGCGGCATGGCCTGAGGGCAGCGCGCCCTCGACGACGGAGACGTTGTCGAAGCCGAGGCGGGACAGGGTCTCGCCGGCAAGGCGGGCAAGCTCCGCGTCGCTTTCCAGCGCCACGACGAAGCTCGACAGCCTGGACAGCACCGCGCTCGAATAGCCGCTGGCGCAGCCGACATCGAGAACCAGGTCGCCGGACCTGATGCCGGCAAGCTGCACCTGCCGGGCGAAGGGCGAAGGCTCGATGATGTGGCGGGCCGGGCGCCCGCCGGACGCGGCGGCGACCTCGATGTCCTCGTCGATATAGGCGAGAGGCCGCAGCCGCGCGGGCACGAACTCCTCACGCGGGATGGCCAGCATCGCATCCAGAATGTCAGTGTTGGTGACGTCGGTCGTGCGCAGCTGGCCGTCGACCATCTTGGTGCGCAATGCCTGGAAATCGACTGTCATGTCTCGCCCCGTCCCGGCGCAATGCCATCATGCGGAGCACGGGGCGGGATGGAGGCCTCGCCCGGAATCGAACCGGGGTGCAAGGATTTGCAGTCCTCTGCGTAACCACTCCGCCACGAGGCCCCACTGTTTCCCCGTGCTACGGCGCCTCATTAGGTTGGGTCGCACTAGGCGTCAAGCCGGTTGCCGACGAGTCGGGCGCTTTCCGCGGGTATTGCCGGCGAACGCCGCGTCGGACGGCGCCTTGCGTCAGGAATCACCATTGTCGCGCTGACGCCGCCGCCGGCCGCGCCGCTCCGCCCACCAGACCTCGCTGCGCCGCCGCCAACGACGCACCATGGCGAATTCGTAGGACAGGACGACGAGGCCGAGGGGAATCATCCAGAAGCCGAGAATCGGCAGGAAGCCCAGGCAGCCGCCGAGGATCAGCAGGCAGCCGATGACGATTCGCACAAAGCGCGAGCGGGGCAGGACGAATTCGCGGCCGAGCAGATTGATCCGGCGCAGCCGCTCGCCGGAGACCGGATCGATCATTTCCTTGTCGCCCGCCGGGTCGATACGCTTGTCCATTTCCACCTGTTTCCGCCATCTGCCTGCGCCTGCCGCCCGGCATGCCGCGATTCCATATAGGATGCGACAGAACGTGCCGCAAAAAATGACGGATTCGCGCTTTGCAAACCGGAAAACTGTTTGCTATAGGCAGCCTCGTTCACGTGAGCAGGCTATTCCCCGGTAGCTCAGTGGTAGAGCAACCGGCTGTTAACCGGTTGGTCGCTGGTTCGAATCCGGCCCGGGGAGCCACTTCTCTAACATCTGCTTCCGGCTTCATCACCGCTGCGGCTGCGGCCCGGTCGGCCGCGCGCCTTCCGCTTTCCGAGACGGCAAAGTCTCTTTCGGCCGATGCGTTTGTAGAACAGCACCTCTCCATCATGGACCCGGAGGTCGCATAGCCCTGCCGGGTCAACTGACGGCATCTTGAAGTCGGCGGCCTTGGCGTGGATAACTATCATAGCCGGCCAACCAGCGGCCTTTGCGAAGGAGAACCGGCGCGGCAGCAAGCCGGCATAGGACGGGGAGGCCCATGAGCGAGATCGATATGGATCGAGCCGGACGGAACGGCGCAATCGTGCTCGACCGCGGCAATTTCGCCGACGCCACGCGCAATCTGCCGGCCCGCGCCCGCATGATGCTTTCGGTGGCGATGGAGATGCCGCGCGGCTCGCTCACCGTCCACACGCCCGAGGGCCTTTCGCTGAAAGTCGGCGGCAACGGGCCAGGGCCCGACGCCGAGCTGGTGCTGAAGAACTGGAACCTGCCGGGGCGCGCCTTCGCCGGCGCCACCATCGGGGTCGCCGAATCGTACATGGACGGCGACTGGGAAAGCCCCGACGTGACCGCCCTCTTGGAACTGTTCGTCGTCAACGAGGAGGCCGGCGAGACGGTCGCCGGCGGCGCCAACTGGCTGCTCACGACGATCCAGCGCATTCGCCACTGGCTGAACGAGAACACGCGCACCGGCTCCAAGCGCAACATCTCGGCCCACTACGACCTCGGCAACGCGTTCTACCGGCAGTGGCTCGATCCCTCGATGACCTACTCGTCGGCGCTCTACGCCACCGGCGCCAACGACCTGGAATCGGCGCAGGCGGCGAAATACCGGGCGCTGGCGCAGGCGACAGGAATCGGCCCCGGCGACCACGTACTGGAGATCGGTTGCGGGTGGGGCGGATTCGCCGAATTCGTCGCTCGCGAAATAGGCTGCCGAGTGACGGGCCTGACCATCAGCCGCGAACAGCACGATTTCGCCAAGGAAAGGATCGGCAAGGCCGGCCTGGCGGACAGGGTCGAGATCAAGTTGCAGGACTATCGCGACGAGACCGGGCGGTATGACCGCATCGCCTCGATCGAGATGTTCGAAGCGGTCGGCGAGAAATACTGGCCGGTGTTCTTCGGCAAGGTGCGCGACTGCCTCAAAAGCGGAGGCGCCGCCGGGCTGCAGATCATCACCATCAAGGAGGATGCGTTCCAGCGCTACCGCGCGCGGCCCGACTTCATCCAGCGCTATGTCTTTCCGGGCGGCATGCTGCCGACACCGTCGATCCTCAGGCGGCTGGGCACGGAACACGGGCTGACCTTCGCCGCCGAGCGCATCTTTCCGCAGGACTATGCGCGCACGCTGGCCGAATGGCGCACGCGCTTTCGCTCGTCGTGGGAAAAGATCGTGCCGATGGGCTTCGACGAGAGATTCAGGAAGCTCTGGGAGTTCTACCTGCATTATTGCGAGGCAGGCTTCCGCGCCGAATACATCGACGTTCGCCAGGTGATCTACAAGGCCTGAGGCGCTGGGGCTGACGCTCGGTTCAACCACCTGTCAGGTTTCGGGTGGCGGCCATGAGGCTGCGAGGGCAAACGTGCCGCATGTCCAATGAATGCGGGAGTTCGCTGTCATGTCCCTCATACGCTTCGTCGCAATGCCGACCGATCAGGTCCGCGCCTACCAGGCGGGCGGACCTGACGCTTACGGCTTGCCGCCGGAACGGCGCATCTCGGACGGCTCAGGCGTTCCCTGCCGGCACTGCCTGCGCCATGTAGAAGCCGGCCGGCCCTTTCTGACGCTGGCGCACCGCCCCTTCCCCGCACTTCAGCCCTATGCCGAGACAGGGCCGATCTTCCTTCACGCCGAGGCTTGCGAGCGCGCGGCGGAGGAAGACGTGCTGGCGCCGATGTTTCGCGCCACTTCGGACTACATCCTGCGCGGGTACTCCGCCGACGACCGTATCGTCTACGGCACCGGCGGGGTCGTCGAGACGCACAGGATCTGCGGACGGGCGCACGAATTGCTCGCTCGCGACGAGGTCGCCTACGTGCACATGCGATCGGCGCGCAACAATTGCTACCAGCTGAGGATCGAGCGCGGCTGACGACCGGCGGCGCAAAAAGAGGCCCGCCGGTATTTCGACCGGCGGGCCATGCTTCCACGCGGGAGGTGCGCGGAGGATCAGGCGGCCAGGACGGCCTTGGGCTCGACCATCTCGTAGCCAAGCGCCTCGGCCACGGCGGCGTTGGTGATGCGGCCCTTGTGGACGTTGAGGCCGTTGCGCAGATGCTGGTCGTCGAGGATCGCCTTCAGCCCCTTGTCGGCGAGTTGCAGCCCGTAGTGCAGCGTCGCGTTGTTAAGCGCATGGGCCGACGTGACCGGCACAGCGCCCGGCATGTTGGCGACGCAATAGTGGATTATGCCGTCGACCTCGTAGGTCGGCTCGGCATGGGTGGTGGCCCTGGAGGTCTCGAAGCAGCCGCCCTGATCGATGGCGACGTCGACCAGCACGGAACCCTTCTTCATGCCCGTCAGCATCTCGCGCGTGACGAGCTTGGGCGCGGCCGCGCCGGGAATGAGCACCGCGCCGACGACGATGTCGGCCGAGAAGCACTCTTCCTCCAGCGCCTCGACGGTCGAATAGCGGGTGTGGACGCGGCCGTTGAAGATGTCGTCGAGCTGGCGAAGGCGCGGGATCGAACGGTCGATGATCGTGACGTCGGCGCCCAGGCCCACTGCCATCTTGGCCGCGTTGAGGCCGACCACGCCGCCGCCCAGCACAGCCACCTTGGCCGGCAGCACGCCCGGCACGCCGCCCAGAAGGACGCCGCGACCACCATTGGCCTTCTGCAGAGCGGTGGCGCCGGCCTGGATGGCGAGCCGACCCGCCACCTCCGACATCGGAGCAAGCAGCGGAAGCCCGCCGCGCTCGTCGGTGACGGTCTCGTAGGCGACGGCGGTGACGCCCGATTTCACGAGGCCCTTCGTCTGCTCCGGATCGGGCGCGAGGTGCAGATAGGTATAGAGTATCTGGCCCTCGCGCAGCTGCGCCCACTCGCCCGGCTGCGGCTCCTTGACCTTGACGATCATGTCGGACTTCACGAACACCTCTTCGGCGGTCTTCGCGATCCTTGCGCCGGCCGCAGCATAGGCGGCGTCGTCGGCGCCGATGCCGGCACCCGCGCCGGTCTCGACCAGCACGTCGTGGCCGTGAGCGACATATTCGCGGACGGAGCCGGGCGTCAGCCCGACGCGATATTCATGGTTCTTGATTTCCTTGGGGCATCCGACGCGCATTGGCTTCCTCGTTATATCTGGTGTTCCCTATCCAGTTACGCTGAGATATCACGAAGCGCACCGAATGTGCTTGCGTATCCGATTGTTTGGCGGCACCAATTTCGTATAGTCTTGCGTCTTGATCGCCAATGTTCGAAGGATTCGTCAAATATGTCACTTGACAGGATCGATATCGCCATTCTGGAGACGTTGCAGAAGGACGGCCGCATCTCCAATGCCGCCCTTGCCGAGCGCGTCGGGCTGTCGCAATCGGCCTGCTCGCGACGCCTCGACAATCTGGAGAAGGAAGGCGTCATCCGCGGCTACCACGCCCGGCTGTCGAACGCGGCGCTCGGGCACCGGATGACTGCGATCGTCCACATCTCGCTTTCCGGTCAGTTCGAGAAGACGCTGGCCGATTTCGAGGCCGCGGTGAAGCGATGCCCCAACATCCTGTCATGCCATCTGATGTCGGGCGAATATGACTACATCCTGCGGATCGCGGCGCGCGACCTGGAGGACTACGAGCGCATCCACAAGGAATGGCTTACCGCCATGCCACATGTAACGAAGATCAACTCGTCCTTTGCATTGCGGGAAGTCATTGACCGCACCAACATCGGCATGAAGCCGGAAATGGCGTGATCGACCGCAAATCTTCGCGGCAGAATCTCCGAAACTTAGCCTCCGATTAAGTTCTATGCGGTTCAATCGCCGTCGTTGAACGGTCTTGTCCGACCGGGGGTGCGAGTTTGAAGTCGGATGTCTGTAGTGCAGAAGCTCCGGGCGGTCTTTCGCAAAAAGGCTGACTCGACCCGAACGATCGAAGAGACGCTTCGCGCGCAACGTGACAGCCTTGTCCTGCGCATCGATCGACTGGAAGCGCTGCACGGCCTGCGCATCGTTCCCCTGCTTTCCAATTTCCTCGGCGGCCATGTCGTTTGGTGGGCGCTGGGTGGCCCCGGTCGCCTCGACGTAACGCTTTGGCTGATCGCCATGCTGGCGGTGCTTTGCATCGACCTTGCCTCCGGCCACGCGATCCTTCGCAAGCGGCCGGACTTCGCCGATGCGGCGCGCGACCAGAGGCGCGCCATTCTGGTGTGCATGGCCTACGGAGCGGTCTGGGGCGCGCTGATGACGTTCTTCTTCGTCTCGGCCGGCCCCGATGAACGCCATCTCATCGCGGTCGTTTTGACCGCCTACCTCGCCTCATCGGCGCTGGTACTGGCGGCGGTGCCGGGCGCGGTCATCGGGTTCGCCACACCGATCGTGCTACAAGCGGTTCCCGTTCTCGTCATCGACGGCGTCCAGCGCAACGCCTTCCTGCTGATGATGATCGGCATCTATCTCGTATCCTATCCCCTTACACTCGGCCAATACTGGCGCTCGCTGGCCGAACGGTCGCGCGCGATGTCGGAAGTCGACGAGCAAAAGCACCTCATCAGCGTGCTGCTCGACGATTTCGAGACCAACTCCGACGACTGGCTTTGGCAGGCCGACGCGCAGCTACACATCCAGCGCATTTCGGAGGCCTTCACGCGCCAGTCGGGTCTTTCACCCGAACAAGTGGCAGGGATGCGGATCGAAGACTTCATCTCCGCCAGCCTGACCCTTGACGGCAGGCCCGACCCGGGCGCCAGGCAAGCGCTTGACAGGATGCACGCGCGGGAAAGTTTCCGCGACCTCGCGATCCGCATGATGGTGGACGACGAAGAGCGCTGGTGGTCGGTCTCGGGCACGCCAGTCTTCGGTCGCGATGGCGTTTTCGCCGGCTATCGCGGCATCGGCCGCGACATTACGCAGAAGCGCAGAGCGGAGCGCGAGCTGACCTTCCTCGCCCACCACGATCCGCTGACGGGCGGCGCAAACCGGGCCAGCTACAACCGGCAGCTCGACCTGCTCGGCCATGCCGTCTTGCGAGAGCGGCGGCGTTTCGCCCTGATCCAGTTCGACCTGGACGACTTCAAGGCGGTCAACGATACGGCCGGCCATGCCGTCGGCGACGATGTTCTCGCGGCCGCCTTTGCGCGGATCCGCCGGCACCTGCCGCCCGAGGCCTTCCTGGCGCGGATCGGCGGGGACGAGTTCGCCGCCATTCTCGAGATCGACCCGGATACGAACGCCGCCGAGCTGAACGCGATGGTGCACGAAACGGTGACCGCCGTCGCCCGCCCCTACGAAGCGGCGTCGGGGGTGTTCCGCATCGGAGCCAGCGCCGGCATCGCGATCATGCCCGACGACGGCACCGACGTGCGGGTCGTGATGCAGCTCGCCGACATCGCGCTCTACAACGCCAAGTCGGACGACGCCCATCGCGTTCATCTGGCCAGCGCCGCAGAAGGCGCGGCCTACGCCTACCGAAAAGGGCTGGAGCGCGACCTGCGCACTGCGGTCGAGCGCAATGAGTTCTGCCTCTACTTTCAACCGATCGTCGAGGCGGCAAGCGGGCGGACGATGGTCGTGGAGGCGCTGTTGCGCTGGCGGCATCCGCGGCTGGGCTTCGTCTCGCCGGCCGAATTCATTCCCATCGCCGAGCAGAACGGCGCGATCCAGCAGATCGGGCGGTGGGTGCTGATGGAGGCCTGCCGGCAGGCGGCATCCTGGCCACGCGACATTCGCGTATCCGTCAACATCTCGCCGCGGCAGCTCGACCGCGACGATCTCGGCACCACCGTGCTCGAAGCGGTCAAGGCCGGCGGCATCGCGCCTTCCAGGCTCGAAATCGAGATTACGGAGAGCGCCTTCCTCAGTGGCGTCGAACGGGTGCGCAGCACAGTCCGGCGACTGCAAGCCTATGGCGTGACGGTGGCCATGGACGATTTCGGCACCGGATATTCCAGCCTGTCGTCGCTGCAGGACGTTCCCTTCAACAAGCTGAAGATCGACCGGTCGCTGGTGGTCCGCGACCGGCGCGAGAGACGCGCCGTCTCGATCCTCAAGTCGATCGTGGCGATCGGCCAGGCGCTGGAACTGCACGTGACGGCAGAGGGCGTCGAGACGGCCGAGCAGGCGGCCTTCCTCAAGGGGCTGGGCGTGCAGAGCCTACAAGGCTATCTGTTCGCCAAGCCGATGCCGGCCGCCGAGCTTTGCGCGTTCTTCGCAGGGGAGCGGGAGCAGGATCCTGGAGCGCCGGCCCTTCCGGCAGGAACCCGCGCAGCCTGAGGCTGAGCCACTTTCCAGATTGATTCAGGCAGCGGGCCTAGAGCTCTGTTTTCGCACGGCGCTGACGATGCCGGGCTTCCGAAGCCGGAGAGAGGGGCGCTGGCTGCCCAACCCATCCCCCCGATCCAGCGCCGCGAAACAGCGTTTTATCGATAGCCGGCAAAATTTCATGTGGCTGACATTGCTTTCTGCTGGACTGCCTTCGGCATAGGCGCGATGCTTTCGCGCCACCTGGCCAAGACCAATCAATCCAGACGGAGAACGACCATGTCAGCCATGCTGCACCCAATTTCCCGACGTGCCTTCCTGGCCGGCTCCACTGCCGCCGGCGCGCTGGTGATGCTGCACCCCTTCTCGGCCCGCGCACAGGCCAACCAGGCCCACCTGCGCATCATGGAAACGACCGACCTGCACGTGCACGTATTCCCGTACGACTATTATGCCGACCGGCCGAACGACACGATGGGACTGGCGCGCACGGCGACGATCATGGACCAGATCCGCGCCGAGGCGACCAATTCGCTGCTTGTCGACAATGGCGACTTCCTGCAGGGAAACCCGATGGGCGACTACATCGCCTATGAGCGCGGCATGAAGGAAGGCGACCTGCACCCGGTCATCCAGGCCATGAACGTGCTGGGCTACGACGCCTCGACGCTCGGCAACCACGAATTCAATTACGGCCTCGACTTCATGATGAACACGCTGGCGGGCGCGGACTTCCCGTTTGTCTGCGCCAATGTCGCCAAGGGCCAGCTGGCGGCGAACGGCCGCGACGACGACCTGTTCCTGAAGCCGTACGCGATCCTCGACAAGACGCTGAAGGACGGCGCCGGCAACGAACACCCGATCCGCGTCGGATTGATCGGCTTCGTGCCGCCTCAGATCATGAACTGGGATTCGCGCCATCTCGTCGGCAAGGCGGCCGCACGCGACATCGTCAAGGCGGCTGAGGCCTGGGTGCCGCAGATGAAGGAGGAAGGCGCCGAGATCATCATAGCGCTGTCGCACTCCGGCATGGGACCCGAAGCCTATGAGGAAAACCTGGAGAACGCCTCCATCCTGCTTGCCGGCGTCGACGGCATCGACGCGCTGGTGACGGGCCACAGCCACCTCGTCTTCCCCGGCCCGCGCTTCGACGGCGTGGCCGGCATTGACAACGCCGCCGGCACGATCAACGGCAAGCCGGGCGTGATGGGCGGCTTCTGGGGATCGCATCTCGGCCTCATCGACCTGCTGCTCGAGCGTGACGGCAATGCGTGGACGGTGGTTTCGTCCACGAGCGAGGCGCGGCCGATCTCGCAGCGCGTCGACGGCAAGACCGAGGCGCTGGTGGAAAGCAAGGCGGAGGTGGAGGATGCCGTCCGTGCCGAACACGACGCCACGCTCGCCTATGTGCGCGCGCCGGTCGGCGAAACGTCGGCGCCGCTCCATTCCTACTTCGCGCTGGTGGCCGACGACCCGTCGGTGCAGATCGTCAGCCAGGCGCAGACCTGGTACATCGCCGACATGCTGAAGGACACCGAGTGGAAGGACCTGCCGGTGCTTTCGGCGGCAGCACCCTTCAAGGCGGGCGGGCGCGGCGGCCCCGAGTACTACACCGACGTGCCCGCGGGCGTGGTGGCGATCAAGAACGTCGCCGACCTCTACCTCTATCCGAACACCGTGCAGGCCGTCGTGATCACCGGCGCGCAGGTGAAGGAATGGCTGGAAATGTCGGCCGGCATCTTCAATCAGATCGAGCCGGGGTCGAGCGACCAGCCCCTGATCAACCCCGACTTCCCGTCCTACAATTTCGACGTCATAGACGGGGTCACCTACCGCATCGACCTGTCGCAGCCGGCGAAATACGATCCCAAGGGGGAGCTGGTGAATGCCGATGCAAGCCGCATCGTCGATCTCTCCTTCGACGGGCAACCGATCGACCCGGCGGCCCGCTTCGTTGTCGCGTCGAACAACTACCGCGCCGGCGGCGGCGGCAACTTCCCCGAGATCGGCCCCGACAAGGTGGTCTTCGAGGCGCCGGACACCAATCGCGACGTGATCGTGCGCTACATCGTCGAGCAGGGCACGATCAACCCGTCGGCCGACGCCAACTGGAACTTCGCGCCGATGGAAGGAACGACCGTGCTGTTCGAGACTGGCCCGAAGGCCGAGGCGTTCATCGCCGACGTCGAAGGCGTGACCATCGAGGCGGCCGGCGAAGGCGAGGCAGGCTTCGCGAAATATCGCATCACGCTTTGACCGCCCAAATGCGGACGGACGCCCCAAAGGGCGTCCGTTCCGTCCATCGCCGCAACAGCAATTAAATGCGTTAACCACTTCATTCCAAAATAGAATTCATTCACCTGGCAATAATGACCTTACCCCATTCTTCCGGAGAACAGGGGATAAACGGGGTTCCAGAATGCCGCTCGATCTACAGATTTCCTATCTCAATTCCGACCAGATACAGCCGGGCGACATCTGCCTGAAATATGGCGACGGTTCCGGCATCTCGAAGGCGATCAGCTTCGGCCAGAACCTGATGCAGGGCGACCTCGACAGTGGCAACACCAACATCGTCCATGCCGGCATTCTCTGCGACGACGAGAACATCGTCGAAGCGCAGGGCGACGGCATCTGCATCAACAACCTGCATTCCACCAACAAAAAATACGGCTACGAGGTCTATCGCTGCCTGCTCACCAACATCGCGCAGGGGGCCGCGACCGCGTCCACGATCGTTCTTGACGCGCACAAGGCCAGCCAGAACGCGAAGTATTCGCTCGCCGGCGCGGTCAGGTCTCTGTTCAGCACCAAGAAGGGCGCGAACAAGAGCGCCATCGACGTCACCATCGACCGGCTGACGAAAGGCAAGAAGCGGGACTTCTTCTGCTCGCAGTTCGTCGTCTACTGCTACCAGCTGGCCGCCGAGCAGAACGGCCTCGCCGCGCAGAACATGTTCGATCTCAGCGACACAGCCTACAGCCCGACCAAGCTGAAGGACTCGCTGTTCAAGAGCAGCTACTTCTTCAAGGCGGGAATGCTGCGGCCCGGCATCCGCTGAGAAGCATGCAAGCAGCCTGAAGGACAACACCCCAGGGCGGCATGGCAATGCCGCCCGGGCTTCGCATATGCCGGGGGCAACCGGCCGCGAACGAGCCTCGACCCGCCGGTCGGGGAACCGGCGGGCCGGGATGCCGCGCGGACGGAGGGGGACGATCTTCCGCGCGGATACTACTCTGAACCCGAACTACCTGAGGAATTCGTCGACACGGCGCAGCGTGACGCGGCGGTTCTGCCAGTTCTCGTAGGGCGTCGCGACGAGCAGGTATTCCTCGCCATAGCCGACCGTTTCCAGCGCGCGGGGCGAGATGCCGAACTCCCTGACGAGAACGCGCTTCAGCGAGGCCGCGCGGTGCTCGGAGAGGATGTAGTTCGAGTGGTCGGAACCGACCGCATCAGTGTGGCCCTCGACCAGGAAGCGGGCGTTCGGGCGGCGCGACATGATGCGCTGCATGGCGTTGGCGATCTGCTCGATCTTGCCATACTGCGAGTAAGGGATTTCGGCAGATCCGAAGGCAAAGTTGATCGACTGGATCTCGATCGACGGCGCGGCACGGCGCAGGTCCGGCCGGCGCTTGAACTGCTCGACGGTGACGCGATTCTGCGGAGCGACCCGCACCCGCGGCGAATTCTCGAGCTGGCGGATGATACGCTCGGCAGAGGGCATCTCGCGCGACTGTGCGTTGGCGACGCCCGGAATTGCGAGGGCCGCGACAGCGGCGGCGATCAGTATTTTGCGGATCATGTTCGTCTCCTTCGTCGGCCTTCGCGGCAGGCCCTTCGTTGATGGGGCCACTATCGCAAGGCGAGACTGAAACGGTTCTGAACGCGTCGTTGTCAGCCGTTCATGTTCCTTAATGCGGGCGTGGTGTCGGGAGTGGCGCCCCCAGGCGTTGGCGCTGTCAGGCAAAGCGCCGGGAGGTCCAGAGCGAAGGTCAGGCCCAGGGCGTCACCGTTTCCTCGGACCACGCATAGGGCGAAAAGCCGATGCGCTGGTAGAGTTGAAGCGCGCGCGGGCTGTCGAGCGTGTTGGTGTGGATGACGAGCCTGTCGGGCGTGTGAGCCCATGCGGCAAACACCGCCTCAGACAGGAAGAATCGGGCAAGCCCCCTGCCCTGAAAGTCTGGCGACAGGCCGAAATAGAGAATCTCGGCCTCGCCGGAAAGCCGCGACAGGTCGAGCTCGAAGAAGCCGGCGGGCGAGCCGTCGACATACAGCACCTGTATCTCGGTGTGCGGCGAGTGGATGGCCAGCGAGAGCTCCATGTCGGCCATCGTCCGGCGCAGCAGCCAATGATGCCGCCGGCCTACCTGTTCGTAAAGATAGCGGTAGAAGGCGAGCGGCATGTCGCGCGTCCTCATCAGAGCCAGCCTTGGTCCAAGCGGCATCGCCACCCGCATTGCGGGCGGGGCATTCATCTCCAGATGGGTGATGCGGGCTTCGAGCACGGCAGGCTTCGCCGTCTTGCCGGCCATTTCAGTCTTTCCCCGTCACGACCGGCGTGTCCTGGCGTCCACCCCATTCTGTCCAGGAGCCGTCGTAGAGTCGGTTGTCCTCATGGCCGATGGAAGCGAGCGCCAGCGAGATGACGGCGGCGGTAACGCCGGAGCCGCAGGAGGTGACGACCGGCGCCGAAAGGTCGAGGCCGGCCGATTCAAGTACGTCGCGCAACTCGTTGACGGGAAGGAGTTTTCCGTCGCGCGAAAGCGAGGTGGCCGGCACGTTGCGCGCGCCCGGCATGTGGCCCGAACGCATGCCGGGGCGCGGCTCCGGGTCCTTGCCGGTGAAGCGCCCGGCGGGGCGGGCATCGGCCACCTGCGCGGAGGCGCTGTCCACGATCGACCGCATCTCGTCGAGCGAAACCACGCGCTCCGCGTCGAAATCCGTCTCGAAGAAGTTCGGCGCGATCTTCGTCGGCTCGGCGCTGACCGGCCGGCCCGCCTCCTTCCAGCGATCGAAACCGCCGTCGAGCACATAGACGTCGCGCGCGCCCATGGTGCGGAACATCCACCACACGCGCGGCGCCGAGAACATGCCCGGCCCGTCATAGACGACGATGGTGTCCTTTTCGGCGAGGCCCATGGCGCCGGCGAACTGGGCGAAATGGCGAGGCGACGGGAGGGTGTGCGGCAGGCTCGATCCCGGTTCCACCACCTGCTCCTGATCGAAGAAGACCGCGCCCGGTATGTGGGCGGCATCGTACTCGGCGCGCGCGTCGCGGTTATGCGCCGGCAGGTACCAGGAGCCGTCCACGACCGAAAGGCCGGGTTTGCCCAGTCTTTCCTGAAGCCAGTCGGCCGACACGACGAAGGGGCTTGATTGCTGCACGCCGCATTCTCCTGCCAATCTTGTTGAAATCCGATGCCATCGCCTGTTCGAGGCAGGCGCTCAGCCTACCGGCATGGGGCCGAAGCGGATGCGGAAGCGGCGGTTCTCGCGCCCCTTCTTCTCGATCTTGCCGATATGTATCTCGCCGACCTCTGCTGTCGAGACAACATGGGTGCCGCCACAGGGCTGGGTGTCGATCGCGCCACTTTCGCCGATGCCGACGAGGCGTATGCGGCCGGAGCCGACGGGCGGGCGCACGTTCTTCGACTTCACCAGCGACGGATTGGCCGCCAGCTCCTCGTCGGTGATCCAGCGGGTGAACACGGGATGGGCGGCGCGAACCAGTTCCATCAGCCGCTCGGTCACCTCTTCCTTGGCAAAGCCAGCATCGGGAATGTCGAAGTCGACACGCGAATCGTCCTCACCGACCGCCGCGCCGGTGATCGGATAAGGGCAGACGACGGTCAGCAGATGGCAGGCCGTGTGCATGCGCATCAGCTTCAGCCGGCGTTGCCAGTCTATCTCGGCGGCAAGTGCCGCGCCGACCGGCGGGAGCGCCTGCCCGGCGGCGGGCACGTGGATGATCTCGTCCTTGGTCTCGCCCGTGACCGTCGCGGCGATGGCGATCTCGGTGCCGTCGTCGAGGCGGAAGCGGCCCGTGTCGCCCGGCTGACCGCCCGACGTGGCGTAGAACACCGTGCGGTCGAGAACGATGCCGCCGCGCTCGTTGACCCCAACCACGGTCGCGGGCGTCGCCGGAAGATATGCGTCGTCGCGGAAAAGTGCCTGCGTCACGGACGCCATCACGCCACCGCCTCGAACGGAACGTCGATCTCGGGGCTCGTCTCCATCCAGCCAGGCACCGGCAGGCCTTTCTCCCGCAGGAAGGCGGGGTTGAACAGCTTCGACTGATAGCGGGTGCCAAGGTCGCAGAGCACCGTCACGATGGTATGGCCCGGGCCGAGCTCGCGCGCCAGCCTGATTGCGCCGGCAATGTTGATGCCGGTCGAGCCACCGAGGCACATGCCTTCCTCCTGAACGAGGTCGAAGATGATCGGCAGCGCTTCAGCATCGGGTACCTGAAACGAGAAATCGGGCTTGAAGCCCTCCAGATTGGCCGTCACCCGACCCTGTCCGATCCCTTCCGTGATCGAGGAACCCTCGGACTTCAGCTCGCCGGTGGTGTAGTAGCTGTGGAGCGCCGCGCCCAGCGGGTCGGCCAGCGCGATCCTGACCGCGCTGCTGTTCTGGCGAAGCCCGGCGGATACGCCCGCCAGCGTGCCGCCGGTGCCAACCGCCGACACGAAGCCGTCGACCTTGCCGTCCGTCTGCCGCCAGATTTCCTGAGCGGTGGTTTCGATGTGGCCATCGCGATTGGCGACGTTGTCGAACTGGTTGGCCCAGATGGCGCCGTTCGGCTCGGTGCGGGCAAGCTGCTCCGCGAGGCGACCCGAAACCTTGATGTAGTTGTTGGGGTTCTTGTAGGGCACCGCCGGCACCTCGATCAGCTCGGCGCCGAGAAGCCGCAGCGCGTCCTTCTTTTCCTGGCTCTGCGTTTCAGGAATGACAATCACCGTGCGGTAGCCAAGCGCCTTGGCGACGACGGTCAACCCGATGCCGGTGTTGCCGGCCGTGCCCTCCACGATGACGCCGCCGGGCCTCAGCAGCCCCTTTTTCTCGGCGTCGCGGATGATGAACAGGCCGGCGCGGTCCTTGACCGACTGGCCGGGGTTCATGAACTCGGCCTTGCCGAGAATCTCGCAGCCCGTTTCCTCCGAGGCGCGCCTGAGCCTGATCAGCGGCGTGTTGCCGATCACGTCGAGAACCGAACCGGTCATGGGAACTCCTCGCTTCTTGCCATGGCGCCCTGGAGACGATCACGGGTTTCGCGCAGGGCCGCGCCATTCCACAACTGTCTCTAGAAACGCCGGCCCGCGCTTTCAAGGTTGGATTTTGCGCGCCGGCGACCTATGCAAGCTTATGGTTGCGCGGCGCAAGCAGCAGCGCCACCCTCGCAATTCGTCCACCGCCCCGCACGATCCGGAACCAGAGACCAAATAGAACCATGACGCTCTACAGGGCGAAACCCCGCGACGGCGTGGCCTGGATCACCGGGGCGAGCACCGGCCTCGGCCGGCAGCTCGCCATCGACCTGGCACGCGCCGGCTATGTCGTCGCCGCGACGGCGCGCGACGAGGCGCGGCTGGTCTCGCTGGTCACCGAGGCGGCCGGCGGGCCGGGGCGAATCGTGCCATTCCTGTGCGACGTGGCCAACGAGACGGCGATGGAACGGACGCTTGACGCCATAGAGGCCGAGCTGGGGCCGGTCGCGCTCGCCATCCTCAATGCCGGTGTCTACCATCCAACCCTCGGCGAGCGCCTCGATGCCTTCAACTTCACTTCTACCTATGCGGTGAACCTGCTGGGCGTTATTTTCGGGCTGGTCCCCCTTTCCGACAGGATGCGCGAGCGCGGCTTCGGCCAGATCGCCATCGTCGGCTCGGTGACGTCCTATTTCGGCCTGCCGGCGGCAGGCGCCTATGGCAGCTCGAAGGCGGCCCTCAACAGCCTCGCCCAGTCGCTGCGCTTCGACCTCGGCAAACTCGGCATCCGCCTGCAGATGGTCAATCCGGGCTTCATCGCCACGCCGCTGACGGCGAAGAACAAGTTTCCCATGCCGGGCCTGTTGCAAGTTGAGGACGCTTCGCGGCGGCTGATCGCGGGCCTCGAGCGCGGCGGCTTCGAGGTCACGTTTCCCAGACGGCTCGTCTGGCCCATGAAGCTGATACGAATGCTGCCGCAGGGAATGCGGCATGCGCTGCTGATGCGCGTGACGGGCTGGAACAAGCGACGCTTCGGCCGCAAGATCGCAGACTAGAAACGACCGGGAGGATCGCGCGGTGAAATGGCTGCTCCTGGCGCTGGCGCTTCTCATCGTTGCGGCAGGCGCGTGGCTTTCCGGACCAAGGGTAGCGGTCGACACCGCGGTGACCTTCGACGCCGCAACGCTCGGCGACGATCTCGACCAGTGGCTGGCCGACCGCGAGGCCCGCGTCGCCGGCATCCGGCCGGGACTGGCGAAGGAGATCGTCTGGGCCTATCCGCATTCGCGGGCGAAGACACCGCTCGCTATCGTCTATGTGCACGGCTTCTCCGCCTCGAAGGGCGAGATCAGGCCGGTGCCCGACCGGGTTGCCGCAGAGCTCGGAGCGAACCTTTTCTACACTCGCCTGACCGGCCATGGGCAGGACGGCGCGGCAATGGGCACGGCCAGCGTCAACGACTGGGTCAACGATTACGCCGAGGCGATCGCCGTCGGCCGGGCGCTGGGCGAGCGCGTCGTGGTCATCGCCACCTCCACCGGCGCGGCGCTCGCCACCTGGGCGGCCACGCAGCCGGCGCTGTCAGACGGCGTTGCCGGCTACGTCTTCGTCTCGCCGAATTATGGCGTGCAGGCCGCGGGCGCATCACTGCTGACAGGTCCCTGGGGAAGACAGCTCGCCAACCTCGTCGCCGGGCGCGAACGCGGCTTCACGCCGCGCAACGAGGCGCATGCGCGTTACTGGACGACCCCCTATCCGACGTCGGCGACACTGCCGATGGCCGCGCTGACCGAGCTAGCCGGCAGCGCGCCGGTCGAGACCGTCGGCGCGCCTGCGCTGTTCCTGTTTTCAGATAACGACAAGGTGGTGAAGCCCGAGCTGACGCGCGAGATGGCGGCCCGCTGGGGCGCTGGCAGCGAGATGCTGGTGATGGAAGGATCGGACGATCCTTCCAACCACGTGATCGCGGGCGACGCGCTGTCGCCTTCGACGACCGGACTTGCGGCCGGCCGCATCACGGAGTGGATCGGCTCCCGGCTTCCTTGAGCTCGGCCGGGGCCTTCTCCGGCCGGGCGTCCCGCGCGAAGAGATAGACCACGATGGCGAAGGCGAGCATCGCGGCGTAGAACCAGAACAGCGCCTGGAACGCGGCCGCCGGCTCGCCCGGCACCGCGCTTACGGTCACCACGCCGCCGGTGGCGAACTGCATCAACCCGACCGTGCCGATCGAGAAGAAGTTGAGTAGCGTCACCCCCCTGCCCGTCAGATGCGGCGGCAGGAACGCGCGCCCATGCGCCATCAGCAGCCCGAAGCTGGCGCCGGCGACACCGATCACCACCAGCATGGCCGTTGCCACGGCGATGCCGGAAACCGGGTTGAGCGCGATGGCGACGAGCGCGGCAAGGCTGATCGCATTGCCGACCACGGCCACCCATTTGCGGGTGCCGAACAGCGTGTCGAGCGGGCCGTAAACGAAATTGCCCACCACCATCGCCAGCGCCATGAACAGCGTGACCTGGCCGATCATCAGCGCGTCGGCGCCATAGACGTCGGTGAGATAGGGACCGGCCCACAGACCGCGGATGCCGGCCGCGGCCGCATAGTTAAGCCCGACCAGCGGGATGAGCGGCCAGAGCGCCTTGAGCCGCAGCAGTTCGATGTAGCCCGCAAAGCCGTTGTCGCCCTCGCCGCCCGCGTGGCGCTCGGGATCGTTGACGAAGATGAGGATTGCCACTGCGGTGGCGAGCGTGACGACGCCTAGGCCGATCATGACCGGGCGCCAGCCGAAGGCGTCCGCCGCGGCGGCCAGCGGCGACGCGCCGATGACATTGCCGAGCGAACCGACGCCGATGAGCCACGAAATGAGGATCGCCAGCCTGGCCGGCGAGAAGGTGCGGGCGAAGATGAACACCGACGCCATGAGGACCGGCGCGCAGCCGATGCCGATCATGGTCATCGCGGCGGTGACCATCCAGGGCTCGGTCGCGCCGGCGAACATGACCGCGCCGCCCCCGCCGCCAAGAGCCAGCATCACGGCCGCGGTGCGCTTGGGGCCATAGCGGTCGAGCGACACGCCGACTGCGAACTGGGAAAGCGCGAAGGCGACGAACCAGGCGCCCGACGCCAGCGAAAGCTGCGCCTTGGTGGCGCCGAGCTCGGCGATCAGCGAGGGCGTGAGCACCGCAAGAAACGAGCGGTAGAATTGCGACAGCACATAGGCCACCGCGAGCGCCGCAAGACCGGCCATGGAGCGTTTCCCGTTTTTTCGTGTTTGTGGACGCCCTTGCGGCCGTCGGTCGGGATTCGCGTTTAGTGGATCGAGCCGGAGCGCGCAATTGGGCCAGCGGCGCTGCCGCTGGCCCCAGTCAATCGCGTCAGGCGGCGCGGCGCGCGCCCTGCGGACGGCGACGGCCCCGGAACGGACGCTTTGCGCCCGGCTTGCCCGCGGCATTGGCCGGCGCGCCACCCGGCTTGCCGCCGAAGCGCTTCGGCCCGTTGCGGCCCTTCGGCGCCTGCCTGGCTTCACCGTCACCGGAACGGTCGTCATTGGCGGCCTCGAAACGACCCTTCGACGACTCGCCCTTGACGGGCGCCGGATCGGGCTGGTCGAGGTAGCTGGCGGCGACCGGCAGCTTCATGCGGATAATCCGCTCCACCTGACGCAGCTTTGCGTTCTCGGTCGGGTCGCACAGGGTGATGGCGATGCCGTCGGCACCGTTGCGCCCCGTCCGTCCGATCCGGTGAACGTAGCTCTCCGCCTCGTCCGGCAGGTCGAAATTGACCACGTGGCTGATGCCCGGCACGTCGATGCCGCGCGCGGCGATGTCGGTCGCCACGAGGATGCGCACCTTGCCATCGCGGAAGCCGTTGAGGGCGTTCTGGCGGGCGTTCTGGGACTTGTTGCCGTGGATGACGGCGGCAGCGAACCCGTCGCGCTCGAGGTCGCGGGTCACGCGGTCGGCGCCGTGCTTGGTGCGGGCGAAGACGATGACCGAGCGCATCTCCTCGTCGGCGAGCATCTCGGACAGGATCTTCCGCTTCTGCTTGGTGCGCGCCATCACCACCGACTGGTGGATCTCGCCGGCCGTGGTGCCCTGCGGGGCGACTTCGACGCGAACGGGATTGTAGAGAAGGCCGCGTGCCAGCTCGGCGATCTCGTCGGGCATGGTTGCCGAGAAAAGCGCCGTGCGGCGATCCTTGCGCGTCGCCTTGGCGATCTTCTTGACGTCGTTGATGAAGCCCATGTCGAGCATGCGATCGGCTTCGTCGAGCACCAGGAACTGGGTCTCGGCGAGGCTGACGTCGCGCTCCCGCACCAAATCGACAAGGCGGCCCGGCGTAGCGACGAGGATGTCGACGCCCGGCGCCATCTTCCGGACTTGGCTGGAGCGCGAAACGCCGCCAAGCACCAGTGCGGTGGAAATGTGCAAGCCCTTGGCCAGCACCTTGATAGTCTCCTCGATCTGTACCGCGAGCTCGCGGGTCGGGGCGAGGATCAGCGCGCGCGCAGTGCGGGGCAGACGCTTGGTGCCGAGGCCGATGATGTGTGCAAGGATCGGCAGGCTGAACGCCGCCGTCTTGCCGGAGCCCGTCTGGGCGATGCCGAGAATGTCCCGGCCTTCAAGCTGGGCGGGGATCGCCTGCTCCTGGATCGGCTTGGGCTCCGTGAAGCCGGCAGCGTGCGTGGCGCGCAAAAGTGCTCCGGCAATGCCGAGCGCGGCAAAACCGCCCTCGCTTGAGGAAACCTGCACAACTGTATTGTTTTCGTTCTTCAATTTATATCTTTCCTGCGGCCCGACACAACGTCCGCCGCGTGAGCACGCCTGCGGGGCGCAACCCGCGGCGCATGATTATGGTGAAACGACAAGGCGTCGGGACGCATGTCCCGCGCGGTTGCGCTGTCGCGCCCGCGCGTCATGTCGCGGGCTTTTTCGCCGCTTGCCGTGTCGGATGAAACGGAAGGGAGAATAAGACGCAACCAGTCCCCTGAGGAAAGCCGGAACGTCCGGCTCATGCGCCTTGTGGCCCGCATATGGGGCAATTCGTAGCTAAATGCAACCGAATATTGTGCGACGCACAAGGCGCGCCATCAGGCGGCGCGCGGCGTGCAACCGACAATACGATCCCGGCCGCTTCCCTTGGCGGCGTAAAGGCTGCGGTCGGCGCGTGCCATCAGCGCGTCGAGCGTCTCGCCTTCCTCGCGCAAGGCGACGCCAATGCTTGCCGTAACCCGCCGTCCGCGAAGGTCGCTCTTGCGGCCGATGCCGGCGATGCGATCGCGGATACGCTCGGCCACATCGAAGGCGATGCTCCTGTCGGCGCGCGGCAGGTAGACGCCGAACTCCTCGCCGCCCAGCCGGGCCGCAACGTCGCCTTCGCGCACGCAGCGGCCGATCGCGTCCCCGATTTCGCGCAGCACCCGGTCGCCCGCGCCGTGACCCAGCCGGTCGTTTATCTGCTTGAAATGGTCGATGTCGATGAACAGGAAGGCGCCTCGGCCGGCCTCGGTGTCAGCCAGGGCCGCTTCAGCATCGGCAAAATAGGTGCGCCGGTTGGAAAGGCCGGTGAGATCGTCGATCCGCGCAGCCCGGTCCAGCGCCGTCGCCATGAGACGCAACCGGTTATGTTGCGCAACGAAGAACGCCGCGAGCGGGTAGCCGACGATGAGCGCGATGATGCCGCTCAGCAGCATGTCGAGAAGCAGCCTGTCTTCAAAGAAGATCGAGTAGAACAGGACCACCAGCACTTCCGTCCCAACCAGCGCGGCGAGCACGATCAACGACGTCTGCTGCCGCATCGACAGGCGCTCGAACCGGAGCACGAGTGCGTTGGAAGAGGGGGGCATGTTTCACTTCCCAGGTTGTCGGGAGCGGATGCTAGGCCGGATTGGTGAAGAAACGCCTCGGGCAAATGGCTAATGCGACGTTAAGCATCCGCGGCGCGCGCCAGCTCCGCCAGCTTGAGGACCGTGTTCCAGTTGCGCGCGGTGTTTGGCACGCCAATGGACTTGTCGAATTTCTCGGCCATCTTCGAACGTCCAAAGCCATGTGGCGTATGGAGATAGGCGGTGCCGCCAACGACGGCGATGCGCTCGCCGTCGACCGCCACAGCACGAACGGCCTCCACCGCGCCCGCCGGCGGCTTGCCGTCAAGGATGGCGGCGTGAAGCTGGTTGCCCGCCTCCACCTCTGGAAACGGGTTGTGCGCAATGAGCTTGTCCCATTCGTCGCGCGACACCGCATAGACCGCCTTGTCGAAGCCGAATTCCTTGCGGCAGACGGCAGCCACCTTCGCCGCCACCTTGTCGCGCGGCAGCTCGCTCCTGAGCACCGCATTGCCGCTGTTGATGTAGGTCGCGACGTTTTCGAAACCCGCCTCGCCCAGCTTTTCCCGCAATGGCGCGGTCGGCAGCTGCGTCTTGCCGCCGACGCCCCGGAACAGGACGATCCAAACCGTCTTCCCGCTCATATCAGCAGCCCTGCCAGCACCTCGTTGTCGGTGATATCCTGGTGCGCCCAGCCGCCCTCGGCGAAGCGCCTGCGCAATATGTCGAAGTTTCGCGCGTCCTTCGTCTCGATGCCGATCAGCACCGAGCCGAAATTGCGCGCGGACTTCTTCAGATATTCGAAGCGGGTGATGTCGTCGTCCGGGCCGAGCAGATCGAGGAAGTCTCGCAAAGCACCCGGGCGCTGCGGAAAGCGGAAGACGAAGTACTTCTTAAGCCCTTCGAAGCGCAGCGCCCGCTCCTTGACGTCCGGCAGCCGCTCGAAGTCGAAATTGCCGCCGGAGACGACGGCGACGACCGTTCGGCCCTTCAGCTCCTTGCGCGAATAGTCCTTCAGAGCGTCGATGGCCAGCGCGCCGGCCGGCTCAAGCACCACCCCCTCGACGTTGAGCATCTCGATCATCGTCGCGCACAGCCGGTCCTCCGGCACGAGATGCACGTCACCGGCCGCGAAGTTCCTGAGCAGGCGGAAATTCTCCTTGCCGATCTCGGCCACCGCCGCCCCGTCGACGAAGTTGTCGACACCGTCCAGTTTCACGCGCCTTCCCGCCAACAGGCTGTTTCGCAGGCTGGGGGCGCCGGCCGGTTCGGCGAAGGCGAAGGCAGTCGACGCGCCCGCCTCGCGCAAATAGCGCGTGACACCGGCCGAAAGTCCGCCGCCGCCCACGGGCAGGATGGCGAGGTCAGGCGCCCTGCCCTCGCGCATCTGCGCCATCAGTTCGTGGGCCACCGTCGCCTGCCCCTCGATAATGTCGCGATGGTCGAAGGGCGGCACCATGAGCCCGCCGGAAGCCTCGGCGAACCCGCGCGCAGCGGCGTAGCATTCGTCGAAGAAGTCGCCGACAAGCCTGATCTCGATCGCGTCGCCGCCGAACATGCGCGTCTTGTCGATCTTCTGCTGCGGCGTGGTCACCGGCATGAAGATCACGCCCTTCTTGCCCAGGTGCCGGCAGACATAGGCGAAACCCTGCGCATGGTTGCCTGCCGAAGCACAGACGAAAACGTCGGCCTGCGCGCCCGCGGCAAGGGCCTTGCGGAAGAAGTTGAACGCACCGCGTATCTTGTAGGAGCGGACGGGCGACAGGTCCTCGCGCTTGAGCAGGATGCGCGCGCCCGTCTTCTTCGACAGGTAGGCGTTCTCCTGCAACGGCGTGGCCGGGAAGAGGCTGCGCATGGCTTCGGCCGCGCGGGCCACGTCGCTGATGAAACCGGCCATTGACCTCGTCCTTCGGCTTTTGGGCGGCTATTGCATATTCATACGGGTGACGCCACTCTTCGCGCCGCGCCGCCAGCTCGAGGCACCGATTCCCGTGCAGTATTCCACCGTCCGCGCCGCGATCCACGTCGCGTCGGTGTTCGCGATCTACCTGTCATTCGCGATGCTGGTGCCGGCGGCCGTCGATCTTTACTACGACAATGACGACTGGCAGGTCTTTGCGTTCTCAGCCTTTTTCACCGGCGGCCTGGCGCTTGCCGTTGCGATGGCCACACAGGGCCGCCCGCCGCCGATCTCGTCGCGCTTCGGCTTCTTCGTCGTCAACCTGCTGTGGCTGACCACCAGCCTGATCGGCGCCGTGCCGCTCTACGCCTCGTCGCTGGAATTCAACCTGGCGGACGCCATCTTCGAGGCCGTTTCGGCCACCACCACCACCGGCGGCACCGTCATCATCGGCCTCGACAACATGCCGCCCGGCATCCTGCTGTGGCGGTCGATCCTGCAGTGGATGGGCGGGCTGGGGGTCATAGCACTCGGGCTGTTCGTGCTGCCGTTCCTCAATGTCGGCGGCGTTTCCTATTTCCGGATCGAGACTACCGACATCAACGACCGGCCGTTCGAGCGCTTTTCGACCTATACGATCAGCCTGATCGCGATCTATTCGACGTTCACGCTGGCATGCGGCCTTTCCTACGCCGCCGCCGGGATGGGCGGGTTCGAGGCGCTCAACCACGCGCTCGCCACCGTCTCGACCGGCGGCCTTTCCACCCACGACGCCTCGATGGGCTATTACGCCGACAACAACGCGATCCTGTGGGTGGGCACCGTATTCATGTTCACAAGCTCGCTGCCGTTCTCGATCGTCATCCTTCTCACGGTGGCGGGCCGGCTCGACGCGCTGAGAGATCCTCAGATCCGCATTTTCGCCTCCTATGTCGTCGTCATCGTCTTCGCCGTGGCGGTCTATCGGCGGGTGGCGACAGGCGACCCGCTGTTCGATACGCTCACCCACACCGCGTTCAACTTCGTCTCGATCATCACCACGACCGGCTTCGCCAGCGACGACTACACGCAGTGGGGGCCGTTCGCCGTCGCCTGCGCTTTCGGAGCCATGTTCCTCGGCGGCTGTTCGGGGTCGACGACTGGCGGCATCAAGGCCTACCGTTTCCTTATCCTGTTCGAGCTGCTGGCAAACGGCCTGCGCCGCTTCATCTATCCCAACATGGTGCTGACGGTGCGCTACGGCGACCGGCCGGTGGACGATGCGATGCAGCGGGCGGTCGTGCTGTTCATCTCCGCATTCCTCGTGATCTGGCTGATCCTCACCGTGCTTCTCGCCGCGACAGGGCTCGACCTGATGACCGCTTTTTCCGGAGCGCTCACAGCCCTGACCAATATCGGCCCCGGGCTGGGCGACGTGATAGGGCCGGCGGGCAATTTCTCGTCGTTCCCCGACGCCGCCAAATGGATGATGGCGCTCGGCATGCTTCTGGGCCGGCTCGAGATCCTCGCAGTCCTCGTCATCTTCACGCCCGCCTTCTGGCGCCGCTGAGATTGCACAGGGCGAAACTCCGATCCATGATCGACGCTGCCGGCCGCATGCGGCCAACGTTCCGGAGTTCGCCGTGACCGCGTCTTGCCGAACCATGCTCATCGCCGTGGCACTCATGGCAGCAGTTCTTTCGGGTTGCGCGGGCGGCGATCACCGGCTGCTCGACGCCGTCGCGGCCGAACAGGCCCAGATCGCCGGCACGCACCGGCTGTTCGTGGCGACGACGCGCGCACCGGCAGACGACCCTGCAGAGCTTTTCGGCGGCGGACGCGCGGAGAACCTCAACTTCGCCCGCGTCGACGTGACGGTTCCGGCCACGCATGAAACCGGTCGCCTCGAAAAGCCGCGCTCCGGAGAGCGGCGCGACGCATCGCGCCATTTCGCCGCCAGGGAAGTCGGCGTGTTCGGCTCCGAGAACGATTTCGCCGCCGCACTCCGCGAGAGCCTGTCGCACACCGGCGGCCGGGCGCTGGTCTTCGTCCACGGCTATCGAACGGCCTTCGACGGCTCGGTCTACCGCGGGGCGCAGATTGTCCACGATTCGGGCTATGGCGGCACGGCCGTGCTTTTCTCTTGGGCGTCCACCGGGCGCACGGTCGACTACATCTACGACAACAACTCGGCCACCATCGCCCGCGACGGGCTGGAGCGGACGCTGCGTCTGCTGCGCGACAACGGCGCGCAGCGCATCGACATCGTCGCGCATTCGATGGGCAACTGGGCGACCATGGAGGCGCTGCGCCAACTGGCGATCACCGGCGACCGAGATATAGGCGCCAGCCTCGGCGACGTGGTGCTGGCGGCGCCTGACATCGATGTCGACGTCTTCAAGAGCCAGTTGCGGCGGATCGGCAAGCCCGACAGACCATTCTTTGTGCTCCTGTCGCGCGACGATCGCGCGCTCCTCGCCTCGGCCATCATCGCCGGTAACCGACCGCGCGTCGGCGACTACGGAAACGATGCGGAGATCGCCGAACTGGGCGTGGTGGTCGTCGACCTGTCGGCGCTATCCGGCGGCGACCGGCTGAACCATGCCAAATTCGCCGACAACCCGCTGCTCGTCCAGATTCTCGGCGAAAGACTCAACGCGGGCGACGCCTTCGGCAGCGACACGGCCGACGTCACGCATCGTATCGAGAGACTGGCGCAGGGCCTTGGACAGACGCTGGGAAGTGCGGCCGAAATCGTCATCACGACGCCGCTCGAAGTCATCAACATCGCCGTCGGGGGGCGATAGCCGCGAATAGATGCGAAAGCGACCGGTTTTCGGTGTCTGCTACGTCTTTTTTTAATGGCGCAACGGTTCGGTTTGCGCGATGAAATCGCGTTCGAGTCTGACGGATGGGCGATGCCAGTAACCAAGACCTCTTTCGTGCGCACCAGCGCCGTCCTGCTCCTCGTGGGGCTGGTCGCGCTGATCGGCATCGTCGGGTCGATTATCTGGCTCGTTGAACGCAGCCAGCAGCATTTCGAAGAGGTGATCGAGGCGCGCGACGTGCGCACGGCGACGGTTCAGCTTCGCCATGCTCTCAACCGTGCGGAGTCGAGCCAACGGGGCTACCTGCTCACACTGGACGAACTCTATCTTGAGCCCTACCGGACCTACGTCGAAGAGATCATTCCCGACTACGAAATGATGCGGGATCTTCTGGCGCCCTATCCGCAGGCCGACGCGGCTATGGCACAGTTGCGCGAGGGGCTCGACATCAAGATCGCCGAGATGGAGCAGACGATCCAGCTTGCGCGCGATGGCAGGAGGGAAGAAGCCACGGCCATCGTGGCGTCCGACCGCGGCCAGACAATCATGGAAGAAGCACAGACGCTGTTCACGGCAGTGATCGCCGCCGCGGACGAACGCCTGACCGAAGGCGCGGAAGAGCAGCGCACTTCGGCTACGGCGCTGCGCTGGACGGCGATCCTCGGCGGCATCGTCATCATTCTGGTCGTCGGCGGCTCGGTGGCTCTGACGCTGGCCTATACGCGCGACCTCGTCGCGGCGCGGCAAACGGTCGAGGCGCTGAACACCGGCCTGGAAGAACGGGTCGCGGAGCGAACACAGGACCTGATGCGCGCCAACGAAGAGGTGCAGCGCTTCGCCTACATCGTCACGCACGACCTGCGCGCGCCGCTGGTCAACATCATGGGATTCACAAGCGAGCTGGACGAGACGATGAGATCGATCCAGGCCTATGTGCTGTCCGAGCGAGGCGCGTTGAGCGAGCAGGAGATCCGCGATGCGCGCACCGCCGCGTCCGAAGACCTGCCGGAGGCGATCGGCTTCATCAGGTCTTCGACACGGAAGATGGACGGCCTGATCAACGCGATCCTCAAGATTTCCCGCGAGGGTCGCCGGCAGATCAAGCCGGAGCGCATCGAGCTCAAGGAACTGCTTGCGGCAAATCTCGCCACAGTTCAGCATCAGGTCAGCGAGGCGGACGGAGAGACGCATCTGGACGTCGACGCCCCTGCGGTGATCTCCGACCGGATGTCGCTGGAGCAGGTCATCGGCAACCTGCTCGACAACGCCGTCAAGTACCGAGACAAGAACCGGCCGCTCGAAATCCGCGTCAGGGTCGGACGCGCGCCCGGAAACCGGATCCGCGTCAGCGTCGCCGACAACGGTCGCGGCATCGCGCCCGAGGATCACACCCGGGTCTTCGACCTGTTCCGTCGCGCCGGACAACAGGACCAGCCGGGTGAAGGCATCGGGCTGGCGCATGTGCGCACGCTGGTGCGCAGCCTCGGTGGCGACATCGAACTGCAATCGGAATTCGGACGCGGCTCGACCTTCTCGGTCACCCTGCCCGTCGACATCAGGACAATCGCAAGGAGTATCGACGCATGACGAACGCCAAACCCGTCACGATCGTCATGATCGAGGACGACGAAGGCCACGCAAGGCTGATCGAGAAGAACATTCGCCGCGCCGGCGTGAACAACGAGATCATTCCCTTCGAAAACGGCACCGAAGCGCTCAACTACCTTCTGGGCGCGGACGGCTCGGGCAAGGTCAGCGCCAACCGGCATCTGCTGGTACTGCTCGACCTCAACCTGCCCGACATGACGGGCGTGTCGATCCTGGAGAAGGTCAAGAGCAACCAGCATACGCGGCTGTCGCCTGTCGTGGTATTGACGACGACGGATGACGAGCGCGAGATAAAGCGTTGCTACGACCTCGGCGCGAATGTCTACATCACCAAGCCGGTCGACTATGATGGCTTTGCCAACGCCATCAGACAGCTCGGTCTTTTCTTCTCGGTCATGCAGGTTCCGGAGACAGAATAGGTGCCCAACCGTCAGTACCGGGTTCTGCAGATCGACGACGACGCGGCCCTCGCCCGGCTGGTCGAGAAGGCGCTGACGCGTCGAAGCTATGCCTACGAGCATGCCGGGAATGCCGATGCGGGCCTCGACCGCATTGCGCAGGGCGGCGTCGACCTTGTCGTGCTCGACCATTTCCTCGGGACCGGCACCGGCACCGACGTGCTGGCGCGGCTGGCCAAGAGCCATCCCCGGCTGCCCGTCGTCTACGTCACCGGATCGCAGGATCCGGCCGTTGCGGTCGAAGCACTGAAGGCGGGCGCCGCCGACTATGTGTTGAAGGCCGTGGGCGACGAGTTTCTCGTGCTGCTCACCAGCGCGGTCGAACAGGCGATCGAGAAGGCGCGGCTGGAGCGGCTGCGCGAACTTGCCGAGCAGGAGGTGCGCGCGGCGCGCGACCGCGCCGAGATCCTGCTGCAGGAGGTGAACCACCGCGTCGCCAACAGCCTTTCGCTGGTGGCCGCGCTGGTGCGCATGCAGGCTTCGGCAGTCTCGGACCCGATGGCGAGCGAAGCGCTCAACGAGACACAGGCCCGCATCTCGGCCATCGCGGGCCTGCATCGCAGGCTCTACACATCGGACGACGTTCGCTCGGTCTCACTCGACTCCTACCTCACCACCCTCGCCGAAGAACTCGAGACGGCGATGAGGGCATCGGGCAACCGCTCGCGTGTGCGGCTCGACCTCGAGCCCGTCACCATCCCGACCGACAGGGCGGTTTCGGTCGGCATGATCGTCACCGAGCTTCTTACAAACGCCTACAAATACGCATATCCGGAAGGGACTGGAGGCGAGGTGCGCGTGCTGATGCGCCGCCGCTCCGATACATCGGCAGTGCTGACTGTGGAGGACGACGGCATCGGCTGGGACGGCACCAGCAAGCCGAAGGGGACCGGACTTGGGACCCGCATCGTCAACGCGATGGCGGCGCAGCTCGGCACCAGCATCACCCATGGCGACGGCAAAGGCGGCACGCGAACCTCGCTGGAGCTGGAGCTTGGCGAATAAGCGCAGGCGATGAGCGCACCCGACGGCCGGCGCGCTCAGATTCCCTTGGATTGCAGGAACTGCTCGAAAGATGCCGCCGCCTGGGTGACGTCGAGGGCGCTCTGCCAATCAACGGCCATGTTGAACAGCCAGTCGATGACCTGATCCTCGTCATTCAGCGGAATGCGCGCCCTGCTCGAACCTCCATTCTCGTCCGGCACGTCAACCTCGATCATTACCGGATAGGTGAGCGTGTCCCGCTGCTGCACGAGGTTGTCCGCCTGGACGATGTGCGACCCCAGAAACCGGTTCGGACTGGCGGCGCCGGGCCAGAGGTTGTCGACCTGATTGAAGAGCGATTTCGCCAGTTCCCAGATGCCCCATTCGATCTGTGCCCTGGACGAGCCACCGGTGGTGATGCCGCATCCCGAGAGGTAGCTCTGGGCGTCGCTCAGGGTTCCTCCCACCAGGTTCGCCGTGATGTGCTCGCGCATCACCCACCAGGCGACCACATGACGACGGTCCTGACCTCGGGCTGTCGGCACCGCGGCCGTCGCCACGCTGTTCCAGCTCGGCCGCGAGATGGTGACGCCCGTGATCGTCGCTCCGTTCAGTTGTACCGACGCCGGCATGATGTCCCCCATCGCTGCGCTGCCCAGACGGCGCGTTTTCGATTCCCTCGATGAGCATATCGCGCGCTAGCCAGACCGCCACATCCGGATGCGCGCGGCAAGCAACTCAGATGAACAGGTCGACTTTTCCGAAGGTGCGAACATCCACCAGCCCGAGGTCGGAAATCCGCAGTTCCGGGATCACCACCAGCGCCAGCAGCGAATGCTGCATGTAGGCGTTATTGAGCGTGCAGCCGACCTCGCGCATCGCGGCGACCAGCTTTGCGGCCTTTGCCGCGACCACCTCTGCGCGCTCGTCCGACATCAGGCCTGCGATCGGCATCTCCACAAGCGCCAACTCGCGGCCCTGCGAGAACAACACCACGCCACCGCCGACCTCCTTCAGCCGGTTGGCAGCCAGCGCCATGTCGGCCTTGTTGGTGCCGACCACGATCATGTGGTGAGAATCATGCGCCACCGTCGAGGCGATCGCGCAGTCCTTGTCATAGCCGAATCCAGAGACGAAAGCGTTGACCACGCCGCCGGTGCCCCGGTGTCGCTCGACCAGCGCGATCTGGCAGACATCGTTGTCGCGGTCCATCGCCACCAACCCGTCCTCGACCGGCAGGTCGGCCTCCAGCGCCTTCGTCGGAGCCTGATTCTCGATGACGCCGATGACGCGCGCGCGCACCGAGTTCGCACCTTCGGGCGCGGCGATGTCGAAATCGACCGCAGCAAGCGTCCTGCCCAGATTGACGGTCTTCTTGATGTCAGCCGGATAGTCGTAATGCGGTATCTCGATATCGAGCCTGCCGTCCTTCGCCAGCCGGACGCCGCGTCCGTAGACCTCGTCGATAGCGAGCGCGGCGAGGTCGGAGACGACTAGGAAATCGGCGAGCCTGCCCGGCGCAATAGAGCCGATCTCACGCTCGAGGCGGAAATGCTGGGCAGTGTTGATCGTGGCCATCTGGATCGCCGTGATCGGCTTCAGGCCATGCGTGATGGCGTGACGGACGACGCGGTCCATGTGCCCCTCTTCGACCAGCGTGCCGGAATGGCTGTCGTCGGTGCAGAGGATGAAATTGCGCGGGTCGAGCCCCGCCTCGGTGATCGCGCGCACCTGGGTGGCGACGTCGTACCAGGCCGAACCCAAGCGCAGCATCGCCTTCATGCCCTGCCGGACGCGGGCGATCGCATCCTCCATCGCCGTGCCCTCGTGGTCGTCCTCAGGCCCGGCGGCGACATAGCCGTGGAACGGCAATCCGAGATCGGGCGAGGCGTAGTGGCCACCGACCACCTTGCCCGCCTTCATCGTGGCCGCGATCTCGGCGACCATCAGCCTGTCATTGGCGACGACGCCCGGGAAATTCATCACCTCGCCCAGCCCGATTATGTTCTCCCATGTCATCGCCTCGGCAACGTCGTTCTCGTCCAGCGTCGCACCGGGCGTCTCCAGTCCCGGCGCAGAGGGCACGCAGGAGGGCATCTGGACGTGGACGTTGACCGGCATGGCGAGCGCCTCGTCGTGCATGAGGCGAACGCCTTCCAGCCCGAGCACGTTGGCAATTTCGTGCGGATCGATGAACATGGTCGTCGTGCCGTGCGGAATGACCGCGCGACAGAACTCGGTGACCGTGACCATGCCGCTCTCGACATGCATGTGGCCGTCGCACAAGCCCGGCACCAGATAGCGCCCGCCAGCATCCAACACCTGAGTTGCCTCGCCGATGGCGTGGGAGGCGTCGGGACCGCAATAGGCGAAGCGGCCCTCGACGATCGCAATGTCGGTGCCGGGGATGATCTCGCCGGAATGGACGTTGACCCAGCGCCCGTTGCGCACCACGAGGTCGGCGGCGGCGCGGCCGGTCGCAACGTCGACGAGGCTCGGGGCGATCTCGCTCCAGGGTTTCGGGCGGGCGAAGGCGGACTTTGCGGTCATCGAGTGGAATCTCCTTTGCCCGGACTGTGCCAAGCCCGCGCGCCAAATGCCAGCCGTTGCCCCCTGCCGCATTCGGCCACAATCGGCCATAACATCGCACAGACTGCTCCCGGAACTTAAACGATGGCCGACGCCGCACCTCCCCGCAAAGCGCCCTCATATTTCAGCGGCGGTTTCTTCCGCATGGGATCGGACGAGCCGCAGTTCCGGGTGACGGGCAAGTTCAAGTTCGAGTTCTTCGGCGAACAGGAGGACGACCCCGAACTGGCAGCGCGCTACTACGCCGGCGACATTGCCGAGGCCTTCGCACGAGCGCGCTGGCGCTCGTCGAGCGGCTGGACGATCGTGCCGGGCGCGCGCCGGCACGAGGGGGATCGCCACGAGGTCGACTTCGACGCCTCGCACCCGGCTCGCCCCGGAGCGGCGGCCGGCACGCTGCGGCTGGCGCCAGACCCCAGCAACTGGGTCCGGGCCGATGTGGCAATCGCCGGCGAGACATACTTTACCGGCTTTTTCGACAGGGTATGGGAGCAGTTCGACATCTGGCCCGCCGGGGCCGACGGCGACGGCGAAGCGCCGGCGCGCATCGGCAAGCGCAAGAACTGGGTCGGCATCGACATCGCGTTCTGGCCACGCCTGGAGCCGATAGCGGACGAAGGCGGCCTTATCATCGAGATCGACGAAGACGAGTGAGCCCGGTCGGCGGCGCGCCAATCCTCCGAAGTCGCAGCCTCGCGGTCGTTCGGCCCGCTCGGCAGATCAGTTCAGCGGCATTCCCAGCGCACGCGCGCGCCGCCGGTCGGCACCTGCCGGCACGACAACAGGTCGTTCGACTGGCGGGGCCTGACTTCGGGACTCCTGCGCCGTGGCGGGGGTGCATGGTCGGTCGCGACCAGCATCCGGGGCGGCGGCGACGATGCGGGACGATAGGGAAACTGCTCGCGCGGATCGCGTCGGTTGGGCGTCAGCGCCACGATCGGAACGGCCCCGAGTTGCCTGACTTCCGGCACATAACGCGGTTCGAGGCTGCCATCGGACGTGCGCACGCAAGCCGTGAGCGACACGGCCATGCAAACCGCCACCGCAGAAAGATTCGACCCTTTTGGCAAGGTAAAGCGCCCCGTTCATCAATGTTGATGTCGTGCGCCCGATTCGTGATCAAATAGTGGCGAAATATATCCGCGCGGCAGAACGATGGCGCGAGAAAGAGAAAAATCGTCGGCCAGGCTCGACATGGTGCGGGCGGCGGGGATCGAACCCGCATAGCCGAGGCTGAGGGATTTTAAGTCCCTTGCGTCTACCAGTTCCGCCACGCCCGCAGTTAACAATTACAGTCGCTTAAGCTAAGTCGCTCCGGATGAAAAGCCGGTAATTGGCACCGAATTGGCACCGCAGGTGCCGCTCAACGTTCGGCACCCGTTCTCATGGCAGCGTCCATTACATCTGCCGCTCCATCATCGGTCTGCTTGAACAGGTGCGCGTACACCGTCAGCGTGACGACGGGGGAAGCATGCCCGAGCCGACGGCTAATCTTCACAACATCGAGCCCGCTTGCGATCAAGGCCGAAGCGTGGGTATGCCGCAGGTCGTGGAAGCGAACGCGCGGCAGCTTCTTGGCCTTGATGAAGTCGCGCCATGTGCCAGAGACACGCGACGGCGCGATTGGCGCAGCTTCGTGGTCGCAGAACACGAGAGCGTCTTTGCCAGGCTTCCCAAGGCCGAGCGCGAGCCGCTGTTCGAGCTGCCGCTTGCGATGCTCTTGCAGGACAGCAGTGGCGCTCGCCGGCAGTGAGATCGTGCGCACGCCCGCCTTGGTCTTCGGCTTCTTGAGTCGCAGGCCGTGGGCCTTGGTTTCCTCAAGGCTAAACTCGACGCGCACGCTGCCTGCGTCCAGATCAACGTTTCGCCACGCAAGCCCCATGACTTCGCCCTGACGCATGCCGGTGCCGACCGCCAGCACAGCTATAGGATGGAGCCAATGGCCAACTAGCGCAGCCAAGACCGGCGCGATCTCGCCTTCCTGCAAGATGACGGTTTCTGTCTTGCTCCCCTTCGGAAGCTTGCGCCCGGACGCGACGTTGCGGCCCACCTTCTCGACTTCCAGGGCATCGGCCAACGCCAGATGAAGGACGCGATGCGCCTGACGAACGGTGGCGGCGGAAAGTGGCCGCCCATCCTTCCCGCCTGATGTCCGCAGGGTTCGGTGCCACGTACTGACTTGTGCCGGGCGCAACTGCTGAAGCTGGACCGTCCCGAGATGCGGTACAATCTGCTGCTCGATCAGTCGATCGAATCGTTCCCTCGTCGTCTCGGCAAGGTCGAAATTTCCGGCGAGCCAGCCGCGCACATGTTCGCCAACAGTCTCACCCGTACGCGCGACATAGGTGCCGCCATCCAGTTGCGACAGTCGCTTGTTCAGCTCGCGCTCTGCGTCCTTCTTTGTCCCCTTCACGGTGACGTACTCGGTCAGCCGCTTGCCCGTTGCCGGGTCGGTACCGAGATCGAACTTGAGACGCCAAGAGGACTTGCCGCGTTTTGTGATGTTACCGCGCATAGGAATTGGACCTTTCTAGAAGGCTGCCGCTGAATAAGTGGCAGATCAACTGTCGGGCTTTCCCTCCCGTACAGCGCGAGTTTTTATGATGTTTTGCTCACGCGCCTTATTGATTTCATCCTGCATAGCCTTTCTCTCCTCGGAAGCCTCGGTCATTGCGGCGTGCATGGTAGAAGCCCACTTGAACGGCACAATTTCGCCGAGCAGGGCCATGAAGCGATTGTTGGCCTCCGCGATATTGTTTGCCATGTCCCGGAGTTCATTTCTTACGATCCGGGCTACCCCGTCGCGATAAGCAGCGGCGTCGACGTCCTTGATCTCTTTCAATTTGTGCCATGTACTGTGCGTCGCCGATTGAGTGTCGACCAAGGCTTCGGCCACGCCATCGGCTTCACGATCAAAGACCAGACCGATCTGCACCAAGCGCCGAATGGCTTCTGAGCGAGAAGCTACCCGGTTCGCCCACCGCCAATCGTCAACAGCCTGTATCTCGTCTTCCGTAATCACCATCTGGAGGCGCTTCGATTCGCTTTCGCCGAGCCGGGGTCTGGCCATCCCGTCTTGTCCCTATTTTTCCGTTTCCTGAGTAAATTACACACAAAATGGTTGCGCGCAAGCCTGACGGGGTCTAAGGCGGATTAAGTGTGTAAGTTTGGAACGCAACGGGAACTCTATGACCCTCGACGAAGCTCTCACGCATGCCACCCTGCCTGTGCAGACCGCCGGCCATATCTTTTTCGGCCTAGGCCGAAACGCTGCCTATGAGGCTGCCAAGCGAGGCGACTTCGATACCATCAAGATTGGCGGGAAGATCGTGGTGCCCGTCGCACCGATCGCTGCGAAGCTCGGTCTAGCAATGCGGATTGGAGCATCGGAGCGCTCTGCCGCATGAGCCGTCTAACCGTGACACCGTCCGGCCGCCCCTACACTGCGCCTATGGGCAGCCAGTTCTCGACCATCCGCACAGCAGACGGCACGGTGATCGTTCGCGATCCCGCTTCTGGCCTTGCCGCTTCCGGCCCGACAGTTGCCGAGGCGATGGCTGAGCTTCGCCGGCTTCTCGCGCATAGGCAGGCGGATGCGCGCCGCGCGCCACCCGCGCGTGAGGTGGCGGCATGAGCCCTGGCAATCTCCGTACCATACCCGTTGATCAGATTTGCCACCGGCCTGACGCTCGACGACGAACAGACGATGCACTGGCCGCCCTCGCAGACAGCATCGAAAAGGTCGGGCTGATCAACCCTATACGAGTTCGAGCGTCCGGCGTCGGTTTCGAAGTCGTCGCCGGCTCGCACCGATTGCAGGCGGTGGATTCGCTCGGATGGCACGAGGTGCCCTGTCTCGTCGTGGCCGACGACGATCTTCACGCCGAACTGGCGATGATCGACGAAAACCTTTGCCGGGCGGAACTCTCTCCTGCCGAAAGGGGAGCGCAGACGGCGCGGCGCAAGGCGATATATCTTGAACTGCACCCGCAGACAGCCCACGGCGGGGACCGTAGTTCGGAGCACCAAGGATCAAGTCGCCAACTTGGCGACTTGAAATCGGTAAATGAAAACAATCCTATAGACCGCTTCACCGCCGAGACCGCCGCAGCAACCGGACGTTCAGAAAGAGCGGTTCAGCGCGACGCCGAACGCGGCGAAAAGGTTATCCCCGAAGCCCTCGACATCGTGCGAGGGACCAAGATCGACACGGGCGCATATCTCGACAAACTGAAACGTCTCCCGCCGAATGAACAGGTGACGGCCGCCAAGCGTGATCTGGCGTGGCGGGAAAAGCAGGATCGGGAGAAAGCCGAAGGGGAGAAGCGCGGCGGCATTGCAGGCCGCTATGTGCCGAAAGTCGCGCCGCCAGAGCCGCCGACGAAAGTGTTCGACCGCTTCATATCCCTCGTCGACGAGATAGAGGTTCTGCCAGTGGCCGACCTTGTCGCGGCCGCCGGCAAACGTCGCTCAGTCCTGAATCAGCGCGCCTCCGGGCTCGCTGACCTCATGGACCGGATTAGAAGCTACGGCGACTGAGGGCGGCATGAGCCACTACCGCAAGATCGACGTTCGCATATGGAACGACGCGAAATTCTCATCGCTGCCGACGACCGGCAAGCTCGGCTTTTTCCTGATGCTGACTCACCCCAGCATGACCGCGCTGGGCGCGATGCGGGGCACCCCGGCCGGGCTCGTTGCCGAACTGGAAGGCTTTCGGGATGGCTTTGCGGAAGGCAACGGGGAAGGCTTTCGGGATGGCTTTGCGGAAGTATTCGCCAAGGGCATGGCTGAGTTCGACCAGACGGGCCGTCTGATCGCTCTACCGAACTTCGTGAAATACAACCCTCCGACCGCCCCGAACGTGGTCAAGTCGTGGGTAAATGCCCTCGAATACCTGCCTGAGTGTGAGCTAAAAGCCGTTGTAGTTCAAAGGGCTGTCGCCTTTGCGGAAGGCATGGGGAAAGGCTTTCGGGATGCCATACCGCAAGCCTTACGCGATGCCATGCGGTATCCATTGAGCATAGAGCATAGAGCTTATCCTATCCATGGAGGAAAGGTTTCAGAACTAGCTACTACGGGGGGTAGGGGCGCGCGGCTCGCCGTCGTGAACGGGGAGGACGAGCTTTGAAGTTCGACCTCAAGCCTCACCAGGAACGGGCCATGGACCTGCTGCGCCGCTCGCTGGCGACGGGCCACAAGCGGCCCTTGGTCCAGTCGCCGACCGGCAGCGGCAAGACGATCATCGGCGCTGCCATCGTCGAGGGAGCGTTGCGCAAGGGCAATCCGGTCATCTTCACGGTTCCCTCGCTGTCGCTGGTCGACCAGACCGTCGAGCGGTTTGCCGAGCAGGGCATCAATGCGGTCGGCGTGATGCAGGGTTACCATCCGGCGACCGATGCCGATCAGCCTGTGCAGGTGGCGACGATCCAGACGCTCAAGAACCGCAAGCTGCCTCGGGCTGGAATTGTGCTCATCGACGAGGCGCACCGCTGGTTCGGCTACTACGCGACATGGATGGGCGATCCCGATTGGCAGAAGGTGCCGTTCATCGGCCTGAGCGCTACGCCGTGGACGAAGGGGCTGGGCAAGCACTACGACGACCTGCTGATACCGACGACGACGAAGGACCTGATCCGCGATGGCCTCCTGTCGCCGTTCAAGGTCTTCGCGCCGGCGCACCCCGACTTGTCGAAGGTCCGAACCGTGGCCGGCGACTACCACGAGGGCGACCTCGGCGAGACGATGAGCCAGCCGGTGCTGGTGGCCGACACGGTGTCGACCTGGCTGCGGCTGGGCGAGGACCGGCCGACGCTCTGCTTCGCCGTCGACCGCGCTCATGCCCGCAAGCTGGCGGACCAGTTTGAAGACGCTGGTGTGCCGACCGGCTATGTCGACATGGACACGCCGGCCGATGAGCGGGTGAGGATCGGCGAGCGCCTGAAGAACGGACAGATCAAGGTGGTGTGCAACGTCTACACGCTGACGACCGGCGTGGATTGGGACGTGCGCTGCATCATCCTGGCACGTCCGACGAAATCCGAAATGCTGTTCGTCCAGATCATCGGGCGCGGCTTGCGGACGGCCGAAGGAAAGCAGGATTGCCTGATCCTCGACCATAGCGACACGACGCTACGCCTCGGCTTCGTCGATGATATCCATCACGAGACGCTGGACACGGGCAGGTATCAGAAGGGCGCTGGAAAGGCGCGTGAAAAGCAGTTGCCGCTGCCGAAGGAATGCCCGTCATGCTCGCTGCTGAAGCCCGCCGGCGTTCATAAGTGCCCGTCCTGCGGCTTCGCGCCGGAGCGTCAATCCAAAATCGAGGAGCAGCAAGGCGAATTGATCGCAATCAAGGGAGCCCGCCGCACCAAGGCAGAGGCGACGCCCCACAGTCCGCAGGAAGTGTTCTCGATGCTGCTCTGGCTCCAGCAGGAGAAGGGGTACAGCCAGAACTACGCGAAGGCCAAGTTCATGGCGCGCTATGACCGCTGGCCGGATGGCCTTCACCGCCAGCCGAAAGCGCCGGACGCCGCGTTCATGAACTGGATCACGGCACAGAACATCCGCTACGCGAAGGGTAAGGCCAAGGCGGAGGCTCACCATGCAGCGTGAGCCGATATGGGACCGCGCGCATGGACGATGGCCGGGGATCCTCGCTGCGATCGGCGTTCCCGCGAAGTCGCTGAGGAACCGGCACGGCCCCTGCCCGATATGCGGTGGCAAGGACCGTTTTCGGTTCGACGACAAGGGTGGCAATGGCACGTGGATATGCAACCAATGCGGTGCCGGTAACGGCGTCCAGTTCGTGCAAAAGTATCTCGGAAAGGATTTCAAAGGGGCGGCTGACGAAATCGAAAAGCACCTCGGCGACGTGCCAATCATGCCGACGCGCGAAGGCCAGCGAGACGAGGACGGCCGCCGCCGCGATGAGATGAACAAGCTGTGGGCGCGTGCGAAGCCGGTCACGCTCGACGATGCGGCGGGGCGCTATCTCAACCGCCGCGTCGGGCTGACCGCGTTCCCGGCTGTTCTCCGTCAGGTTGCCGACGAACGCTATTCGGATCCCGACAGCCGCGCATCATGGCATCCGGCGATGATCGCGCGGGTTGACCCCAGCGACGAGGCGCGTGCTGCTGGCGAACGTGCCGCGCTGCATCGAACCTACCTGACCGCAGACGGCTACAAGGCCGACGTCGCATCGGCGCGCAAAATGATGGGCGCGATGCCGACCGGGGCCGCCGTTCGATTGATGGCGCACGAATCGGTCCTCGGAATTGCCGAGGGTATCGAAACGGCGTTTGCCGCGGCGGCAATGTTCGGGGCGCCGGTGTGGGCGGCGCTGACCGCCGATCTGCTTCAGGCGTGGGAGCCGCCGGCAGATGTCGCGACGGTGATGATCTTTGGCGACAATGACGCGAGCTTCACCGGGCAGGCAGCGGCCTATGGGCTAGCCCGAAGGTTGAAGGTGAAAGGCTTGTCGGTAGTCGTAGAGCTGCCCATCAGGACCGGTGTCGACTGGAACGACATCTGGGTCGAGCGGGGTCAACGCGCATGACCGTCGTCCGCTCGAAATACGATCCCCAGCCGAACAACCTATACGAGACCGAGGCGTGGGCGACCGGTGCTGTCCTACGCCACTTCCCTGTCACCGGCCTGCGCGTCTGGGAGCCTGCTGCCGGTCGACACAAGATGGCCGACGTTTTGCGAGCCGCCGGTGCGGACGTCGTCACGAGCGACATCGAGGTCTACGACCGGCCCCACGACTTCGCGTTCGACTTCCTGTTCTGGTCCGGCGACATTCCACCCCAGGTCGACGCCATCTATTCGAACCCGCCCTACGGCGCCGGCAACCGGGAAGCGGTTCGCTTCGTCGAGAACGCGCTTGAATGGTGCTCCGGCACCGTGGCGATGCTGCTGACGGCCAAGTTCGATTTCGGCAACACCCGGCATCACCTGTTCCGAGACAACCCGCGCTTCTGCGCGAAAATCAACCTCGTCGATCGCATCCAGTGGTTCCCCGGCGAATACGGCGGCACCGAGGATCACGCATGGTTCGTCTGGTCATCCCCGATGGTGGCCGGCTTCGGCGGCGCTCGACTGCTCTACGAAGGGAAGGCGTCCGCATGACCGACCTTGCCAGCATCCACGCGACCATGCTTCCCGATCCCGGAGAGGTTCCGGTTCTCGACTGGATCGACAAAAGCTTGGTCGACGCCGATCCGCTCTATCAGCGCCCTCTCGACCAGAACCGTGTCGACGGCATCCTGAATGCCTTCTCGTGGCGGTCGTTCGGGGCCATCGTCATCGTCCCTCAGCCTGACGGCAGGTATCACGCTACAGACGGCCAGCATCGCCTTGAGGCTGCCAAGCGCCATCCCAAGGTGACGTTCGTTCCGGCCGTGATCGTGAACGCGGAAGATGTTCCGGCCGAAGCCTCGATCTTCGTCGAGATCAACAAGAACCGCAAAAATGTCTCGCCGCTGGAACTGTTCTTCGCGCAGCTCGCAGCGGGAGACGATAGTGCGCTTGCCGTCCAGCAGGCATGTCAGGCGGCCGGCGTCCGTGTTCCGAAGCATCCAGGCAACTTCAAGCCGAACGACTGTGTCGCGGTCAATGCGCTGGCGAACCTCGTCGGACAGGTGGGCCAATCACGGGCCGTCGATTTCCTTGGCGTGCTGGTCGGCGCTGGATTTGCACCGATCAAGGCGGAACACATCAAGGCCGTTCACCTGCTGCTGACCGATGACGAGTTCTGCGGCTGGGTTGATCAGGCCGATCTGGCGGCGGCGATCAAGTCCATGGGCGGCTCGGTCGACGTGGAGGCCAAGCGGTTTGCCGCGACGCACTGCACGTCGATGTGGAAAGGCATCGCCAACGTCTGGTTCCAGAAGACGAAGAAGCGGCGGGCTCCTGTGACGCCCCAGACGGCCGTAACGCCCGCGCAGAAGCCCAAGGGTATACCGTCCGACCTGACCGACATGCTACGGCCAGAGATCGCAGCGCGCGCCGCTCAGGTGGCGGCACGAACCGTAGTTCCGCATTCCCTCCCCACGCAGCGCAACGTCACTGCGTCGATCCTCGGGGATCCAGCGCCGGGCCGCAGCGCGCTCGATCAGAGAAAGGCGACGGCATGAACGACACCTTCACCGCCATCGTGGTCGTGGCTGCGTCCGTCTGGTCGATGCTGTGGCTCACCGTCTTTCCGGTGATCGGGCTTCTCTGGCTGCTGGGGGCGCTGGCATGAAGCCACTTCGTCCTCACGAGGTTCAGGCCCTCGAATTCCTGTCACTCGGTCCCGACCGGATCACCGTCATCGAAAACGACGAGACCTTCGCGGCCGCGCTCAGCATTGAGCCGCACTGTACGGGACGCCTCGCCTGTTTTGGCCGACTGATCATCGGCGAAAGATCGAGTGGCAAGGTTTGCCACTTGATCGCTTTTGCGGTCCCCGCCGTGCTCGCAAACGCTCGTGGTGCGTCATGAGAACCCTCGCGGAACGCATGGCCCGCGCCGCTGTGGCGCACGACAGCGGGCCTGAAGGGTCTGAACTGTTCGCCATTCATTGGGCGGAGTTCGGGGAGA
>Ga0307505_10000202_pt1 | contig 72805 bp, 61 predicted proteins | sample 23_S_MG_FD_202183 | JGI IMG/M metagenome (GOLD analysis project Ga0307505, IMG submission 202183) | Soil microbial communities from Populus trichocarpa stands in riparian zone in the Pacific Northwest, United States - 23_S | ecosystem: Environmental > Terrestrial > Soil > Riparian zone > Trees... | reverse complement strand
GATGTCGACGTTGCGGCGAAATATTCGCCGCAACGTCGACATCGATGGCGGAGGGGTCAGGGGGAGGCGGGCGCGCAGGCGCGGCGAAACTCGGCCAACGTCTCGTGGGCGTCGGGGAAGCGCTCCGCTCGTGCGACAGCGCGCTCGGTGCGGGTCGCGGCGGCGAGGATCGCCTCGTCGTCCCCAGCCCCGATCGCCTCGCCCAATTCGCGGAAGCCGTTGGTCATCTCGCCGAAGAGAGCCATTTGGCGTCGAGACGTCAGCAGGTCGCGGCAGGATCCCGCGGCGACGGCGGCCTCGACGGTCGGCACCGCGTCCTCGGCCGCGCTCACGATGCGATCCATCCCGTCTGCGGCCGCGACGATCTGCTCGGCACACTCGTCTGGGGCCGAGCAGCCCTCCGCGGCGACGGCGGCGTCGGCGAACGCGGTGAGCCGCTCGCAGTTGCTGGTCAGCGCCTGGAGCAGCTCGTCGTCGGTCGTCGCCACCTCGTCGCAGGTCCGCACGACCTCGGCGACGCCCGCCCGCAGCTGCTCGGGGTCGGTGCTCTCGTCGAGGTCGTCCATCGGCAGCGTCGCCTCGTACAGCCGCTCGGCCGCCGCGAACTGCTCGTTCGACAGCCGCTCGGATGGCGGGGTCGCCGCGCCCCCGTCAGAGAGGCCGGTGGTGCTGTTGCCGTCGGAGCCGCATCCCGTGGCCAGTGCGGCGGTGAGTGCGGCGACGGTTGCCACCTTGCGCATTGCGGACCCTCCCGGTCGGTAGATCGCGCCAGCAGGCGCTGAGAAGGACGTGACGGTACAGCTTGGCGTGCGAACCGCGTCGGGTCAGCGCCGCCGGGTGCAGCTCGTCGCCACCGTCGACTTGACCTTGCAGCCGGACATGCGCAGGGCGGCGGTGCGGAAGGTGTGGAAGGCGGGCTTGGGGACGACCTCGCCGGAGGGGAGGCGGTGGCGGAGGCCGGCGAAGTAGAAGATCGAGGTGTTCGGGGCGTCGTTGGTGACCCAGGTGTAGTAGTAGACCGACGAGAGCCGCAGACGCTTGCGGTTGCGCACCAGCAGCGGCAGCGCGTGGCGCAGGCGGGCCGCCTGGCCGCGGCGGTCGGTCGAGACGCCGATCCCCCTCACCTTGCCCTTCGAGGACGGCCAGCCGAACTCGGTCACCGAGACCGGCTTGCGGCGGTCGCCGTGGCGGCGCATCGTCGCGCGGACCCGCTCGAGGATCGTGACCACGCCCGCCGGTGGCGCGGTGTAGGGATGGATCGCGACCTCGTCGAAGAGGCGGCGCGCGCCGCGCACGCGGTAGATCCGGTCGAGGTCGCGCCAGCTGACGTTCGGCAGACCGGCGAGCATGATCCGCGCCCGGCGGTCGACCGACTTCACCGCGGCACGCCCGGCTCGCAGCAGTCGCACGTACGGCCCCGCCCAGCGGGCGTCGGTCCACGAGTAGCGGAGGTTCGGCTCGTTCCACAGCTGCCAGGTCCGGATCGGCCGCTTCGGCAGGTCGGGGTTCTCGGTCCAGAAGGAGCCGCGCGGGCCGTAGCGGCGCACCAGCTCGCCGACGAAGGCGGCGTAGGCGGCGTTCGAGCGTGGCGGCGAGCCGAACTTGCGCGGGTACTTCGCCGCCCACGGCGGCGCGGTGGTGACGTTCGCCAGCAGCCGCAGGCCGCGCCGCGCGGCGCCGGCGACCATCGGATCGAAGCGGTGGAAGGTCGTCGGCACCCCGTCGAGGTCGTGGAAGAGCGGCCGCTGCCAGTCGGGAACCTCGGCCGCGGAGCGGTAGGGCTGGCCGTCGACCCAGTGGAAGGCGAAGCGGACGCTCTCGACGCCGCTGGCGACCATCACGTCCATCTCGGCCGACGGGTCGTAGCCGGGCGCGTTCATCGGACCGTCGATCATCACGCCGGCGAACCCGAACGGGACCGTCCGCGCGGCGGCCGACGCAGGCAGCGTCAGGGCGACGGCGGCGACCGCCAGCGCGACGGCCAGCAGCGGGCGGTGGGCGGGTGTGCGGAGTCGGCGCATCGATACCTCAACCCGGCCGCGGGGCCGGGGGTGCGCCTTCCGCTACGGCTGAGGATGGCGGGAATCGCGGGTCGCGGCAAGTCCCACCGTTCCCGCCACGAGCGACGCGAGCCCGAGGGCGGCCAGCAGCCAGGCGTCGACCCCGGTGCGCGGCAGGGCCTCCGCGGTCGCCGGGTCGTCGGCGAACGCGTCGCCGGGCTCCGCGCCCGCGGGCAGGTCGACCGCGCCGGTCGCGTCGGTCGGGGCCGGCGCCGGCTGCTCGCCGGCGTCGCTGGTCGGCGTGTCCGGAGCCGGATCGGCCGGCTGATCGGTGCCGCCGCCCTCCCCATCCGTGACGAGCGGATCGGCGTACTGGTCGTCGCCCGCGCTCTGTCCCAAGGCGGCGGGGGCGGGGGCGAGCGCGAGTGCCAGCAGGGCCAGGGCGACTGTCAACACCGTCCGACCGCGCGGACGTGATCCGTACATGGTGGCCAGTGTAGCCCTGTACAGAGCGGACAAAACGGCCGTTACGTTCTTCACAACGCCCATACACTCGAACCGTGCGTGTGCGGATCGGAGCCGACGAGGTGCCGCGGGTCGCGCTCGTCCACGACTTCCTGATCGGCGTGCGCGGGGCCGAGCGGGTCTTCTTCGAGATCTGCGACCTCTATCCCGAGGCCGACGTCTTCTCGCCGATCTACGACGAGGCCGGAACCGAGGGGCGGCTCGCCGACCGGCGCGTCCACACGTCGTTCCTGCAGCGGCTCCGTCCCGGCCGTCGGACCTTCCGCGGGCTGCTGCCGCTCTATCCGGCGGCGATCCGCTCGTTCGACCTCTCCGGCTACGACCTCGTCATCTCGAGCTCGAGCGCCTGGGCGCACGCCGTCCGCCGCGGCGACCAGGCGACGCACGTCTGCTACTGCCACAACCCGTTCCGCTACGCCTGGAACGAGCGCGACCGGACGCTCGCCGAGCGGCGCGACCCGCTCACCCGGGCCGCGCTCGACGCGTTCCTGTCCCGCTGGCGCGACTGGGACCGCGCCGCCGCCCGCCGGGTCGACCGCTACGTGACCAACTCGCGCGCGACCCAGGCCCGGATCGCCGCCGACTTCGGACGGGAGTCGACCGTCGTCTACCCGCCGGTCGAGACACACCGGTTCCAGCCCGAGCCGGTCGGCGACCACTACGTGCTGCTGTCGGCGCTGATGTCGCACAAGCGGATCGAGCTCGCCGTCGAGGCGTTCAACCGGCTGGCGCTGCCGCTGGTGGTCGTCGGCGACGGCCCGGAGGAGTGCCGGCTGCGCGCGCTGGCGGGGCCGACCATCCGCTTCGCCGGCCGCGTCGACGACGCGCGCGCGGCCCACCTGCTGGCCAGCGCCAAGGCCGCGGTCGTGACCTCGGTCGAGGAGTTCGGGATCGCGGCCGTCGAGGCGCAGGCCGCCGGGCGGCCGGTCCTGGCGGCCGGCGCCGGGGGCGCGCTCGAGACGGTCGTCGACGGTGTCACCGGAAGGCTGTGGGAGGGGGGCGCCGACGAGCTGGCGGCCGCGGTGGCCGGCTTCGACGCGCTCGCGATCGATCCCGAGGAGTGCGTGGCCAACGCGCGCCGCTTCGACCGGGCCGCGTTCCGCGAGACGTTTCCGTGCGAGGTCGACGCCGCGCTGCTCGAGCGTCACGGCGTCGGTCGTGCGGCGCGCATCGGCGCCAACGGCGCCTCCAATGGACACGGCGGCGCGGGCGCTCAGCCCCCGTCACGGGGAACGAGGATCTCGTAGTCGCCGTACCGGGCGAGGAGGCGGTAGCGGTCGGCAACCCAGCTGTCGAGGAGGCGGACGCCGGTCGGGCGGCCGCGCAGGTTCGGCTCGCGGACGGTCGACGCAGCCGCCGTCCAGCGGACGATCGCCCGCGGCCGGGTGCGCTCGAGCTCGGCGATCAGCTCGCGCTGGGCGGCGGCCGAGGTCTGGATGCCGAAGTCGCTCTGTGTCGGGTTCGGCCGGCCGGCGAGGACGTAGACGAGCGGCTGGTTGAAGCGGACGAGGTCGGAGCGGCGGGTCACCGTGTAGATCGGCTCGCCGGGCGGGACGACGCGCTGGACGGCGCGGGCCATCTGGGCGAGCGCGCGCGCCTCGGCGGGCGGCGCCTGGGCGCCGTCGGCGACCGGCAGGTCGATCGCCGCCAGCTCCGGCGGCTGGAGCAGCGCCGAGCCGCGGTTGGCGATCCCGTGGATCGCGAAGGCGAGCAGGACCGCCGTGGCCGCGACCGCGGCCACGGAGGTCCCGACGCGCCGAGGGGGACTTTCCCGACGGATGTCGTCGGGTACGTCCCCTTCGCGGTTGGGGTGGCCGGGGAGGAGGGCGCGGGGGGGCAGGAACGGCGCGGCGGCGACGGGGATCGCGGCGGCGAGGACAGCGATCAGCGGTGTGGCGTGGAACTCGTCGGGCCGCGACAGCAGGTAGGCGAGGCAGCCGAGCGCGAGCACGCCAAGCGCGGCGAGCAGGGGCCCGGGCCGGGTGCGGCCGCGCAGGGCCAGCGCGGCCAGGACGGCGGTCAGCAGCAGGCCGGCGAGCGCGAGCGCCGGCAGGTAGAAGCCGAGCAGATCCTTGGCGTCCTCGACGAGCGCGCCCGGCGGCCAGAGGCGCAGCGGCCCGTCGTAGACCCAGGGGAAGGGCAGAGTCCACCAGTCGCGCTCGCGCAGCGAGGCGCCGAGCAGCGAGTCGTAGAGGTCGGCGGGGCCGGCCGCGATCAGGAACGGCAGGAAGGCGAGCAGCGTGAGCGCGGCCGTCAGGCCGGCGTAGATCGCCGCCGTCCGCCACCGTGGACGCCGTTCGCCCGGTCCGGCAGCCCGTGGGCCGCGAGAGCGCGGCGAGAGCAACAGCGCGGCGAGCACCGCGAGGCCGGCGTAGAGGCCGAAGTCGGGCCGCCAGATCACCGCGAGCGCGGTCAGCGCCGCGGCGAGGCCGACGCGCGGACGGGCGCCGGTCGCCGCGACGATTGCCAGCAGGCCGAGGGCGAGCGCCGGCGTCAGCGGGGTGGCGCTGGTCGGCTGGGCCATCGCGCAGGCGGCGGCGAGCCAGCCGGCGAGCGCGGCCCACGGGGGAGCGCCGCCGCGGCGGGCGAGCGCGTAGACGGCGACCGCGACCGTCGCGTCGGCGACCGCGCGGACCACCCGCCAGCCGATCAGCGACGGTCCGAAGAGGTCGAAGGACCAGCCGAGCAGGTACGCGTGGCCGGGCCCATACGGCCACGAGAAGTCGGCGTAGGGGAGCTGACCGTCGGCGATCCGAGCAGCGGCCTGGAGGACGATCCCCTCGTCGAACTCGGCCCCGCCGCGGCGCAGCGTGAACGCCGAGATGGCGAGCGCGCCGGCGTAGAGCACGGCGAGGACGGCGATCCGTGAGCGCGCCAGCGACACTGCGCGCAATATCGCAGGCCGCCCTGGCGGCACTGCTCGTGCTGGCGACCGGCTGGCTCTGCTTCCGCGCCGGCGGCTACTTCCACGACCCACGCGCCGGCCTCGCGATCGCCGCCTGGGTGGCGGTGGCGCTCGTCGCAGTGGCGCCGCTCGCCGCGCGCGCCGACGGGCTCGCCGCCGTCGCCCTGGTCCCGCCGTCGCGCGCCGGCCGCGTGGCGGTCGCCGGGCTGCTCGGCCTCGCGACCTGGACCGCGGTCTCGGTCGCCTGGGCGCCCCAGCACGAGGCCGCCGCCGAGGACGTCTGGCGGGTCGCGCTCTACGCCGCCTTCCTGCCGCTGGCGGTCACCGCGCTGCGCGCGGGCGGGCCGGCCCGAGCGGTCGAGCCGGCGCTGGTCCTGCTGGCGACCGTCGTCGTCGGCTATGGCCTGCTCGCCAAGGCCGGCGCGATCGGGGCGACCGCCTCGGCCGGCGCCGACGGCCGCCTCGACCAGCCGCTCAGCTACTGGAACGCGATGGGCGCGCTCGCGGCCGCCGGGCTGGTGCTCGCCGCGCGGATGGCCACCGACAGCATCCGCCCGACGGCGCTGCGTGCCGGCGGCGCCGTCGCCGCCCTCCCGCTCGCCGCGGGGCTGGTGCTCACCTACTCGCGTGGAGCGCTCGCGGCGGCGGCGATCGGACTGGTGGTGCTCGCGCTCGTCACCCCCGAGGCACGTCCGCTGTGGGCGCGGGCCGGCCGCGGCTGGCGGCGCGCCGCCGCCTGGGGGACCGTGGCCGTCGCGGTCGCCGCGCTCGGCTTCGTCGCCGCCGACCGGGCCGCGCCCGAGCCGGCGCGGGGCGCCACCGTCGCCCGCTTCGCCGATGTCGGCAGCAACCGCGCCGACTACTGGGACGTCGCGCTCGGCGCGTTCGCGTCGGCTCCGGCGCAGGGGGTGGGAACCGCCGGCTTCCGGGTCGAGTGGCTGCGCGAGCGCGACGTCGTCGAGGGGGCCGTCGACGCCCACTCGCTCTACGTCGAGACGCTCGCCGAGTTGGGGCTGGTCGGCTTCGCGCTGCTCGCGGCGTTCGTGGCCGGCGTCGCGCTCTGTCTGCGCCGGCTCGTGGCGGCGGGCAGCCCCGACGCGGCGCTGGTCGCCGGTCCGTGCGCGGCGCTCGCCGCGCTGGCGCTCCACTATGGGATCGACTGGGACTGGGAGATGCCCGCGCTGACGCTCTACGGACTGCTGCTCGCGGCCGTGGTGGTGGCACGGTGAGCGCGGTGGCGGGCCACCCGGTGACCGGCGGCGGTGCCGTCGAGCCGGTCGTCGCGCCGCCGCCCGGCAATCCGCGGTTCCCCCATGTCGACGCGCTGCGGGCGTTCGCCGCGCTGAGCGTGCTCGTCTTCCACACGGCGTTCACCTCCGGTGCCACCACAGCCTGGTACGGCGCGATCGTCGGCCGCCTCGAGGTCGGTGTCGCGCTGTTCTTCGCGATCTCGGGCTTCCTCCTCTACCGGCCGTTCGTCGCGGCCCACTACGCCCGCGCCCCGCGGATCCGCACCCGCGACTACCTGCGCCGACGGGTGCTGCGGATCGTGCCGGCCTACTGGCTGGCGCTCACGGTGCTCGCCATCTACCCGGGCCTCGCGGGCGTCTTCACCGGCGACTGGTGGATCTACTACGGATTCGGCCAGATCTACTCGCTCGGGACGTTCGTCAACGGCATCCCGCAGGCCTGGACGCTCTGCGTCGAGGCGACGTTCTACCTCGTGCTGCCGCTCTACGCGCTCGCCCTGCGCGGCATCTGCCGGAGCCGCTCGCCGCGCATGATCGTGGCGATCGAGCTGGGGCTGCTCGCCCTGCTGGCGGCCGCGTCGCTGGCCTTCCGGACCGCGGCGATCGCCAGCGGACCGACCGCCGCCTTCGCCTGGCTGCCCGGGATGTTCGGCTGGTTCGCGCCGGGGATGGCGCTCGCGGTGGTCAGCGTCGCGCTCGCTCAGCGCACCGCGCCGTGGCGGCCCGCGACCTGGGTCGCCCGCCATCCGGCGCTCGTCTGGGCGGCGGCGGCGGTCGCCTTCGGGGCGATGGCCGCGACGGTCTCGGCCCCGCAGCCGACGGGCACGATCTACACCGAGGAGGAGTCGTTCCGGCTCTACGTGCTGTCGGCGGCGGTCGCCGCGCTCGTGCTGCTGCCGGCGGTCGCGGGCGTGGCGGGCGGGGGTTGGCCGCGGCGGCTGCTGTCGCTGCCAGCGCTCGCCTGGCTGGGCCTGATCTCCTACGGCATCTACCTCTGGCACCACACCCCGATGGTCTGGCTCGCCGACCACGGAGCGCTCGACTGGGTGCCGGGCAGCCGCTTCCTCGTGCTGACCGCCCTCACGGCCGCCGTCGGGATCGGCGCCGCGGCGGCCAGCTACTACGCCGTCGAGCGGCCGCTGCTGCGGTTCAAGGATCCGCGCCGACGGAGAGCGGGTTGAGCGCGCGGGCGCGCTGCGTCGCGGCCTCCGCCTCGCCCGCGGGCGCGCTGACCGCGAGGACGCCCCATGCGACGTAGCTGTCGGGCTCGCGGTCGGCGGCCTCGCGGGCGAGCAGCGCCGCGACCTGCGGCCGCTCGACCCGCAGGCCGACCGCCACACGAGTCAGCGGCGCAGCCCCCGCGCAGCGGTCGATCAGCTCGACCGCACGTGCTCGCAGCTCCGCCTCCGGGGCGTTGCTGGCCAGGTACGCCGCGCCGAGCGCCGTCTGGCAGCGGTCGTGGTCGCGTTGGAGCGCGAACAGTCCGGCGGCGACGGCGAGCGCGGCGAGGCCGAGGAGCGCCCGGGCGATGACCGTCGACCGCATCGCGGCCAACGATAGCCCCGGCCCGGCGGGGCCGGAAGGGGACCGGCCGCGTGGACGCGGCGGCCGCTGGACGGTTCCGGCGCTGGCGCTGCTCGCCTACGCGCTGGCGTTCGCGCAGCGGCCCGGCGAGCTGGTCGCCGACACCAAGATCGACCTCCACGTCGACGCCGTCGGCTTCCTCGCCGACGCGGCCGCCGCCTGGGCGCCGTCCGGCGGGCTCGGCCAGGTCCAGGCCGGCCAGCACGCCGGCTACCTGTGGCCGATGGGGCCGTTCTACGCGCTCGGCGAGCTGGCCGGCATCGCCCCCTGGGTCGTCCACCGGCTCTGGCTCGGCACGCTGCTGGCGATCGCCGCCTGGGGGACCGTGCGGCTGCTCGACGCGCTGCTCGACCGCCGCCGTGGCGCGGCGCACGTGGTCGCCGGGGCGCTGATGGTCGCCAACCCCTACGTCGTCGTGTTCGCCAACCGCACGAGCGTGACGCTGCTGGCCTATGCGCTGTTGCCGTGGCTGGCGCTGGCCGTCCACCGCGGCCTTCGCGCGCCGCGCGGCTGGGCGTGGCCGGCGGCCGTGGCGCTGGTGGTCACCTCGCTCGGGGCAGGGGTCAACGCCGCGGTCGCCGGCTGGGTGCTCGTCGGCCCGGCGCTGCTGATCGCCTACGACTGCTGGCTGCGCGAGATCCGCTGGCGCGACGCCGGCCGCTTCCTGGTCCGCGCCCTGCCGCTGACCGCGCTCGCGAGCGCGTGGTGGATCGCGCCGGTGCTCGTCCAGGTCGGCCATGGGGTCGACTTCCTGCCGTTCACCGAGCCGGCGGGAGCGATCTGGACGCCGACCAGCATGAGCGAGAGCCTGCGGCTGATGGGGTTCTGGGTCGTCTACCTGGGAATCGGGTACGGCGACCAGCTCACCCCCGCGTTCGACACCGCGCCGACGCTGCTCGGCTCGGTGCCGCTGATCGTCGCCTCTTTCGCCATCCCCGCCTTGGCGATCGCCGGCTTCGCCTGGACGCGGCGGTGGCGCTACGGCCCGTTCTTCGTCCTGCTGGCGCTCGTGGGCCTGCTGGTGATGTTCACCGGCTTCCCCGACGGCGCGCCGCTGCGCCGCGCGCTGCACTGGTCCTATGACCGTGTCGAGCTGGTCCGCTTCCTGCGCACCACCTACAAGGCCGGGCCACTGCTCGCGCTCGCGCTCGCCTGCCTGGCGGGCGCGGCGGCGGCCGTCGCGTGGGAGCGGCTGCGCGGCCGGACGGTCGCGGCTGGAGCGGCGGCGCTGGCCGCGCTCGGGCTGGCGGTCTGCTGGTCGCTGCCGCTGTGGGAGGGGCGGGCGGTCGACGGGCAGCTGTCCTTCGCGGAGGTGCCCGCCGACTGGCGCGACGCGGCGGCGGCCGTCGACCGCGAGCTGGCGCCCGGCACGCGGGCGCTGGTGCTGCCCGGCCAGGTGTTTCCGTTCTATACCTGGGGCGGCACCCAGGACGCCGTGCTGCCGGCGCTCGCCGACCGGCCGGTGGCGGTCCGTGGTGTCGTGCCCTACGCCGATCTGCGTGCCGTCGACCTGCTCTGGACGACCGACTCGCTGCTCCAGCAGCGCCGGACGCTGCCCGGCCAGCTCGCGCCGCTGCTCGACCTGATGGGCGCTGGCGCCGTGGTCAGCGGGCGCGACGACGACCGCGACCGGTCGGGGGCGGTCGATCCAGGGGCGGCGGCCGAGCAGCTTGCGGTGGGGGCGGGCCTGGGCGCGGCCGGGGCGGGTGCGGGGTGGGTGGCGTCGGACGCGAGCCCGGCCGCCGGGGCTGGCGCCGGCGCACGGCGGCGGTTCGGGGCCGTGGAGGTGTTCCGGTGGAACGGTCCGGGGATCGTCGGGGTGCGGCCGCTGCGCGGGCCGGTGGTGGTCGACGGATCGGCCGCGACGGTTGCGGCCCTGGCGGGGCTGGGCGCCCTGCGGGGCGACCGGGCGCTGCTGTACGCGGCCGACCTCTCCGCCGGGGAGGTGCGGCGGGCGGCGCGGACCGGGGGCGAGGTCGTCGTCGGCGACTCGAACCGGCGGCGGGTGGTGCTGCCCTCCCAGCCGCTGCAGAACGAGGGGCCGACGCTCGCGGCGGCGGAGGAGATCCCGGCCGACGGGGCGCTGCTCGACCCGTTCGCGCTCGGCCCGGACGCTCAGACGGTCGCCGTCTACGAGGGCGCGGCGGCGGTCCGCGCGCCGTCGTCGCCGTCGTTCGTCCAGCTGCCCGAGCACCGGCCCTACGCCGCCTTCGACGGCGATCCCGAGACGTGGTGGAGCGCCGAGCGCAACTTCGACGTCGATCGCCGCTGGATCGAGATCGACTTCGGCCGGCGGATCGACTTGCCGCACATCGACCTGCTGCCGGCGCGCGACGCCCGGACCGACCTGACCGCCGTCGAGATCGCCGGCCGCCGTTACGACCTGCGGCCGGGCTGGAACCGCCTGCCGGTCGGCCTGCGCGGCGTCGACCGGCTGCGGGTGGCGGTCGCCGAGGTCGACGGGCCGCCGCCGTCGCGCACTCGCGGCCCGGGCGCGATCGCCGAGCTGCGGATCCCCGGGGTCGAGGTCCGCGAGCGGCTGCGCCCGCCGTTGCTGGCCGAGCGGGCGCTGGCCGGCGCCGACCTCCGCCACGCCGGGCTCTCGTATGTGTTCGAGCGGACCACCGGGCACGATCCGCTCCACCGCCGGCCGGCTGGCTCCGCCTCGACCTCGGTGCCTGCCGGCGACTCGCAGAGCGCGGCGCTCGTGCGCGCTGCGGGCGACGGTGAGCTCGCCATCGCCCGCCGGATCGACCTCCCGGCCGCCCGCTCTTGGAGCGCCGACGGCTGGGTCTCGGTCGCGCCCGCGGACCGTGCCGCGGTCACGCGCCGCTACGCCGGCCCTGGTGACCGGCTCGCGGTGCCCTGCGGGGCGGTGACGGCGACCGGGGAGGTAGCGCGCTCGCTGGCCCTGCGCCCGGTGGGCACGGTCGCCGACGTGCGGGCCGGCCGGCCGCTGCGCGCGCGGCCGTGCGGTCCGCCGGTCGCCCTGCCCGCCGGGACGACGACGGTGACCACCGCCGAGGGCCCGCTGCGCATCGACGTGCTGCGGCTGCGCTCGGCCGCGCCCGATCCGCTGGCACCGCCCGGGCCGCCGGGACGCGTGCTCGACCCGGGGGAGGACAGCAACGGTGGCCGCGACGGGGTCCGCCTCGCCCTCGACGCGCCCGCCTGGCTGACGCTCGGCGAGAGCTACAACCGCGGCTGGCGCGCCACCTGCGACGGCACCGACCTCGGCGCCCCGACCCCGATCGACGGCTACGCCAACGGCTGGCGCGCGCCGGCCGACTGCCGCGCCGTCGACTTCGCATTCGCTCCCCAACGCTTGATGAACGCTGCCTTCGCGATCTCCGTGGTCACCGCCATCGCCCTGCTCCTCCTGCTCCTGGTCACCTCCGTTCGTCGTCGCCGCCGCCTCCTCCTCCGCGCCGCTGCCGAGGATGAGGGGGACATCTCCGACGCATGTCGTCGGGAAGGTCCCCCTCATGCGTGCGCGGGCGGAAGCGGGGGCGCGGGTGGCGGGGCTGAGGACGGCGTGGGCTGGCGCGCGGCGGTCACGCGGGCGCCGCGGCTGTCGGGCCGGGCGGCGCTGGCGCTCGGCGCGGTGGCCGGGCTCGCCGGGGCGTTCCTGTTCGCGCTGCGGGCCGGGGTGGTGATCGGACCGGCGGTCGCGCTGGTGCTCTGGCGTGGCGTCGGGCCGGGCGCGCTGGCATTCGCCGCCGGCGCGCTGGCGGGGATCGCGCTGCCGGCGATCTACCTGCTGTTCCCGGCCGACGACGCGCGCGGGTTCAACTCGGAGTTCGCCTCCGATCTGACCGGCGCCCACTGGGTCGCGGTCGCGGTCTGGGTGGCGCTGGCTCTCGCCCTCAGTAGGGCCATCCGTCCGCACCGAGCGCCCGCGCGAGTGGACGCAGGCGGAGGGTCAGCGCCACCTTGACCGCGAGGTTGCGGGCGAACCACGGCAGCTGGGCGAGCTGGCGGGCCGTGTTGGCCGCCCGCTCCCGAACGATGAGGTCGGCGCGGACGTACTCGGCCAGCGAGCCGTCGCGGCCGACGTAGCTCCAGCCGCCCGCAACCGCGAGCAGCCGCAGCTGGGCGAGCGTGACGCCCACTGACGAGAACGCGTCGTGGATCAGCATCCGCCCGCCCGGACGCACCCGGGCGCCCCAGCTGGCGATGTCGTCGCGGGCCGGCGCGTAGCGGTGGGCGCCGTCGACGTGGAGCACGTCGATCGGCCCGGCGACCTCGCCGTGGGCGGCCCCCGAGAACGCGCGCACATGCTCGACGCGGTCGGCAACGTCGGCCCGCGCGAGGTTCGCGTGGAAGGTGGCGTGGTCGGCTGCGCCACGGCCGTCGTCGCCGGCGATCTCGCCGGGTCCCCGGTCGCTGCCGGCGTGCGGGTCGATCGCTACGACGTGGCCGCCGTCTCCGGCCGCGAGCGCAAGCACGATCGCCGATCGGCCTCGGAAGCTGCCGATCTCGACCACCGCCGGGCCCGGCCCCGCGGCGGTGACGGCGTCCCACAGCCGTCCGAGCTGCCCCTCGGTCATCCATCCCTCGACGTCGCGTGCCGCCGCCACCGCCGCCTCCCGCTCATCGGCGCCGCGAGGGGGACTTTCCCGACGGATGTTGTCGGCGATGTCCCCCTCGCGAGGTGCGGAGGCGGACGCGGGGTCGGAGGGGGTGGCGGCGGGATCGACGCGGCGCAGGCGGATCACGCAGTTCCAGGTGACGACCTCGCGCAGGCCCGGGAGGCGGCAGACCGGCGCCGCCCACGGCCAGTAGCGCGGCTCGACGTGCTCGATCTCCAGACCTGGCCGGGAGCGGACGAGCCGCAGCGTCGCGCCGATGTGGCAGGCCCAGAGGCCGTCGCCGTAGCCGTTCTTGGGTGGCGGGCCGTGGCGGCGCTCGTAGAGCTTCGGCCCGAGCGTGGGGCCGAGGTACTGGTAGGGGGTCATGTCGTGGCCGCCCCAGGGCGAGTACCAGTTCGTCCACGAGACATAGGCCCAGCCGCCGGGCGCTAGCACCCGCTCGATCTCGGCGATCACCGGCTCGGCGTCGGGGGTGTGCTCGAGCAGGTTCGAGCAGAAGACCCCGTCGACCGACCCATCCTCGAGCGGGAGCGCCCCGGCGTCGGCGATCAGCGCACCCGCCGGCGGTTGGCCGGCGAGCGTCAGCTCCTCCTCGGAGTTGTCGACCGGGATCACCTCGGCGCCGGTCGCGCGCAGCGCGGCGGTGTAGAAGCCCGGCCCGCAGCCGAGGTCGAGCAGGCGCTGGCCGCGCAGCGGACCGTGGCGGCGGTCGAGGTCGGTGGCGGCCTCCTGGGCGAGCAGCGAGTAGAAGGGGACCGGATCCTCCCGCTCGCGTCGGAACAGCCGCCACTTCTCGCGCATGCTCACGGCGCCCATCCTCGCCGACGGGCGGCGCCCGGCCCGGTCCGCCTCACCCGACGAAGGCTCCCGGCCGCGGACGGGCGCGCAGCGACAGCGTCAGTACCGCTGCCGCGCAGGCCGCCTGGAGCGCGAACAGGGAGAGCGCGACCAGCGTCAGGTCGGCGCCGACGATCGCCAGGACCGCCACCTCCGCGACCGCGGCGACCGCCAGCACCCAGACGAAGCCCGACCGCCGCAGCGCGAGCAGGTACTGGACGGCGAGGTAGGCGCAGGCAAGCAGCGCCATCGCCAGCCCGAGCCATGGCAGCGCATCGGCGGCGCCGGTGAGGTCGGGGCCGAAGACGGTCCGCAGCAGCGGCTCGGCGGCGATCGCGTAGAGCGCGACCATCGGCAGGCCCGCGAGGGCGATCAGCGCCAGCGTTCGCACGAGCACCGGGCGCGGATCGATCCCCTGCTGGCTGCGGCGGGCGGCCTCGGGCAGCAGGTACATCCCGAGTCCGACGGCCACCCAGATGATCGCCTTCGCGGCGACCGCCGCCACCCCGTAGGAGCCGGCGAGCTCGTCGGAGACCTCGTGCTTGACGACGATCACGTGGACCTCCTGCAGCGCGAACAGGAGCGTGAGCCCGACCACCGGGATCCAGGCGCCCGAGAGGAGGTCGAGCAGCGGCCGGCGGACGGTCTGGGGCGGCAGCTCGGCCGCCAACGGCCGCGCGAGGATCAGGGCGACCGCGACCAGCGCCAGCGGCGTGGCGAGGAACGCGCCGGTCACGTCGAGGCCGACGAGCACCAGCGCGACGCCGAAGCCCAGCCGCGCGAGCGCCTCGCCGATCAGGCTGCCGGCGACCATCCGGTAGCGCCGGTAGCCCTGCAGCGCGCCGCGCTGCACCGAGACGATCATCCACAGCAGCGCGCAGACCGGCACCGCCGCCGCCGCCCACACCTGATCGACGTTGAGCACGGCGCCGAGCACGTCGCGCAGGACGACGGCGACGATCGCCACCAGGACCGCGCCGAGCGCGATCCGCCCGATCCAGTGGCGGATCCCCGCGCCGGCCTCGGGGCCGCCCGCGCTGACCTCGCGCGCGACGGCGATCTGCAGCGCCGAGCCCGGGACCATGAGGATGATGAACGCCGACAGCAGCGCCGCCAGCGAGCCGTAGCCCGACGCCCCGAGCATCCGTGCGAAGACGATCGTGAACGCGAGCGCGATCACGTTGGCGGCGATCACGGCGGCGGCCAGACCGCCGGCGCGGGCGAGGTCGCTGCGTGCGAGCGCGGTCAGCGCGGCGGTCGGTCGCCGCTGCGACGCCCGCTCCGCCTCCAACGCCGCGAGGCTCTCGGCGGCGGTCGCGTCCCAGTCGAAGCCGGCGGCCCGCCGCCGCCCCTGGCGCCCGAGCCGGTCGCGCAGCTCGCCGTCGCCGAGCACCCGCGCGAGGGCGGGCGCGAGGTCCTCGGGCCGCTCGGCCAGCAGACCGGTCTCGCCGTCGACGATCGACTCGCGCAGGCCGCCCTCGGCGACCGCGACGCTCGGCGTGCCGACGGCCGCCGCCTCCATCACCGTCAGGCACCAGCCCTCGTTCGAGGAGGCGGTCACGTTCACCCAGGCGGTCCCGAGCAGCTCGCGCTTGCGGGCCTCGTCGACACGGCCGTGCAGACGGACCCGGTCGGTCAGGCCGCGCTGGGCGATCGCCCGCTCGAGCGCGGGCCGGTGCTCACCGTCGCCGGCGATCTCCAGCTCGGCTCCGGGCAGCTGGACGAGCGCGTCGAGCACCAGCTCGATCCGCTTGTAGCGCTTGAGCCGGCCGAGGAAGAGCAGCGTCGGCCGCTCGGCGCGTGCGGGCGGGGGGTCGTCTGGGAGGTCGACGCCGTTGTGGACGACCGCGATCGACTCCGCCGGCACGCCGTGCTCGGCGATCTCCTCGGCCGCCGAGCGCGACACCGTCAGGAAGCGGGCCTGTCCGTAGAGCATGCGCAGCGGCAGCGTCTCGAGGCAGAGTGCCGCCAGCCGTCCGCGCCAGCGGCCCATCTCCTCGACGTAGTGGCGGCGGTGGACGTGGTGGATCAGCACCACGCGCGGGGTCCGCAGCCACAGCGGTGTGAGGAACGTGATCCCGTTGACGACCTCGAGCACGACGTCGGCGTCGGGCACCAGCCCGCGCCACTGGCGCCAGATCGCGCGCGGGAAGACCGTCGAGCGGCCACCGACGCGGTGGATCGTCAGCGCGCCACCGCGCTCGACGGGCAGGCAGCCCCGGTAGCGGCAGCAGATGATCGAGACGCGGTGGCCGCCGGCGATCCAGCGGCCGACCTGCTCATGGAGGTTCGCACCCGAGCCGCCGCCCTGCGGATGAGTCCAGTCGCGGTCGGCGAGCACGAGGATGTGCACGGCTCGACGTTAGCGGCGATAGGTTGGTCGCGGGTGACTGCGAGCCAATCGGCACAAGGTCGTGGAAGGGCCGATCTGCGCTGGGCGCTGCTGCTCTTCGCGGGCGCGCTCGCGCTGCGTGTCGCCTGGGTGCTCGTGGTCGAGCGCCGCGGCCTCGCCTTCAACGACACCTCCTTCTACCACCAGACCGCGCTGCAGCTGGCCGCCGGGGACGGCTACCAGTGGCTCGGCGAGCCGACGGCGCGCTGGCCGCCGGTGTTCCCGGCGCTGCTGGGGCTCGTCTACTGGATCTTCGGCGCCGAGCCGATCGTCGGCGAGCTGCTCAACGCCTTCGTCGGCGCGCTCGCGGTGCCGCTGCTCTACCTCTGCGCCCGGCGCCTGCACGGACGTCGCGAGGCGGTCGTGGCCGGCGCCCTGCTGGCGGTCTTCCCGGGCCAGGTCTTCATGACCGACGTCCTGCTCGCCGAGACGCTGTACACGACGCTGCTGGTCGCCGTGATCGCGCTCTGCCTGGTCCTGCCGCCGCGGCGGTGGTGGTCGTGGGCGCTCGTCGGGGTCGCGGTCGGCGTGGCCGCCGAGACGCGCGGCGAGGGCCTCGTGCTGGCGCTGATCCCGCTCGCGACGTGGTGGCGCCCGGCTCCGCGGCAGGTCGCCGCGCTCGCTCTCGGGCTGGTGCTGGTCGTCGGCGGCTGGACGGTCCGCAACGCGATCGAGATGGACGCCTTCGTGCCGGTGTCGACCAACGGCGCGCAGACGTTCTGGTCGGGCCACAACCCCTCGGCGCACGGCGGGCCGACCTACGCCGTCGGCGAGCGCGCCGTCGTCGCGGCCGACCCCGCCACCTCGCCGCGCGACCGGGAGCTCGAGGAGGCCGCCGCGCTGCGCTCGGAGGCGCTCGACTGGATGCTCGCCAACCCCGGCCGCGAGGCGCTGCTGGTGCCGTTGAAGCTCGGCTGGCTGCTGCGCGGCGACTCCACGGCGCTGTTCCAGTGGGTGCTGCCGGGGGAGGCCGGTGCGCCGGAGGCGATGTCCAACGACCTCGCCGTCCCGCTCGGCGCGGTCGCCGACGCCTTCTTCTACGGCCTGCTCGCGCTGACCCTGATCGCCGCGCTGGTGGCGTGGCGGAGCCGGCCGCTGCCACCGGCGCAGCGGGCGCTCTGGCTGCTGCTCGCGGCGTCGCTGGTGCTCTACGGCTTCGTGCTCTACGGCAACTACCGCTACCGGCTGCCGCTCGAGCCGGTGATGATCCTGCTGGCGGTGCCGCCGCTGCTACGCACTATCCTCGACCACCAGTGGACGAGCGCGCCCTCACCGAGCGCCTGATCACCTACGACACGGCGACGCTCGACGGCATGCACGCCGCGGCCGCCTTCGTGAAGGGTTGGCTGGACTCCCACGATGTCGAGGTGCAGGCCGAGCTGCACAACGGACGCCCGCTGCTGGCGGCGACGGTCGGCGCATCCGGTGGCCCGACGGTCGTCCTGCACGGCCACCTCGACGTGGTTCCCGGCGACGCGAGCCAGTTCGAGCCGCGCACCGACGGCGACCGCCTCTACGGCCGCGGCGCCTACGACATGAAGGGCGGCCTCGCCGCGATGATGGCCGCCACCTGCCGGCTCGCCGCCCAGGACGCCGTCCGCGTCCACCTGGTGATCGTCTCCGACGAGGAGACCAGCGAGGAGGAGGGTGTGCGCGCCTCCGACAGGATCGTCCAGCGCGGCTACACCGGCGACTTCGCGATCACCGGCGAGCCGACCAACCTCCACATCGGCATCCAGGCCAAGGGCGTGCTGGCGATGCGGATCGAGGTCGGCGGCCGATCGGCCCACGGCTCGACGCCGTGGCTGGGCGACAACGCGGTGCTCAAGGCGGTCGACGTGTTCCGTGGCATCGAGACGCTGCCGTTCACGCGCGAGTCCTCGGAGATGTTCGACCGGCCGTCGATCAGCCTCGGCCGGATCATCGGCGGCGACGCGATCAACCGCGTGCCCGACCACTGCGCGATCGACGTCGACCTGCGCTACCTGCCCGGTCAGGACGCCGACGAGATCTTGGCGGCGATCGGGGCGCTCGAGGGGGTCGAGATCACCCACGTCTTCCACCGCGAGCCGATCGTCGTCGCGCGCGACGAGCGCCATGTGCAGCTGCTCGCCGCGGCGGTCGCCGAGGTCGCCGACGTCGGCGAGAGCATCGCCGTCGGGCGCGACGGAACCTCCGACGTGATCTCGTTCATCAAGGCGGGCGTGCCGGGCGTCGAGTTCGGTCCGAGCGGCGAAGGCCACCACGGCCCCGACGAGTGGGTCTCGATCGACTCCCTCGCCCGCTACCGTGACGCGCTGATCCGGTTCGTCGAGTCGATCGCTCACGATGTCCGCAAGGCGGACCTGAGGATCGCGTGACGAAGACAGCGCCGATGCAACCTTTCGACGACAGCACCCGGCCGGGCCTCTGGAAGAAGCTATTCCTCGGCGCGTTCCTGGTGATCTTCGCCGCCGCGTCGGCGACCGCGGTCGCGGCGTTCCGCGAGATCGACAAGGTCGTCGACGCGCTCGACCAGCACAAGGACCTCGCGCTCGGGCAGGAGCTCGCCGAGAGCGATCCCGGCAAGCCGCAGACGATCCTGCTGCTCGGCTCCGACCGCCGTCCCGACGACGCGACCGATGGCGGGGCCGGCACCGGCGCGCGCTCGGACACGATCATCCTCGTCCGGCTCGACCCCGAGCGCAGCGCGACGGCGATGATGTCGCTGCCGCGCGACCTCAGGGTCGAGATCCCCGGCCACGGCGTCGACAAGATCAACGCCGCCTACTCGCTCGGCGGTCCGCGGTTGACGCTGCGGACGGTCAAGCGGCTGACCGGCCTGCCGATCAACCACGTCATCAACGTCGACTTCCAGGGCTTTCGGCGGGCGATCGACTCGCTCGGCTGCATCTACTCCGACGTCGACCGCCGCTACTACAACGACACCGCCGAGTACGCCTTCATCGACGTGCCGGCCGGCTACCAGCAGATGTGCGGCGAGAAGGCGCTCCAGTACGCCCGCTTCCGCCACGAGGACTCAGACCTCGTGCGCGGCATCCGCCAGCAGGACCTGCTGCGCGACGCCAAGCAGCAGGTCAGCGCGCTGGCGCTCTTCGACGACCGCGACGAGCTGATCGAGATCTTCGGCAAGTACACGACCTCCGACGGCGCGCTGAAGGACCGCGCGGAGCTGCTGCGGCTGATCAAGCTCGGGCTGTTCTCGGTCGGCCAGCCGATCCGCCATGTCAAGTTCGAGGGCGACGACGTCGGCATCACCTCCGGCGACGTCGACGCCGGCGTGCCGAGCTATGTGACCGCCAGCGACGCGACCGTCAAGAAGCTCGCCCAGCAGTTCCTCGGTGTCGAGGACACCCCGGGCCCGCGCGGCACCCTCAAGCGCAAGCGCCGGGGCAAGGTCGAGCGCGTCGTGCAGAACCCCGGCGGCCTCGCCAAGGACGAGACCTACGGCCTCGAGCAGGCGGTCAGCGCGATCGAGCGGGGACTCGGCGGCAGGAAGTTCCCCGTCTACTACCCGACCGTCCGCGTCGCCGACTCGCAGTACGTCGGTACCCGCGTCTACCCGCTCAAGACGCCGGACGGCCCGTTCCGTCGCAGCTACCGGATGGTGCTCAAGCGTCCCTACGTCGGCGAGTTCTACGGGATCCAGGGCACCCGCTGGCGCAACCCGCCGATCCTCGAGAACCCGACCGAGACGCGCAAGATCGGCAAGCGCCAGTTCGAGCTGCACTGGGAGGGCGATCGGCTGCGGCTGGTCGCCTGGCGCACCCCGCGCGCCTCCTACTGGGTGTCGAACACGCTGCTGCAGACGCTCGGCGAGAAGCAGATGATGGCGATCGCCCGCTCGACGCGGCTGCCCTGACCGCGAGTGTCCGCGTCGGCCAAGCGGTAGCCTCTCCGGCTTCCATGGCTGCGAAGGAACCGATCGGCGTCGTGGGTGTCGGCTGGGTGGGGCTCTGCACCGCGGCGTGCTTCGCCGAGCTCGGACACCAGGTCTACGCCCGCGACATCTTGGCGGAGAAGGTCGCCGCGCTCACCCGCGGCGAGGTTCCGATGCACGAGCCGGGGCTGCCGGAGCTGCTGAGCCGCAACGCCGAGCGGCTCCACTTCACCACCGAGATGGGCGACGTGCTCGACAACGCGCAGCTGCTGTTCGTCTGCGTCGACACGCCGCCGACCTACTCGGGCGACGCCGACCTCTCGCGCGTCGAAGCGGTCGTCGCCGAGCTCGGCGACTCCGAGGATCACGCGATCGTGATGAAGAGCACCGTGCCGGTCGGCACCGGCCGCGCGATCCAGCGCCGCCGCGACCGGCTCGGCTACGTGTCGAACCCGGAGTTCCTCAAGGAGGGCTCGGCGGTCGCGGACTTCATGCGTCCCGACCGCGTGGTCGTCGGCGCCGGCGAGCACTCCGACGGCTTCGCCGACCGCGTCGCCGCCCTCTTCGAGCCGCTCGCCGCCCCGATCGTCCGCACAGACGTCGCCAGCGCCGAGATGATCAAGCTCGCCTCCAACGCCTTCCTGGCGACCAAGATCTCCTTCATCAACGAGATCGCCAACGTCTCCGAGGAGCTCGGCGCCGACGTCGCCGAGGTCGCCCGCGGCATGGGCCTCGACGAGCGAATCGGCGACAAGTTCCTAAAGGCGGGCCTCGGCTTTGGTGGTTCGTGCCTCGCCGGCGACGAGACGGTCCTCGTCCGCGACCGCGGCCGCACCCAGCTGCTCGCGCTCGAGCGGCTGTGGGACCGCGTCGATGCCGAGCATGGCTCCGTCGACGGCGTCGCGAACGCCGGCGACGCGCTCGAGGTGCTCTCCTGGATCCCCGGCGGCGACGCTCCGTCCTTCCTGCCCGTGATGGCGGTCACCCGGCGCGACTGGGACGGTCCGCTGCTCGAGGTCCGGACGAAGACCGGACGGGCCGTGCGCTGCACCCCGGACCATCCGTGGGTCGTCGGCGACGGCGCCGACGGCGAGCCGGCCGTCAAGCTGGCCTCCGAGCTCGACGAGGACGACTGGCTGCCGCTCGCCCAGGGCGTCGAGGGGCCGGCCGATCCCGCCGCGCTGGCCTCGCTCGTCGCGGCCGCCGAGGCCGCCGAGCTGTCGCCGGCGCAGGTGATCGTCCGCCCGGGACGCGACCACGTGGCCGACGTCGTCGGTCGCGCGCTGGACGAGCGGCGCGCGATCCTCGGCCGCCGGCGCCCGGTCGCCGAGCGGACCGCGGAGGTCGCCCGCACCGGCACCATGCGTCTGGACGAGGCCGCGCTCGCGGGGATCCCAGCGCGCGCGCTCGCTCTGAAGACGGCGACCAACGGCGCCGAGGTGGCCAGCGAGCTGACTCTCGACGAGGCGTTCTGGCGCGTCGCTGGGCTCTACCTGGCCGAGGGGCACGCCACGGTCGGACCGACCCACTTCAGGCTCAACTGGTCGTTCCATCCCGAGCGCGAGGAGCACCTCGTCGACGAGGTCGCCGCCTATTGGCTGCGCCACGGCCTGCGCGTCCGGACCGCCCGCACTCCGACGGCCCGGACCGTCCAGGTCTCGGCGCGGTTGGTGACGGAGTGGTGGACTCGGGTGCTAGGCATGGGCCGCAACTCCTACGAGCAGCGGCTCCCCGACCTCGTCTGGGATCGTCCCGAGCGCGACAAGTGGGCGCTGCTGTCCGGGCTGTTCGAGGGCGACGGGTCGTGGTCGCTGGTCAACGGCGGTCCGAGCGTGATCATCGAGCTGGGCACCGTCAGCGACGAGCTGGCCGACGGCGTGCTGCGCCTGCTCGGCGATCTCGGGGTCGTCGCCTCGCGGCGCGTCGGACGGACCGCGCGGTCGACCAAGGACACCCACTGGATCAGGGTCAGCGGCGCGGCTCAGGTCGAGCGGGCGATCGCCCTCGTACCCGCCCGCGACCGTCCCGGCGCCCTCGCGTCGAACGCCCGCCAGGCGAAGCGGATCGCGCCGACCAGCCACCGCCGGCCCGACCCCGACGGCCCGGCGTGGGCGCGCGTCACCGGCGTCGAGGAGGTCCCGGGCGATGGTCCCGTCTATTCGCTCGAGGTTCCGGTCGCCCACACCTTCGTCGCCTCCGGCGGTCTGGTGACCCACAACTGCTTCCCCAAGGATGTCAGCGCGCTCAAGCAGCTCGCCGGCAACAGCGGCTACCACTTCCAGCTGCTGAACTCGGTGATCGAGGTCAACGATCTGCAGAAGCGACGGGCGATCGGCAAGCTGCAGAAGCATCTCGGTTCGCTGGTCAACCGCGAGATCGCGCTGCTCGGGGTGGCCTTCAAGCCGCACACCGACGACATCCGCGAAGCGACCGCGCTCGTGCTCGCCGCCCGGCTGCAGAGCGAGGGCGCGCACGTGCGCGTCTTCGACCCGGTGGCGCTCCAGAACGCCGAGGAGCTGCTCGGCGGCGCGCGGGTCGCCGGCTCGGCGCTCGAGGCGCTCGATGGCGCGGACGCGGCGGTGCTGGTGACCGAGTGGCCGGAGTTCGCCGAGCTGGACTGGGCGGGTGAGGTCCGCGAGCGGATGGCGGGCGCGGTCGTCGTCGACGGACGCAACTTCCTCGACCGCGAGGCGCTCGTCGCGGCGGGGTTCACCTACGAGGGGATCGGCCGCTGATGCAGGCTCTCGTGCTCGCCGGCGGCCAGGGCACGCGGCTGCGGCCGCTGACCTACACGACCCCGAAGCCGGTGATCCCGCTCGCCGGGCGGCCGTTCCTGACCTTCATGCTCGACTGGCTGCGCGGCCACGGCGTCGACGAGGCGATCCTCTCGTGCGGCTTTCTCTCCGACGGCGTGCGGGCGGTGCTCGGCGACGTCTACGGCGGGATGCGGCTGCGCTACGTCGTCGAGGACGAGCCGCTCGGCACCGCCGGCCCGGTCCGTCTGGCGCTCGACGAGGGCGTGCTCGCCGACCGGCTGCTGGTGCTCAACGGCGACGTGCTCTGCGACATGGACCTGACCGCCGAGATCGCCCGCCACGAGCAGACCGGGGCGCGCTGCACGCTGGCGCTGATCGAGGTCGACGACACCGCCAGCTACGGCGTGGTGCCGACCCACCCCGACGGCAGCGTCGAGCGGTTCCTCGAGAAGACCGAGGGCGAGGTGCCGACCAACCGGATCAACGCCGGCGCCTACGTGCTCGAGCGCGAGGTCGTCGAGGCGCTCGTACCGGCCGGGCGCGCGGTCTCCTTCGAGCGCGAGGTGTTTCCGGCGCTGGTCGGCGACGGGCTTCATGGCTGGCACGCTGACGGCTACTGGATCGACATCGGAACGCCCGAGCGCTACCTCGAGGCGACCTACGACCTGCTCGCGGGGACCGTTCCCTCGGCGCTGCCGCCGCGCGACGAGACCGGCTCGCTGATCGCCTCCGGCTGCCTGACCGCCGGTGCGCGGATCGGGCCGCAGTCGGTGCTCGGCGAGCACTGCTCGGTCGGCGGCGGGACGGTCGTCGACCGCTCGATCCTGCACGACCGTGTCCAGGTCGGCGCCGACTGCGAGATTCGCTCCGCGGTTCTGGCCGACGGGGTGTGCGTCGGCGACGGCGCGCGCGTCGAGGCCGGCGCGATGGTCGGCGAGGGGGCGCGGATCGCCCCCGGGGCCGTCGTCCCCGCCGGCGCCCGGATAGACCCCGACACCGCCGTCGAGGCGGGGGAGACGCTGACGTGATCGAGGACGTGCTCGCCCAGCCGCACCAGATCGGCGACGCGCTCTGGCGTGTCGAGGCGGCCGGCATCCCGGCGCGCGAGCTCTCCGGCGGCCTGGTGGTCGCCGGGATGGGCGGCTCGGCGATCGGCGCCGACCTCGCCGCCGCCGCGATCGGCCGCCGCGCGAAGGCGCCGGTCCGGGTCGTGCGCGGCTACGAGCTGCCGCCCGACGTCGGCCCCGAGACGCTGGTGCTGTGCGCGAGCTACTCCGGGTCGACGGAGGAGACTTTGTCCTGCTTCGAGGAGGCGGGGGAGGTCGGCGCGCCGCGTGTCGCGCTGACCACCGGCGGCCCGCTCGCCGAGCGCGCCCGCGCCGCCGGAGTTCCGGTGGCGGGCGTCCCGTCGGGGATGCAGCCGCGCGCCGCGGTCGTCTACATGCTCGTCGGCGCGCTGGAGTGCGCGGCCGCCTGTGGCGCCGCGCCGTCGCTGCGCGGCGAGGTCGAGGGCGCCGCCGAGGTGCTGGAGGCGCTGGCCACCGACAGCGGCGCCGACTCGATCGCCCGCGCGCTGGAGGACACGATCCCAGTCGTCCACGGCGCCGGCTCGACGGTCGCGGTCGCCCGCCGCTGGAAGGCCCAGCTGAACGAGAACTCGAAGCTGCCGGCCTTCATGAGCGAGCTGCCGGAGTCCAACCACAACGAGATCGAGGGCTGGCGCCGCGGGCTCGACCTCGCGCCGTTGGCGGCGATCTTCCTGCACATGGACGGCCTCCACCCGCGCCTGGAGCGGCGCCTGGAGCTGACCGCCGAGCGCCTCGACGCGCTCGGCGCGCCGGTCCTGCGCGTCGACGCGCGCGGTGAGACCCCGGTCGCCCAGGTGATGGCGCTGGTGATGGCCGGCGACCTCGTCTCGGTCTCGCTCGCCGAGATCGAGGACATCGACCCGACTCCGGTCGAGGCGATCGAGGCGTTCAAGGCCGCGCTCGGCCGCCCCGACGACGCCTGAGGCCCCCGCCCGAGCGGCGAGCGAACGATCCTTGGGGGTATACCCCCAAGGATCCTCCGCGCGGGACTGAGCGGGGCGGCGCGGACTCAGCCGGTGGCGCGATGCGACGGGAGCGTGCCCGGGAAACCTTGACACGACCTTGGTAAGGTTGGCCGTCGCGATGGCGGCCCTGACGATCAACGAGGCGGCGGAGACGACCGGGTGGTCGGCCCGGATGCTGCGCTACATCGAGCGCGAGGGGCTGATCGAGCCGGCCCGCTCGGACGCCGGCTACCGGCTCTACGGCCCCGGCGAGTTGCAGCGGCTGCGCACGCTGCGTGAGCTGCTGGCCGAGCACGACATCAGCCTCGGCGACGTCGGCTTCGCGCTGCGCCTGCGCCGCGACTCCGGCCTGCGCGGCGCCGTCGAGAGCTGGCTGGCCGCCGAGCCGCGCCGTCCCGAGGGGGTCGGCGCCGACGACTGGCTCCGCTTCGAGCAGAGCAAGCACGAGCGGCTGTTGCGCGGCACAGAGCCCGCCGCCGCCTAGACCTTTTCAGACGAGACTCGAGACCACCGCAGCAAGGAGAGCGATGACCACCAGCACGGCCACCCAGGACTACAAGGTCGCCGACATCGGCTTGGCCGACTTCGGCCGCAAGGAGATCTCGCTCGCCGAGGTCGAGATGCCGGGCCTGATGAAGATGCGCGAGGAGTTCGGCGCCAGCCAGCCGCTGAAGGGCGCGCGGATCATGGGCTCGCTGCACATGACGATCCAGACCGCGGTGCTGATCGAGACGCTGACCGCGCTCGGCGCCGAGGTCCGCTGGGTCTCCTGCAACATCTTCTCGACCCAGGACCACGCCGCGGCGGCGATCGCCGCGACCGGCGTGCCGGTCTTCGCCTGGAAGGGCGAGACGCTCGAGGAGTACTGGTGGTGCACCGAGCAGGCGCTCAACTGGCCCGGCGGCGAGGGTCCGAACATGATCCTCGACGACGGCGGCGACGCGACGCTGCTCGTCCACAAGGGGCGCGAGTTCGAGCAGGCCGGCGCCGTGCCGGACCCCGCCTCGGCCGACTCCGAGGAGTTCCGGATCATCCTCGAGACGCTGCAGCGCTCGCTCGCCGACGACCCGCAGCGGTGGACGAAGATCGCCGCCGGCATCCAGGGCGTCACCGAGGAGACCACGACCGGCGTCCACCGGCTCTACCAGTTCGCCGAGACCGGCGACCTGCTGTTCCCGGCGATCAACGTCAACGACTCGGTCACCAAGTCGAAGTTCGACAACCTCTACGGCTGCCGTCACTCGCTCGTCGACGGCATCAACCGCGCCACCGACGTGATGATCGGCGGCAAGGTCGCCGTGATCTGCGGCTACGGCGACGTCGGCAAGGGCTGCGCCGACTCGCTGCGCGGCCAGGGCGCACGGGTGGTCGTCACCGAGATCGACCCGATCTGCGCGCTGCAGGCGGCGATGGAGGGCTACGAGGTCACGACCCTCGAGGACGTCGTCGAGACCGCCGACATCTTCGTCACCGCGACCGGCAACAAGGACATCATCACCGCCGACCACATGGCGCGGATGAAGCACAACGCGATCGTCGGCAACATCGGCCACTTCGACAACGAGATCGACATGGCCGGCCTCGAGGGGCGCGCCGACGTCGAGCGGATCAACATCAAGCCGCAGGTCGACGAGTTCGCCTTCGCCGACGGCCACTCGATCATCGTGCTGTCGGAGGGACGGCTGCTGAACCTCGGCAACGCGACCGGCCACCCGTCGTTCGTGATGTCGAACAGCTTCACCAACCAGACGATCGCCCAGATCGAGCTGTTCACCAAGAACGACGAGTACGAGAAGCAGGTCTACGTGCTGCCCAAGCACCTCGACGAGAAGGTCGCGCGGCTGCACCTCGACGCGCTCGGCGTCCGGTTGACGAGCCTCAGCGAGGACCAGGCCGCCTACATCGGCGTCCCTGTCGCCGGCCCCTACAAGCCGGACCATTACCGCTACTAGCGACATCGCCGACCCTGGACGCGCCGAGTCGGGCGCGGCCAGGGTCGCCTGGGCAGAGGCCAAGATGCCGGTGCTCGGGCTGTTGCGCGAGCGGTTCGCCGGCGAGCGGCCGCTCGAGGGGCTGCGGGTCGGGGCCTGCCTGCACGTGACCGCCGAGACGGCCTGCCTGGCGCGGACGCTGGTGGCCGGCGGGGCGGAGGTCGGGCTCTGCTCGGCCAACCCGCTCTCGACCCAGGACGACGTGGCGGCGGCGCTCGCGGTCGATCCGGGCGTCGACGTGCACGCCCGCCGCGGCGAGGACGTCGACGCCTACCTCGCCCAGGTCGAGGCGGTCGCCGCCTCTGGACCCCAGATCGCGCTCGACGACGGCGGCGACCTGATCGCCGCCGTCCACGCTCGCGCGGCCGCGGCGGACGGTGCGGAGCTCGTCGGCGCGACCGAGGAGACGACCACCGGCCTGCTGCGGCTGCGCCGGATGGAGGCCGAGGGAGCGCTGCGCTGTCCGGTGCTGGCGGTCAACGAGGCGCTCGCCGAGCGGACGCTCAACGACCGCTACGGCACCGGCCAGTCCGCCCTGGACGGCATCCTGCGGGCGGCCAACCTGCTGCTCGCCGGCCACACCCTGGTGCTGCTCGGCTACGGCTTCGCCGGGCGCGGGATCGCCCAGCGGGCGCGCGGTGCGGGGGCTGCCGTGGTCGTCTGCGAGGTCGACCCGCTGCGCGCCCTGGAGGCGCGGATGGAGGGCTACGAGGTGATGCCGGCGCTCGCGGCCGCCGAGCGTGGCGACCTGTTCGTGACGGTCACCGGCTCGCGCTCGGTGCTGCGCGCCGAGCACTTCGAGCGGATGAAGGACGGGGCGGTGCTCGCCAACGCCGGCCACTTCGACGTCGAGATCGACCTCGCCGACCTGCGCGCGCTGGCGACCGAGGGGATGCGCGCGGTGCTGCCGCTGATCGACCAGTACGACCTCGGCGACCGGCGGCTGAACCTGATCGCCTCCGGGCGGGTCGTCAACCTTGCCGCTGGCGAGGGCCATCCGGCGGCGGTGATGGACGTCTCGTTCGCGCTGCAGGCGCTCGCGGCCGAGCACCTGGCCTCCAACCGCGGCGGGTTGGCGGCCGGCGTGCTCGACGTGCCGCGCGCGATCGACGACGAGGTCGCCCGGCTGAAGCTGGCGGCGCTGGGCGTCGAGATCGACGTGCTCACCGACGCCCAGCGCGACTACCTGCGCGACTGGCGCCACGCCTGACCGTCAGAGGTCGAGCGAGTAGTTGCGCCAACGGTCGTCGCGCCTGGCGCCGACACGGTCGTAGACGCGCTGGGCGCGCAGGTTGTCGGCCGCGGTCACCCACTCCAGCGTGCGGCCGCCGCCCGTGCGGACGCGCTCGGCGCAGGCGCCGATCAGCGCGTCGGCGAGTCCGCTGCCGCGGGCGACCGGCAGCACGAACAGGTCGTTCATCACGCCGATCCGGCTCGCGGTGGAGGTCTGCCAGCTCCAGAAGACGGTCGCGAAGCCCATCGCGTGGCCGCTCTCGGCGTCGCGGCCGATCACCTGGAAGCCCTCGCGCTCGGGGTCGGCGATCAGCGCCCGCGACATCGCGAGCAGGTCGCCGTCGGCGGGGGAGACCGAGTAGAAGTCGCAGTAGCCGCGCATCAGCGGCAGCAGCTCCCTGAGGTCGGACTCCCGGACGATCTCGATCCCAGCCATCGCGCGAGCCTAGCCGACCCGCTCCCCCGCCGGCCCGGCGCCGCGGGTTCCTATACGGTCTGGCGCGGATGAAAGCCATGGTCCTAGCCGCCGGTCTCGGCACCCGTCTGAAGCCGATCACCTACGAGATTCCCAAGCCGATGGTCCCGGTCCTCGACCGGCCTGTGATGGGGCACATCGTCGGGATGCTGGAGCGCCAGGGCTTCACCGACCTGATCGCCAACCTCCACTACTACCCGGACGCGATCCGCGACTACTTCGGCGACCGGCTCAGCTACCGCTTCGAGGAGGAGCTGCTCGGCACCGCGGGCGGCGTGCGCAACGTGCGCGACTTCTTCGGCGACGACCCGGTCGTGATCGTCTCCGGCGACGCGCTGACCGACACCGATCTCAACGGCCTGGTCGAGCGCCACCGCAGCGCCGGCGGGATCGCGACGCTGACGGTCAAGAAGGTCGACGACACGCGCGAGTACGGCGTGGTGATCCACGACGCCGACGGTCGCATCCAGGGCTTCCAGGAGAAGCCGGATCCGGCCGAGGCGCTGTCGGAGCTGGGCAACTGCGGCATCTACTGCTTCTCGCCGGAGATCTTCGACTACTTCCCCGACCGCCCGTTCGTCGACTGGGCCAACGACGTCTTCCCGGCGCTGCTGGACAACGACGTGCCCTTCTACGTCCACGAGATCGACGACTACTGGAACGACGTCGGCTCGCTCGCCGAGCTGCGCCAGGGCACCTGGGACGCCCTCGACGGCGCGCTCGGCCTCGACGTCACCGGTGCGCGCTTCGCGGCCGGGGTGACCGTCGGCGACGGCAGCTCGCTGGAGGGCGTCGAGATCGTCGAGGGGCCGGTCTGGGTCGGCGCCGGCGTCAGCTTCGGCGAGGGCGTGCGGCTGATCGGCCCGGTGGTGGTCGGCGACGGCTCGACCGTCGGCGCGGGCGCCGCGCTGCGCGAGACGATCGTCTTCCCCGGCACCGAGGTCGCGGCCGGAGAGATCCTGATCGGCGCGATCCACGGCGGCACCGGGATCGTCGACCGCCTGCGCCCGCTCGACGCGCTCTAGGTCGGCTCGCCACCGGGTGGCGCGGCGGCCGGCGCGCCGTGGCGGCCGACGAGACCCTGGTCCTCGAGCCGCTCGCGGCGCTGCTGGTCGATCTCCGACTGGGTCAGCATCCGCGCGAACAGCCAGGCGAGCGCGATCACGAAGGCGATCGACTGCTCGACCATCATGATCGCCCCGCCCGCGTTGAGGTCGGTGATCGTGCTGAGGCCCCAGATCCGCGGCACGGTCTCGTAGAAGGGGTAGAAGGCGGTCGTCGTCCAGGTCAGGTAGATCCCCAGCGGCGCCAGCCCGACCTTCGCCACCGCGATGTAGCCGACGGTCTGGAACCCCTTCAGCGGCCGGCGCATCGGCACCGGCTGGATCAGCGGCCACCAGACGCAGATGCCGGCGGTGAAGAAGGTGACGTGCTCGAGCAGGTGCAGGAACGGGTTGACCAGCGCCGCGTCGTAGAGCGCCGGGATGTGCCAGACGTACATCATCGCCAGCCACAGGACGATCCCCGTCCAGGGCGAGGCGAGCCGGCCGAGCTTGCGCTCGAAGCGGTGCAGGCGGCGGGTCGCCGGGCGCATGATCACCCGTGAGAGCGACAGCAGCAGCAGCGCCGGCGCGATGTCGGCGAGCATCACGTGCTGGAGCATGTGGGCGGAGAAGAGGTACTCCTCGCCGAGGCCGTCGACCGGGGAGGCGACCGCGGCCAGCAGGACGATCGTGCCGGCCGTGAAGGCGAGCGCCTGCGGCCAGCCGGCGCCGCGGCCGCCCTCCTCGCGCCGGGCGGCACCGAAGCGGCGCACGTAGACGAAGACCATCAGCCCGATCGGCGCGAGCACGAACGGGTTGGGCAGCCACTCCAGCTCGGGGTGGACGGAGGCTGTCACGGGGAAGGCACCGAGCACTGCCACGATTGTGTCAGCGGCGCGGTCCGCTGCAGCTCGCGGCACGCGAGGATCCGGCGGATGGGACCGCTGGCCCTCGCGCTCGACCTGCTCGCCCCGCCGTTCTGCTGGGCCTGCGCCGGCCGCGCCCGGCGCGGCGAGCCGCTTTGCGGCGGCTGCCGCGCCGAGCTGCGCTGGCGCGGGGCCGACGCCGTCGGGGTCGAGGGCGTCGCGGTCTGGGCGCCGGTCGTCTACGAGGGCCCGGCGCGGGCGCTGGTGCGCGGCCTGAAGTACCGCGGCGCGACCGGCCTCGCCGAGCCGCTCGCCGCGCAGGTCGCCGCGGCCGCCCCGCCGGCGCTGCTGCGCCCGCCGGCGGCGCTCGTCCCGGCGCCCTGCCACCCGCGCCGGGCGCGCGCCCGCGGCTACGACCAGGCCGCGCTGCTGGCGGCCGCGCTCGGCCGCCGCGCCGGGCTCCCGGTGGTCGACTGCCTGGAGCGCCGTGACCGCGGCGCCGGTCGCCAGGTCGGCCGCACACGGGCCCAGCGGCTCGCCGGCCTGGACGGGGCGCTGGCCGTGCGCCGCGGCGCACGGCCGCCGGCTCGGGCGGTGCTCGTCGACGACGTCGTGACCACCGGAGCGACCGTCGCGGCCTGCGCCGCGGCCCTGCAGGCGGCGGGTGCGGCCGAGGTCGCGGCGGTCGCCTACGCGCTCACTCCAGGACGGTGACCGCCGCATTGGCGGATGCCCGCCGCAATTTCCGGACAGATGACGTATTGGCCGCCGCCGATCGGGGCACTAGTATCGACAGCAATCTCCAAGCGACACCAGGAGGCCGTATGCGCATCGCGATGAAGGGGCGCAACGTACCGGTCGGCGACCAGCTGAAGGAGCGGGTGGACAAGAAGTTCGCCAAGGTCGCGCGCCAGGTATCTCCGTTTGCCGAGCTGGAGGTCGAGTTGATCGAGGAGCGCAATCCCTCGATCAAGGACTCCCAGGTGGTCGAGGTGACTCTCCATCTCAAGGGCGTGACCCTGCGGGCCCGCGAGGCATCGCAGAGCATGTCCCACTCGATCAACCTGGCGTCCGCCGACCTCTCGCGCCAAGTCAAGCGGCACCGCGAGAAGCGACGGAAGCGGAGGGAGGCGCACCGGGCATCGCCCCGTCTGGCCTAGGCGGCGCTACGACATAGAGGGGGCGTCAGGGCCGGCCGCGCAGCTCGGCCCGCCGGATCTTGCCGCTGGCCGTCTTGGGCAGCTCGGCGACGAAGTCGATCTGGCGCGGGTACTTGTACGGCGCGGTCACGGCCTTGACGTGGTCCTGCAGCGCACGGGCCAGCTGGCTGGAGCCGGCATGGCCGTCGGCGAGCACGACGAAGGCCCGGACGACCGAGCCGCGCTCCTCGTCGGCGGCGGCCACCGCGGCCGCCTCGACGACGGCGGGGTGGGAGCCGAGCGCCGACTCGACCTCGAACGGGCCGATCCGGTACCCCGCCGAGACGATGATGTCGTCGCCGCGGCCGCGGAACCAGAGGTAGCCGTCCTCGTCGGCCTCGGCACGGTCGCCGGTCCGCCAGGGCGCGTCGCGATCGACCGGCGCCTCGCCGAGGTAGCCGTGGAAGAACGTCGGCACCGTCCGTGGGTCGAGCACCAGCTCGCCGGCCTCGATGCGCAGTTGCACCCCGGGCATCGGCCGGCCCATCGACCCGGGCCGCACGGCCTCGTCGGGCGCGTAGCCGGTCAGGTGGCCGGTCTCGCTCTGGCCGTAGCCGTCGCGGACCTCGATGCCGGTCGTCTCGCGCCACGCCGCGATCGCGCCCGGATCGAGCGCCTCGCCCGCGGCGACGCAGGAGCGTAGGTCGGGCAGGCGGGGGATCCGCGCCCGCTTTGCGATCACCCGGTACTCGGTCGGCGCCATGCAGAGCGTCGTCACCCGCTCGCGCGCGACGATCTCGAGCCGCTCGTCGACGTCGAAGCGGGCGTCGTGGACGATCGCCGTGGCGCCGCGCAGCCACGGCGCGATGAAGACGTTGCGGGCGCTCTTGCTCCAGCCGCTGGCGGCCGTGCACCAGAGGACGTCGCCGGGACCGACGCCGAGCCAGTGCTCGGCCTGCAGCCGCTGACCGGCGAGGTAGCGCTGGACGTGGAGCACCGCCTTCGGGGTGCCCGAGGTGCCGGAGGTGAAGGTCAGCAGGCAGGGGTCCTCGGGGTCGAGGTCGGCGGCGGGGGCGGCGGCCCGGCCGGCCCAGAGCGCGTCGTCGGGCACCCACAGGACGCCGGCGGCCGGCGCGGCGGCCTCCAGCTCGGCGCGGTTGCGCTCGTCGGCGACCACCAGCACCGGGTCGGCGACCGCCAGGCGCAGCCGCAGGTCCTTGGCGCGCAGCTGCTCCGGACACGAGGCGGGCACCGCGCCGATGCGCAGGCAGGCGAGCATCGTCAGCACCCACTCCGACCGGTTGCCGAGCCAGACGAGCACCCTGTCGCCGCGGCCGACGCCCTCCTCGCCGAGCCGCGTCGCCAGCCGCGCCGAGGCGTCGGCCAGCTCCCCGAAGGTCCACTCGCGCCGGCCGCCGGCGCGGGTCAGCTCGATCAGCGCGAGCGCGTCGGCGGGGGCGGCTTCGACGACATCGCGGCAGAAGTTCATCGCCGGGGATCATCCCGTGCCCGACCGCCGCGCGTCGCTCCGTCTCGCGGGGCTCGCGGTTCGGTTCCCGGCGGGCCTCCCGCGTTGCTAGGCTCGGTCCTCATGTCGATTCTCGACAAAGCGCTGCGCATCGGCGAGGGGAAGAAGTTCAAGCAGTTCCAGAAGGTCGTCGCGCGGATCGGCGACTTCGAGCCCGAGCTGGAGCTGGAGTCCGACGAGGACATCCGCGCCCGCTACGACGCGCTGCGCGAGCGCGCGATCGCCGGCGAGTCGCTCGACGCCCTGCTGCCCGAATGCTTCGCGATCACCCGCGAGGTCGCCAAGCGCCAGCTCGGCCAGCGCCACTTCGACGTCCAGCTGATCGGTGGCATGGTCCTGCACGACGGCTCGATCGCCGAGATGAAGACCGGCGAGGGCAAGACGCTCACCGCGACGCTGCCGGTCGTGCTCAACGCGCTCACCTCGCGCGACGCCGAGGGCGAGCCGGCGTGGGGCCACGGCGTCCACCTGGTGACCGTCAACGACTACCTCGCCCGCCGCGACGCGCTCTGGATGAAGCCGATCTACGACGCGCTCGGCCTGACGCTGGGGATCCTCCAGTCCGAGGAGCGCGACTGGAGCCGCAAGCGCGCCGCCTACGAGGCCGACATCACCTACGGCACCAACTCCGAGTTCGGCTTCGACTACCTGCGCGACAACCTGGCGACCGACATGGACGAGAAGGCCCAGCGCGGCCACGGCTTCGCGATCGTCGACGAGGTCGACAACATCCTGATCGACGAGGCCCGCACGCCGCTGATCATCTCCGGCCAGCCGCAGCAGTCCTCCGACGTCTACTACAAGTTCGCCAAGCTGGCCCCGAGGCTCCAGCCCGGCAAGAAGCCCGACGGCCTCGAGGCGAAGTCGAAGTCCTACGTCGCCGACTTCGACTACGAGTTCGACGAGAAGCACAAGACCGTCGCGATCACCGAGCAGGGCGTCGCCAAGGCCGAGAAGTTCCTCGGCATCGACAACCTCTACCGCGCCGAGAACGGCCACCTCGTCAACCACCTCCAGCAGGCGCTGAAGGCCGAGTCGCTCTACAAGCGCGGCGTCGAGTACGAGGTGATCGACGGCGAGGTCAAGATCATCGACGAGTTCACCGGGCGCATCCTGGAGGGCCGGCGCTGGTCTGAGGGACTGCACCAGTCGGTCGAGGCGAAGGAGGGCGTGGCGATCCAGGAGGAGAACCAGACCGTCGCCACGATCACCTACCAGAACTACTTCCGCCGCTACGACAAGCTCGCTGGCATGACCGGAACCGCGCTCACCGAGGCGACCGAGTTCATGAAGATCTACAAGCTCCAGGTGGTCGAGGTCCCGACCAACCGCCCGATGGCGCGGATGGATCAGAACGACCAGATCTACAAGACCAAGCCCGGGAAGTGGGGCGCGGTGGCGCGGTCGATCCAGGAGCGCCACGAGAAGGGCCAGCCGGTGCTCGTCGGCACGATCTCGGTCGAGGTCTCGGAGCTGCTCTCCCAGGAGCTGTCCAAGCGCGGCATCAAGCACACGGTGCTCAACGCCAAGCCGGAGTACGCCGAGCGTGAGGGCGAGATCATCGCCGAGGCCGGCCGTCCCGGTGCCGTGACGATCGCGACCAACATGGCCGGCCGCGGCGTCGACATCAAGCTCGGTGGCAACGCCGAGCACCTCGCCGAGCTGGAGCTGCGCGGAAAGCTCGAGCCCGGCACGCCCGAGTACGAGAAGGCGTGGGAGGAGGCCGTGCGCAAGTACGACGCCCAGGTCGCCGTCGACCGCGAGCGCGTGGTGGAGGCGGGCGGCCTGTTCATCATCGGCACCGAGCGCCACGAGTCGCGCCGGATCGACAACCAGCTGCGCGGCCGTGCCGGCCGCCAGGGCGACCCGGGCGAGTCGCGCTTCTACCTCTCGGCCGAGGACGACCTCGTGCGGCTGTTCGCCGGCGACCGGATCTACCGGATCCTCGACCGCCTCGGACCGACCGGCGAGGACGGCGAGGAGGAGCCGATCGAGGCGGGGATGCTCTCCAAGCAGATCGAGGGCGCCCAGCGCAAGGTCGAGGAGCAGAACTTCCTGATCCGCAAGCGCGTCCTCGAGTACGACGACGTGATGAACCAGCAGCGCGAGATCATCTACGAGTACCGCGACCGCATCCTCGACGGCGAGGACATGTCGGAGACCGCGCGCGAGCAGCTCGGCGAAGTCGTCGAGCGGATGGTCCGCCAGTACCTCGACGGCGACTACTCCGAGGACTGGGACATCCCCGGGCTCTACACCCAGCTCGAGCAGATGTACCCGGTCGGGATCGACATCGAGCAGACCGACCCGCAGCAGATCGACCGCGACGCCATGGTCGGCGAGCTGCGCGAGGACATCGTCGAGGCCTACGCCGACCGCGAGGAGGAGCTGGGCCCCGACCTGATGCGGGCGCTCGAACGGTTCATGCTGCTGCAGATCATCGACGAGCGCTGGCGCGAGCACCTCCACGACATGGACTACCTGCGCGAGGGCATCCACCTGCGCGGGTTCGCCCAGATCGATCCGCTCGTGGCGTACAAGAACGAGGGCTTCGACATGTTCACCGCCCTCATGAACTCGATCTGGGAGGAGTTCGGGCGCTACATCTTCGTGGTCGACGTCCAGGTCGAGGGCGCCGACGACGAGGCTCGCCGCCAGACCTGGGGGACCGGCCCCCAGCAGCCTGGTGGCCTCCGCTACGTGGGCGGCACCGAGGCCGATCAGCCGAGCGCGCTCGCCGCCGCCGCGGCTGCCGCGGCCACCGGCGCCCTTACGCCGGGGGCTGCCGCTCAGGGCGCCGCCGACCTCGCGCTCGAGGATCAGGTCCAGGCCGTGCCGCGCGTCGAGACGCGTACCGTCGCCGAGGAGGACCGCATCGGCCGCAACGATCCCTGCCCGTGCGGCTCGGGCAAGAAGTACAAGAAGTGCCATGGCGCCTAGCGCCAGTGGCCTCCGCGACCAGCTGAAGCTGCTCGCGGACTATCTTTGACCCCGCTTCGCTGACCGAGCGCGCCGCCGCCTTGGAGGAGCGGATGGGCGCCGAGGGCTTCTGGGACGACCAGGCCACCGCGGCCAAGGTCTCGGCCGAGCACGCGGTCGTGCAGCGCCGGCTCGGCGAGTTCAACGGCCTCGAGGCCGACATCGGCGACCTCGAGGAGCTCGAGGAGCTGGCTGCCGACGACGAGTCGATCGCAGCCGAGGTCGCCGAGCAGCGCTCCGCGATCGAGTCGCGCCTGGCGGCGCTGGAGGAGGCGCGGCTGTTCGCCGGCGACTACGACGCCGGCGACGCGGTCGTCACCGTCAACGCCGGCGCGGGCGGCACCGACTCCCAGGACTGGGCCGAGATGCTGCTGCGGATGCTGCTGCGCTGGGCGGAGTCGCGCGGGATGAAGGTCGAGCTCAACGAGGCCAGCGAGGGCGAGGAGGCAGGGTTGAAGTCGGCCACCTTCACCGCGTCCGGCGAGAACGCCTACGGCCTCTTCTCCGCCGAGAAGGGCGTCCACCGGCTGGTACGGATCTCGCCGTTCGACTCGGCCGCGCGCCGCCACACGGCGTTCGCCGGCGTCGAGGTCGCACCGCTGGTCGACGACGCGATCGACGTCGAGATCGAGCCCGACGACCTTCAGATCGACACCTACCGCGCTTCCGGCGCCGGCGGCCAGCACGTCAACAAGACCGACTCGGCGGTGCGGATCACCCACCGCCCGTCGGGGATCGTGGTCCAGTGCCAGAACGAGCGGTCGCAGTCGGCCAACAAGGACACCGCGATGCGGATGCTGCGCGCGAAGCTGGTCGAGCGCGAGGAGCAGCGCCGCCGCGACGAGATCGCCAAGGAGAAGGGCGAGGCCCAGGACGTCGCCTGGGGCTCGCAGATCCGCTCCTATGTGCTGCACCCCTACACGATGGTCAAGGACCACCGCACCGGGGTCGAGGTCGGCAACGCCCAGGGGGTCCTCGACGGCCACCTCGACGAGCTGATCCGGGCCGAGCTGCTGCGCCGCGCCGGCGCCGCGACCGACGGCGCCGGCTGAGCCGCTGGCCGGATCAGGCGGTGCACTCCTGGCTCTCGGCCTGAGCTCGCGCGGCGCGCAGCTGGGCGCGAGTGTCGCGCAGCGACAGCTGTGCCTGGCGGAGCTCGCGACGCCGCTGGGCGAGGCGCTTGGCAGTCCGCGCTCTCGCCTCGCGCCCGCTGGCCCTGCGATGTGCGCGACGCGCCGCGGCGACACGGCGCTTGGCGGTCGCCACGCGCCTGACATCGGCGTCGATCCGGCTCTCGAAGTAGTCGATGCGGCGCATCGCCATCTTGCAGCGCGGGTCGGATCGGCCCTCGCGCTGCTCGGACTGGGAGGCCGCGGCGGTCGGGTGAGGTTGGGCAGCGGCCGGTGGCCCGCCGGCGAGGCCGGCGGCGAGCGCCAGGCCTGCGACCAGCGTCGCGAGCGGCAGCTTGCTTCGGAGTCTCATGGTCGGAAGGTCCTCGGGTCGGGTCGGCGGGGACGCGTCTCAGCGTAGCCCTACTGGCAGAAGGGAACATCACCTCCAACACGGCGGCTGGCGTACAGTCGCGGCCTATGCGAGACCTCATCCAGCGCGCGCTCGCCGAGGACATCGGCGCGGGCGACCTCACCAGCGCCGCCGTCGTCCCGGTGGGGACCCGCGCGCGGGGCGCCGTCCTCGCCAAGGCGGACGGCGTCGTCGCCGGCCTGGAGGTCGCCGCCGCGGTCTTCGAGGCCGTCGAGGGCGACCTCGACGTGGTGGTCGGCGCCACCGACGGCGACCGGGTCGCGCCCGGCGAGACGCTGCTCACCCTGGGTGGCGACGCCCGCGGCCTGCTGGCGGCCGAGCGGGTCGCCCTGAACCTGCTCGGGCGGCTGTCGGGGGTCGCGACGCTCACCGCGCGGTACGTGGCGGCGGTCGCGGGCACCGGCGCGCGCATCCTCGACACTCGCAAGACGACGCCGGGGCTGCGCGCGCTGGAGAAGGCCGCCGTGGTCGCGGGCGGTGGGACCTCGCACCGCTTCGGGCTCTACGACGCGGTGCTCGTCAAGGAGAACCACGTCGGGGTCGCCGGCGGCGTGGGTGAGGCGACCAGGCGGGCGCTGGCCGGCGCGCCGGCCGGAGTCGTCGTCGAGGTCGAGGTGGAGACGCTCGACGAGCTCGACGAGGCGCTGGCGGCGGGCGCGAGGCGGATCCTGCTCGACAACATGGGCCCCGACGCGCTGCGCGCCGCGGTCGCGCGCACCGCGGGCCGCGCCGAGCTGGAGGCGTCGGGCGGGATCGCGCTGTCCACGGTGCGTGCCGTGGCGGAGTCCGGCGTGGACTTCATCTCCGTCGGCGCGCTGACCCATTCGGCCCCGGCGCTCGACGTCAGCCTGCTGTTCGAGCCTGACGGCGGGTGAGCGGTCGCGACCGGTCGCCGGAACGGTCGCGGGGTACACTTGGGTCAAGGTTTCGCGCCGGTCCCCCGTGGCGCGGACAGTCATTTCGACACCGAAAGAGGTTCGAAACATGCCGGCCCAGACGATTCCCCCAGCGGGAGCTGCACCGACACAGCTGCTGGAGCTGGAGGACATCCCTGCGCTCAAGGACGAGGTGCGGGCGCTGGCGGCCGCGCGCGACGCGGTCATCCTTGCCCACAACTACCAAGTGCCCGAGGTCCAGGACGTCGCGCACTTCGTCGGCGACTCGCTCGGCCTCTCACGCCAGGCCGCGGCAGCCGAGCAGCAGACGATCGCCTTCTGCGGCGTCCACTTCATGGCCGAGACCGCCTCGGTGCTCTCGCCGGAGAAGACCGTCCTGCTGCCCGACCTCGACGCCGGCTGCTCGCTCGCGGACTCGATCACCGCCGACCAGCTGCGCGCCTGGAAGGCCCAGCACCCGGGTGCTGTCGTCGTGATGTACGTCAACACCAGCGCCGAGGTCAAGGCCGAGACCGACTACTGCTGCACCTCGTCCAACGCCGTCCAGGTGGTCGAGCACATCTGGCGCGAGCACGGTGAGGAGACCGAGATCCTGTTCGGGCCCGACATGTGGTTGGGGGCCTACGTCGAGCGCGAGACCGGCAGGCGGATGCACGTCTGGGACGGCGAGTGCCACGTCCACGCCGGCATCCGGCCGGGCGACATCAACGAGATGCAGGCCGCCCATCCCGACGCCGAGTTCCTCGTCCATCCCGAGTGCGGCTGCACGACCCAGGTGATGGAGTTCGTCGCCTCCGGGGACATCGACCCCGAGCACACCCACATGCTCTCGACCGGCGGCATGCTCGACTTCGCGCGCGAGTCCGGGGCCGACGAGTTCATCGTCGCCACCGAGACCGGGATGCTCTACCCGCTCGAGCAGGAGAACCCCGGCAAGCGGTTCATCCCAGCCAACCAGCAGGCCTCCTGCAGGTACATGAAGATGATCACGCTGCCGAAGCTGCGTGACGCGCTGCGCGACATGGCGCCTGTCGTCGCGGTCGATCCCGCGATCGCCGAGCGTGCCCGCATCCCGATCGAGCGGATGGTCGCGATCGGTCCCGGCAGCGCCGTCAAGCAGGCCTAGCCGCCGCGTAGGGTCTGGAGGGTGAGCTTCAACCGCATCCATCCACGCCCGGGCGAGATCACCGCCGAGCAGCTCGGCGGTGCGCTCGACCTCGGCTCCAACGCGCCCACCGGCCGACCGTACGTCGTCGCGAACATGGTCGAGACGCTCGACGGACGGGCGGCGCTCGACGGCGACACGCGCGGCCTCGGGGGCGGGGCCGACCGCGAGCTCTTCCACCAGCTGCGCGCCGCCGCCGACGCGCTGCTCGTCGGGGCCGGCACCGTGCGAATCGAGCGCTACGGCCCCGCGACCAAGAACGCCGAGCTGCGCGCCGCCCGCGAGCGCAACGGGCTCGAGCCCGACCAGCCGGTCGTGATCGTCTCGGCGCGGCTGCTGCTGCCCTCCGACCTGCCGCTGCTCCAGGACCCCGACTCGCGGGTGATCGTCGCGACCGCCGCCGACCACGAGCTCGAGGGCGTCAAGGCACAGGTGACCTACGAGCGCGTCGGCGACGACCTCCAGCTGCTGCTCGCACGGCTGCGCTCCGAGCACGGCATCCGCTCGCTGCTCTGCGAGGGCGGCCCGACGCTGCTCTCGCACATGCTCGCCGCCCGGCTGGTCGACGAGCTGTTCGTCTCGATCGCGCCGAAGCTCGCCGGTGGCGGCGACGAGCCGACGATCACCCAGGGGCCGGTGCTGCCCGAGCCCGTCGCCACCGAGCTGATCTGGCTGCTGGAGCGCGACTCCGAGCTGTTCGGCCGCTGGCGCGTGGCGGGCTGAGCGGCCACGCCGCGCCGTCGCGCCTGCAAGCCACGTTGCAGCGGCTGCATGTGACGTTGCGCCTGCACCCGTCGCGACGCAGGCCAGCTATCAACCAGTCCCGCATGAGCAAGATCCGGACCCGCAGGCGCCCCGGCGCCACCGAGACGCCCACGGCCGCGCCGATCCACGTCGGGGAGGTGCCGGTCGTCGAGCTGCGCGACGTCTCGAAGGTCTACCCCGGCGGATCGGTCGGCCTCGAGCGCGTCTCGATGCGGATCGGTCGCGGCGAGTTCGTCTTCCTGGTCGGCGCGACCGGCTGCGGCAAGTCGACCTGCATCCGCCTGCTGATGAAGGAGCTGGAGGCCTCCAGTGGCGAGATCCTGATCGCCGGCAAGAAGTTCAGCGACATCGACCGCAAGCGCGTCCCCTACCTGCGGCGCAACATCGGCACCGTCTTCCAGGACTACAAGCTGCTGCCCAACCGGACGGTCTACGACAACGTCGCCTACTCGCTGCAGGTGATCGGCGAGTCGCGCGAGGAGATCCGCCGCAAGGTGCCCGACATCCTCCGCCTCGTCGGGCTCTCGACCAAGCTCCACAACTACCCCGACGAGCTCTCCGGCGGCGAGCAGCAGCGCGTCTCGATCGCGCGCGCGTTCGTCAACCACCCGCCGCTGCTGCTCGCCGACGAGCCGACCGGCAACCTCGACCCCGAGACCTCGATCGGGATCATGCAGCTGATCTACCGGATCAACCGCACCGGCACCACCGTCGTCGTGGCCACCCACGACAAGGAGATGGTCGACAAGATGCGCCGACGCGTGATCGAGCTGCGCGAGGGCCGCATCGTCCGCGACGAGCAGTCCGGCCTCTACCGGCCTGACGAGTCGACCACCGAGTTCGCGATCCGCCTGCGCGGCGAGCTGGGCGTCGGCGACGAGGGCCACCCCAACTAGCCGATGACCGTCGGATTCTTCTTCAAGGAGGCCATTCGCGGCCTCTCGCGCAACTCGGCGCCGGCGCTCGCCGCGCTGCTGACGGTGCTGCTGACGGCGCTCGTGCTGGGTGTGTTCATCCCGATCGTCCAGGCCACCACCGGCACCGCCAACGAGGTCCGCGACCGCGTCGTGGTCAACGTCTACGTCGCCGACGAAGCCACCAAGGGCGAGCGCGAGCAGCTCGCCGCCGCGCTCGAGCGGACGACCAACGTCAAGGCGGTCGAGTTCGTCTCCAAGGAGCGGGGCCTCGCGGAGGCCAAGCGCAAGAACCCCGAGGCGTTCGGCCAGGGCGTCGACCTGCTCGGCGCGAATCCGCTGCCGGACATGTACCGCGTCGTGCCGGAGGATCCCGATCGCGTGTCGGCGATCGTCGACCGCCTCGCTCCGACGAGCGCCGCCGGCGTCCGCGAGCCATCTTTGGCGGCGATCGACGAGGTCCGCAACAAGGAGGAGGACACCGAGAAGATCCTCTCCGCCACCGGCCTGGTGAAGATCCTCACCGGTGGCCTGATGGCGCTGCTGGTGTTCGCCTCGATCGCTCTCGTCGCCAACACGCTGCGGCTGTCGATCTTCGCCCGCCGGCGCGAGGTCGAGGTGATGAAGCTCGTCGGGGCGACCAACTGGTTCATCCGCTGGCCGTTCGTCATCGAGGGCGTCATCGTCGGCCTGATGGGCGGAGTCCTCGCCGTGCTGCTGCTGACGATCGCCAAGGAGACCTTCATCGATCCGCTCGAGGACCGGTTCGCGCTGCTCGCCGCGCCCGAGACGATCGACTTCCCGATGCTGATCGTCGTGCTGCTGATCGCCTGCGTCGCGGTCTCGGCGGCCGGCTCGGCGATCACCCTGCGCCGCTTCCTGCGCGTTTGAGCACCGTTCGGCGGCGCGGACGCCGTCCAGCGCCGCGGAGGTCGCCGGCAACTACTCTTCGCAGCGCATGAGCACCCTGGTCAAGACAGTCGCGGCGCTCACCGTCGCCGCGGTGCTCGTGGCGGTCGGCGTGTACATGGGAGGCCATCCGAAGTCGCTGCCGGGCCCGTTGCGCGACGCGCTCGTCCAAGACGACCGGGCACTGCGGGCCGAGCTCGAGGATGCGATCGAGAGCGACTTCTACCGCGACGTCGACATCGACCAGATCGAGGAGGGGTCGCTGAAGGGAATGGTCGAGGGACTCGACGACCGCTTCTCCAGCTACCTCACCCCGAAGGAGACCGAGCAGTTCCAGCAGGCGGTCGAGGGCCGCTTCGAAGGCGTCGGGATGAACGTCGACCAGGACAAGCGAGGCCTGCGCGTGCTCAACGTCTTCGAGGGATCGCCGGCAGAGAAGGCGGGGATCGTTCAGGGCGACTTCATCACCGAGGTCGACGGCGAGTCGATCGCCGGAGTGTCCTCTGACGTCGCGACCGCGCGGATCAAGGGGCCGGCCGGCACCCAGGTCTCGCTCGAGGTGGTCGACCCCGAGAACTTCGAGCCGCGGACGCTGAAGATCGAGCGCGAGCAGATCGAGATCCCGGTCGTCACCGGGCGGATCGTGGAGCGCGGCGGCCGGCAGATCGGCGTCGTCGAGCTGACCACCTTCAGCGAGGGCGCCCACGGCGCGGTCCGCGCCGAGATCGACGACCTCGTCGAGCGGGGGGCCGAGGGCATCGTGCTCGACATGCGCGGCAACGGCGGCGGCCTGCTCAGCGAGGCGGTGCTCGTCGGGTCGGTGTTCATCGAGGACGGCCTGATCGTCTCGACCAAGGGCCGCACCAAGGCCGAGCGCAAGTACGAGGCCGTCGGCGACGCGATCGACGAGGACATCCCGGTCGTGGTGCTCGTCGACCGTGGCACCGCGTCGGCCGCCGAGATCGTCTCCGGCGCGATCAAGGATCGCGGTCGCGGCCCGGTCGTCGGCACCCGGACCTTCGGCAAGGGCGTCTTCCAGGAGGTCCAGCCGCTCTCCAACGGCGGACTGCTCGACATCACCGTCGGCCAGTACTACCTGCCCAACGGCGAGAACATCGGCAACAAGGGCGTGATCCCCGACGTCAAGGCCCGCGACGACGTCGAGACCGAGCGCGACGAGGCCCTGCCGACCGCGCTCGACACCCTGATCGAGCAGTCGGAGCACTGATGGCGCGCCCGCACGGGCGCCCCGGACGGCTCGACCTGCCGGCCGTCGCCCAACTCGGCCGACGCGGCCGGATGCTGGTCGCCGAGCCGTTCTTCCACCCCGGTGGCCGGCGCGTCGAGGTGGCGCGCGGCAGCGGCCGCGAGGGCGACCTCGTCCTCGTCGGCGCCGGCAAGCGCGGCTACAAGGTGATTCGCCCGCTCGGCCGGCCCGACGTCGCCCGCGACGTCGTCGAAGCGCTGATGGTCGACCGCGGCCTGCGCCGCGCCTTCCCCCGCCGCGCCGAAACCGAGGCGATGGAAGTTGTCGGGGGGCTCGCGCCCCCCGGGCCCCCCAGTGGCGCCTGGCCGGCCGGTGGCGGGAGTGCGGGGCTCGCGCCCCCCGGGCCCCCCGGTGGCGCCTGGCCGGCCGGTGGCGCCCGCACCGATCTCCGCGACCTGGCGACGTTCACGATCGACCCCGACGACGCGCGCGACTTCGACGACGCCATCTCCGCCGAGCGCCGCGACGACGGCACGGTGCGCCTCTGGGTCCACATCGCTGATGTGACCGCCTTCGTGCGGCCCGGCGGGCGGATCGACGGCGAGGCGCTGCGGCGCGGCACGAGCACCTACGTGCCCGGCGCGGTCGAGCCGATGCTGCCCGAGCTGCTCAGCAACGGCGCCTGCTCGCTGCGCCCCGGCGAGGACCGCCTCGCGGTGTCGGTCGAGCTGGACATCGACGGCGTCGAGGTGCGCCGCGCCGCCTTCCACCGCTCGCTGATCCGCTCCGACCGCCGCCTCACCTACGGCGAGGTCGACGCGGTGCTCGACGGCCGCGCGCGCGCCGAGGAGCCGTGGGGCGCGCCGCTCGCAGCTGCCCGCGCGGTCGCCGCCGCGCTGCGCGAACGGCGCGAGCGGCGCGGGAGCATCGAGGTCGTCTCCACCGAGCCGCGCGTCCGCTTCGACGGCGACGGCCACGTGACGGCGGTGGAGCACGAGGCGCAGACCGAGTCGCACACGCTGGTCGAGGAGCTGATGATCCTCGCCAACGAGCAGGTCGCCGGCTATCTCGTCGACCGCCGGCTGCCGACCCTCTACCGCGTCCATCAGCGACCCAACCCGCTCGCCGTCGAGGCGATGGTCGCCAAGCTGGCCGCGCTCGAGGTGCCCGTGCCCGCGGTCCCCGAGCGGCTGAGCCCGCAGCAGGCCGCCGACGTCGCCGCGGAGGCGTCGCGGCTGGCCGCGGCGTACGCGCGCACCCACGGCCGCGGCCGCCAGGCGTTCGGCTCGCTGGTGCTGCGCTCGCTCCAGCAGGCGCGCTACTCGCCGCGCAACGTCGGCCACGCCGGGCTGGCATCGCCGCGCTACTGCCACTTCACCTCGCCGATCCGCCGCTACCCCGACATCGTCGCCCACCGCGCGCTGCTGGCGGGCCTCGGACTCGACGACGCCGCGCCGCGCGCCCACGAGCTCGACGACCTCGGCGTCGTCTGCAGCGAGGCCGAGCGGTCGGCGATGCGGATCGAGCGCGACGCCGACGACGTCTGCCTGGCGTTCCTGCTCGAGCGCACGCTCTTCGAACGGGCGGGCGGCGCGGGTGAGCCTGCGCCCGCCTGGGAGGGAGAGGTCGTGGGGCTGATCCCGAAGGGGTGGTTCGTGCGCTTCGGCGAGGAGGGATTCGAGGGGTTCCTCCCGGTCCGGCGGATGCGCGGCTGGTTCGAGCCCGACGAGCACGAGAGCGCGCTGGTCGACGCCGACAGCGGCCGGGCGGTCCGCCTCGGCGACCCGCTCCGGGTGACCGTCGCGCGGATCGAGACCGCGCGCGGACGGGTCGATCTCGAGCCGGCCGTGTAGCGTCGTCTCCCGCGATGGCGAAGAAGGGAAAGCGAAAGGCAGCGCCCGGCGACCTGGCGACCAACCGCCAGGCGTCGTTTCGGTTCCACCTGCTCGAGCGGTACGAGTGCGGCGTGGTCCTGCAGGGCTCCGAGGTCAAGTCGATCCGCGAGGGCGGCGTCCAGATCAAGGACGCCTACGCGGCTATCGAGCGCGGCGAGGTCTGGCTGCACAACATGCACATCGCGCCGTACCTGCCGGCCTCGCGCGAGAACCACGAGCCCGAGCGGACGCGCAAGCTGCTGCTGCACGAGCGCGAGATCGAGCGGCTGCTCGACGGCACCGCCCAGAAGGGCCTCACGCTGGTGCCGACGCGCGTCTACCTCAAGGGCGCGCGGGTGAAGGTGGAGATCGCGGTCGCCCGCGGCAAGGACCAGGGCGACAAGCGGCGCGACCTCAAGGCCAAGGACCAGCGCCGCGACATCGAGCGCGCGCTGTCCGAGCGCTACGGCTAGCCGCCGCCGCGCCGAATAGGGTTCGCGCGTGGTCGAGGTGGACGCCGCATCCTTCTTCGTGATCATCGTGGTGGCGAGCGTCGCCGGGGTGACCGCGGCCGTGCTCGAGCCCCACCTCGCGATCCCGGTCGTCGTGATCGAGCTGATGCTCGGGATCGTGGTCGGGCCCGACCTACTCGGGATCGCCCAGCCGGACGAGTTCACGAGCTTCTTCGCCAATCTCGGCCTGGGGATGCTGTTCTTCTTCGCCGGCTACGAGATCGACTTCCGGCGGATCGCCGGCGGTCCGTTGCGGCTGGCGATCCTCGGCTGGGCGATCTCGCTCCTGCTCGCCTACACGATCGGAGGTCTGCTGGCGGCGATCGGACTGGTGCTCTCGCTGCTCTACACGGGCTCCGCGCTGGCGACGACGGCGATCGGCACGCTGATCCCGATCCTCCGCGACGCTGGCGAGCTGCCGACCCGCTTCGCGACGTTCCTGCTGGCGGCGGGCGCGGTCGGGGAGTTCGGTCCGATCCTGCTGATCACGCTGGTCCTCGCCGGCGGACAGCCGATCGAGGAGGCGTTCATCCTGATCTTCTTCGTCGCGGTCGCGGTGCTGGTGGCGATCGTCGCGGTGCGCAGCACGTTCGTCGGCTGGCCGCTGATGGAGCGGACCCTGGAGGCGTCGAGCCAGGTCGCGGTGCGGCTGTCGGTGCTGTTGATCTTCGGCCTGGTCGCGCTCGCGTCCGAGCTGGGGCTCGACCTGCTGCTCGGCGGCTTCGTCGCGGGGCTGATCGCCCGGATGGCCCTGCACGGCCGCGAGGTCGAGCTGTTCGAGTCGAAGCTCACCGCCGTGGGATACGGCTTCTTCATCCCGTTCTTCTTCGTCGTCAGCGGGCTGAAGTTCGACCTCGACGCCCTGCTCTCGACGACCAAGACGCTGTACGAGCTGCCGCTCTTCCTCGCGCTGTTCTTCGTGGTGCGCGGAGTGCCAGCGCTGTTCCTCTACCGCCGCGAGATCCCAGTCGGGCGTGACCGGCTCGCGCTCGGCTTCTACGCGGCCACCGCGCTTCCGCTGGTCGTCGCGATCACCACGCTGGCGCTCGACTCCGGGCACATGCGCAGTGCCACGGCCGCATCGCTGGTCGGCGCGGCGATGCTCTCCACGCTGACCTTCCCGCTCGTGGCGATGATGCTGCGCCGCGGCCGGGTGGGCGCCGAAGCGGTTCCCGTCTGACCGGCCGCTTCCGACCGACCCGTCGCATAGCATTTATGCTCGACAATCGAGCGACGGGAGGCAGTATGGACGGGACGGGCGAGATGGTGGTCTACGCGGACACGACCGCGGTCGTGGAGCGGATCGTGGAGGGCTGGCGGGCCGACCTGCTCGAGGAGGTCTGGAGCGCGGCCGGGCGGGTCGTCGCCGCGGCGACGCTCTACCCGGAGGTCAGGTCCTGTGTGCGCGTGCGCCAGGCCGACGGCGTCCTCGACGAGCGTGAGGCCGCGGGCGCGATCGAGCGGCTCGACCGGCTGGTGGCCGACGCCGAGCTGATCGCGATCGACGCGGCCCTGGCGGCCCGCGCCTCGGAGCTCGCCGAGCGGCATGGGCTCGACAGCGATGCGGCGCTCCACCTGGCCGCGGCGCTGGCGGTCGACGCGCCGAGGGTGGTCGTCGCGACCTTCGACTCGGGGCTCGCGCTGGCGGCGATCGAGGCCGGTCTGGCGGTGATCCCCCAGGTCCGGTTCGCCGTCGAGGCGTGACCGGCCGCGGCGGCGCGGCTAGACTGGAAGGGCATCTACGGGGACGACAGGCTTCGACGTGGTCGGTTCCGTGGATTCAGTCGCGAGTCGAGGTCGCCGGTGGGCCTCGTAAAACAACCGGCAAACCATACATGCGGATGAGAACCACTCGTTCGCGCTTGCTGCCTAGTCAACGCTAGCCAGTGAGCTGTCGGCCTCCCCTCGGCCCGTGGGGGAGATGTTCGGCATCAACAACGGGCTTGCTCCCGGCGCGCGCCTCTGGCGACGGGGGGACACCAACTCAGAGGCTGGTCCCGAGCAACCCGGCCGGCCAGGCTACCTCGGGACGAGAACAGAGGGCCGGCTACGCTCGTAGAAGCTGTTTCCGCACGACCGCGGACGTGGGTTCGATTCCCACCGTCTCCACTGTGAGGCCGATCGGGACCGTGGGCACCGGATCAACTGGTGTCCACGGTCCAGGCCCATGCACCCGGTCCAGTGTCAAATGTTGACATTTGCTGTACGGTCTCGCTGACGGCTCGCCGGACCGCCGGCCGACGCCTGCAGGAGCCCCGACCGGAGGTGGATGAGATGTACAGCAGAAGACCGACGGCGGCCACGACCGTGGACGGACCGCCCGTGGAGTCCGATATCGCGATCACCGACGTCAGCGCGATCTACGTGCGCCTGCCGGGATACGACGTCGAGCGCACCGACAGCTCGCGTGACGCAATGCTGATCCGCGTCGACACCGACGCGGGCGTCACGGGCTGGGGCGAGGTCGACTCGGCTCCGCTGGCGGTCAAGGCCGCGGTCGAGATGGAGGCGGCCCACCCGATCGCGCGCGGTCTGCGCGAGCTGCTGCTCGGCCGCGATCCGTTCGACACCAACGGCCTCTGGCGCGACATGCGCTACGGCACGCTCTACGGCGGCCGGTCGGGCGTGCTCGTCCACGCGATGGCCGGCGTCGACCTGGCGCTCTGGGACATCAAGGGCAAGCTGCTCGGCCAGCCGGTCCACCGCCTGCTCGGCGGAGGTGAGCGGCGCGCCATCCGCGCGTACGCGTCGGAGCTGTTCCAGGCGACGCCCGCCGCGACCGCCGAACGGGCGCGGGCCGCGGCCGACCAGGGCTTCACCGCGCTCAAGCTCGGCTGGGAGCCGTTCGGAGCGGACGCCGCCTTCGACGAGGCGCTCGTCAGCGCGGCGCGCGAGGCGATCGGCCCCGACGTCGACCTCGCCGTCGACGCCGGTCTCGCGTGGGACGTCAAGACCGCGATCCGGCGCGCGCGGATGCTCGCCGCCTACGACCTGATGTGGCTCGAGGAGCCGCTCGCCTGCGACGACGTGCGCGGCTACGGACGCCTCTCGGCCGCCGTCGACCTGCCGATCGCCGCCGGGGAGGAGGAGTGCACGCGGGCCGCCTACGTGCGGCTGATGGACGAAGGCCTGATCGACGTCGTGCAGATCGACGTGACCCGCACCGGGCTGACCCAGGCGATGCTGATCGCCGCCGACGCCGACGAGCGGGGCCTGCCGGTCGCCAACCACAACTTCAACAGCGACGTCAACGCGGCGGCGTCGCTGCAGTTCCTGGCCGCCGCGCCGAACGCGCTGATCTGCGAGTACTGCGTCACCCCCAACGAGCTGCGCCGCACGCTGGTCCGCAACCCGGTCCGCTTCGAGGACGGGCTCGCCCAGGTTCCGCTCGGGCCGGGTCTCGGGGTCGAGATCGACCTGGACGTCGTCGAGCGGTTCGCCTACGTGCCTTGAGGGCCCTCGACGCCCTCGAGGATGTGGCGCTCCAGGGCGGCGCGCAGCTCGTCGGGGCTCCCGTCGCGCAGCACCGCGAGCAGTGCGCGGTGCTCGTCGCCGACCAGCTCGGGGGCGGCCTCGGCGCGGGTGAGGCGGTAGAAGTGCGCGCGGATGCGCGGCGACAGGGTCGTCCAGATCTGGAGGGTGTGGAACTGTCCGGAGGCCTCGACCACGAGGCGGTGGAAGTGCATGTCGAGCTCGGCCAGCTCGATCAGGTCGTCGTCGGCGCCCGCGACGTCCATCGCGGCGGCGATCGCCTCGAGCGCCGTCAGCTGCTCGGACCCGAGGCGGGGACGGGCATGGGCGAAGGCGAACTGCTCGAGCTGGAGGCGGACCGGGACCACGACCTCGCGCAGCTCGTCGTCGGGGAGGCCGGCGACCACCGCGCGGCGCTGCGGCACCGCGATCACCAGGCCCTCGTGCTCGAGGGTGCGCAGGGCCTCGCGGACCGGTCCGCGGCTGACGCCGAGGCTGGCTGCGATCCGCTCCTCGAGCAGCGGCTCGCCCGCGGCGAGCTCGCCGTAGACGATGGCCGCGCGCAGCTCACGCGCGACCTGCTCGCGCAGCGACCGCGCGAGCGGAGCCCTGCCCGGCGAGATGTCAACATTCGACACGAAGCTGCCAGTCTAGCCCCACCGCCGTGGCAGGCCGGTGACAGGCTGCCGCGCCCACCCGACCCCCGAAGGAGTGATCGATGAGCGATTCGAGCAGGCCGGACGGCCGCGCGGCTGTCCACACCGACGCCGCGCCGGCGCCCTCGGGCGGGTACTCCCAGGGGATCGTCGCCGGCGGGTTCCTCCACCTCGCCGGGCAGGGACCCTTCGACGCCGCCGGCAACTTGGTCGGCGCCGGCTCGATCGAGGCGCAGGTGCGCCAGGTCTTCGCCAACCTCGACGCGGTCGCGCGGGCCGCGGGGGCTTCGCTGTCGGACGCGGTCCGGGTCGGCGCGTACCTGAGCGATCTCGCCCACTTCGACGCCTTCGACGCCGTCTACCGCGAGCTGTTCGCCGACCCGCTGCCGGCGCGGACGACGATCCAGACCGACATCCTCGAGTTCGACGTCGAGGCCGACGCCGTCATCTGGCTCGGCGACTGAGCGGCGGCGCGATGGCCGAGCCGACCCCGCACGCACGCGTCGACCTCGACGCCGTCGAGCGCAACATCGAGCGCCTGCAGGCCTACTGCGACCGCCACGGCCTCGCCTGCAGGCCCCACGTCAAGACCCACAAGCTGCCCGCGATCGCGCACGCCCAGATGCGCGCCGGCGCGGTCGGCATCACCTGCCAGAAGCTCGGCGAGGCCGAGGTGATGGTCGCCGCGGGCCTGCGCGACGTGCTGATCGCCTATCCGATCGTCGGTGCGGCCAACCTCGCCCGCCTCGCGGCGCTCGCCCGGAGCGCCCGGATCTCGGTCGCGGTCGACTCCGCTGCGGTCGCCGAGCCGCTCGCCGAGGCGCTGGCCGCGGCCGGTCTCGAGCTCGACGTCCTCGTCGAGATCGACGCCGGGCTCGGGCGCACGGGCGTGCGCGACGCTGCGGCGGCGCGGGAGCTGGCGCTGGCGCTCGAGCGGCTCGGGGGCGTGCGCTTCGCCGGGCTGCTGGTCTATCCGACGCCGGCCGACCCGGCGCTGCTGGGTGCCGCCCGTGACGCGATCGCGGCCGTCGGGGTGGCGGTGCCGCGCGTCAGCGGTGGCGGCACCGAGGGCGCGTGGCGCACGCATGAGCTAGGTCTCGTCGACGAGCTGCGCGCCGGCACCTACGCGCTCGGCGACCGCGCCTGCCTCGCCAACGGCGCGAACACCCTGGAGGACTGCGCCCTGCGGGTCCGCTCGACCGTCGTCAGCTGTCCGGAGCCCGGCGTCGCCGTGCTCGACGCGGGCAGCAAGGCGCTGACCACCGATCCGGTCGAGGCGAGCGGCCCCGGCGTGGGCTCGGAGCAGGTCGCCGGTCACGGACTCGTCGTCGAGCGTCCGCGCGCGCGGGTCGCCGTGCTGTACGAGGAGCACGCCCGGCTCGAGCTCGATCCCGGCGAGCCAGGACTCGCCGTCGGTGACACCGTCGACATCGTTCCCAACCACGCCTGCGGCGCGATCAACCTCCACGACCGCGTCGTCGTCCACCGCTCCGGCGCGCCGGTCGGCATCTGGCCGGTGGCGGCGCGCGGGGCGATCGCCTAGCCCGCGGCGGTCCTACCAGCCCGAGATCCAGCCCTCGAGCAGCCCGGGCGGATCGGTCGGTCCGCGCGGCTCCTCGGGGTCGCGCTCGAAGCCGGCCAGGTCGGCGCCCTCGTCGGCCTGCAGGACGTGCTCGGCGTGCAGGCGGCCGTAGCCGCGGCGGTAGGCGGGCGGGCGCTGCGCCAGGCTCGCGAGGCGGGCGCTCAGCTCCTCGGCGGGCACCAGCAGATCGATCCGCCGCGCGTCGACGTCGAGCTCGATCTGGTCGCCGTCGCGGACCGCGGCGAGCGGTCCGCCGGCCGCGCTCTCCGGCGCCACGTGCAGCACCACCGCGCCGAATCCCGTTCCGCTCATCCGGGCGTCGGAGATCCGCACCATGTCGGTGACTCCCCGTTCGAGCAGCTTGCGGGGGATCGGGAGCATCCCCCACTCGGGCATCCCCGCTCCGCCGCGCGGACCGCAGTTGCGCAGGACCATCACCGTCTCGGGCTCGACGTCGAGGTCGGGGTCGTCGATCCGGGCCAGGAGATCGTGGATGTCGTCGAAGACGAGCGCCGGTCCACGGTGACGGCGCAGCTGCGGCGCCATCGCGCCCGCCTTGATCACCGCGCCGTCGGGGGCCAGCGAGCCACGCAGCACGGCCAGGCCGCCGGCCGGCGCAAGCGGCGCGTCGAGTGGGCGCACGACCTCGGCGTCGTGGATCTCGGCGTCGCGGGTGCGCTCGCCGATCGTCCGCCCGTCGACGGTGATGGCGTCGAGCTCGAGCAGGGGACCCAGCCGGGCGAGCAGCGCCGGGACGCCACCGGCGCGGTCGAGATCCTCGTAGAGGCCGCTGCCGACCGGCTGGACGTCGACCAGGATCGGCGTCGTTGCCGCCACCTCGTCGAAGCGCTCGAGCGGCAGGTCGACGCCGACGCGGCGGGCTAGCGCGAGCAGGTGGAGGATCGCGTTGGTCGAGCCGCCGAGCGCGGCGAGCGTGGTCAGGGCGTTGTGGAACGCGGCTGGGCTGAGCACATCGGAGGGAGCCGGGCCGCCGCGCGCGAGGTCGACGGCGCGAGCGCCGGTCCGCTCGGCGAGCGCCACCCGCCGGGCGCCGACGGCCGGCGCGGTGGCGGCGCCGTGCAGCGACATCCCGAGTGCCTCCACCAGCGACGCCATCGTCGAGGCGGTGCCCATCTCGCTGCAGTGGCCGACCGAGGGTGACGACGCCTCCTCGAGCTGGGCGTACTCCGCGTCGGTCATCCGGCCGGCGCGCAGCTCCTCGGTGTAGCGCCAGAGGTCGGTTCCCGCGCCGACGCGCCGGCCGCGGAAGTATGCGGCCTGGCGCGGGCCGCCGGTGAGCATGATCGCCGGCACGTCGGCGCTCGCGGCGCCCATCAGCTGGGCCGGGACGGTCTTGTCGCAGCCGGCGAGCAGTACCACGGCGTCGAGCGGGCTCGACCGGATCGTCTCCTCGACCTCGATCGCCGCGAGGTTGCGGTAGAGCATCGTCGTCGGCTTGGTCAGCGTCTCGCTCAGCGACATGCTCGGGAACTCGAGCGGTACCCCGCCGGCCTGCCAGACGCCGCGCTTGACGGCCTCGGCGAGGCCGCGGAGGTGGACGTTGCAGTTGACCAGCTCCGACCAGGCGCTGCAGATGCCGACGATCGGACGGCCCTCGGTGGCGGCTGAGGAGAGGCCCTCCGATCGCAGCGCGGCGCGGTGGATGAAGCCGAAGACGTCGCGTGGGGCGAACCAGCCGGCGCTGCGCAGCGGGTGCTCTGCGCCGGACGGCGGGTGCCGTCTGTTGGCAGCGGACATCGGCCTCCAGGGTCGAGGAACGGTGCGGCGATCTTAGCCTTGACCTAGGGCAAATGCAATGCTATTTCGTTCAATGAAAGTCGAGGCGGTCGGGGTGGGGAGGCCGACTTGACAACCGCCGCGGAGTGGTGCATGTTGTTGTGAAAGGTGCTTTCAACTACTGAAAGATTGCCGTCGCGCAGGGTCGCCGTGGTGACCGGGGCGGGCCGCGGGATCGGGGCGTCGATCGCCGAGGCGCTGGCCCGAGAGGGCTTCGACCTCGCGCTCAGCTCGCGCAGCGACTCCGCCGCGCGCTGCGCCGACGAGCTCGTCTCTCACGGCGCGCGGGCCTTCGGTCTCGCAGCCGACGCGTCCGACCCGGCTTCCTTCGTGGAGCTGGTCGAGGCGGCGCGCGAGCGCTACGGCCGCGTCGACGCCCTGGTCAACAACGCCGGGATCAACCACTCCGGCTCCGTCGAGGAGATGGCGCCCGAGCAGTTCGACGAGATGTACGCCGTGAACGTCCGTGGGGTCTTCTTCGGCGTCCAGGCGGTCCTGCCCGCGCTGCGCGAAGTCGGCGGCGGCGCGATCGTGAACATCGCCTCGTTCGTCGGCCGCACGCCGGTGCCTGGCTTCACCGCCTACTCCGCCACGAAGGCGGCGGTGCTCTCGCTCACCCGCGGCCACGCGCTCGAGCTGGCCGAGCAGGGCATCACCGTCAACGCCGTCTGTCCCGGCAACGTCTGGAGCGACATCTGGTCCGGCGCTACCCGCGGCATCCGCGACGAGACCGGCAAGACGGCCGAGCAGCTCTTCGAGGACGCGATCGCCGCGACGCCCCTGCGGCGGCCGCAGACCGGCGCCGACATCGGCGCCGCGACGGCGTTCCTCTGCAGTGACGCCGCTCGCAACATCACCGGCGAGGCGATCTACGTGACAGGAGGCATATGAGCACACACGCAGCCACCGACGGCCCGCTGGCCGATCGGCCCCCGGCCCTGGCGAGCGAGCGTGGCGCCGACGGGGTGACCGTCCGCGGCGGGTTCGACGAGGTAGCGCTCTCGCTGAGCACGCCGGAGGTCCGGATCGGCGACGCCGAGCCGCTCTCCCTCGCGGTCGAGGCGGCCGACGGGTCGGTTTCCGAGACCGTCGCCGAGATCCTCGCGGAGGGACCGTCGCTGGTGCGCGTGCGCCACAGCGGCACGCTCGGCAGCACGCTCGCCGTGACCGTCACCTTCGACGTCTTCCAGTCGCGCGACGTCGGCATCTACGTGCGCGTCGAGGCGACGGCGCCGACCGACCTCAGCGGTCTGCGGCTGGCGCTGATCACCCCCGGCGGCGGTCAGCTCGCCGCGGCCACGGACGTCGGCGAGCCCGGCCGGCGGTGGGTCGACCTGCCCGACCACGGCGTCGGGATCGTCGTCAAGAAGCTGCCCTGGAAGGCGAGCTGGAACGACATCGGCTGCCACGACCACTGGACGCTCGGCCAGTCGGTGCTGGCGATCGACGCCGATCGGGGCGCGGTCGAGCTGGTCGCCGGCGATTCGGTGTCGCTGGCGGTGGGCGACACCGTCGAGGCGGCGCTGATGATCGTGCCGCGCGGCGCCGACGGTGAGCGGGTCCGCCGCGAGGGGACCCACGAGCTGCCCGACGAGGTCCGCTACGCCCCGGAGGGGGAGTGGATGCAGACGCTCGTCTGGGAGAGCCAGGACGTCTGGCTCGGACCGCCGATCACCGAGGGCGCGCCCCAGCGGCCCTACGACCAGCTGATCCCCCGTCCGGTCGGGCTCAACGTCCTCGCCCGCAAGCGGTTCAACTGGAACAACGAGGACTTCGGCCTCCACCGCCTGACCGGAAAGCACGGCTACTGGGAGACCGGCGTCAAGAAGGCCCACGCCCTGCTCGCCACCCAGAACGAGTACGGCGGCTGGTACGAGGGCATCGAGTTCTACAACCTCCCGCCGCGCCACCACCACATGTACGACACCTACATCGGTGGCATGTTCCTGCTCGAGGCCTACGACGCCACCGGCGACGAGGCGTTCCTCGCCGGCGCCCGCCGCTGCCAGGACTTCTGGCTCGGCGATCCGCCCGCCAACGGCCACACCGAGGTCGGCGACGGCGGCTGGTGGTATCGCTGGGGCGGCTACATCAACGAGTTCGGCTACACCGACGAGCGTCACGTCCTCAACACCCACTCGGGAGCGACCGCGTTCCTCGCGCTGCTGCACGAGCGGACCGGGGAGGAGTCCTCGCGCGAGGCGGCCGAGCGTGGCCTGAAGGCCGTCCGCTGGGGGCTCGAGCAGGGCATCCAGCGCGGCGACGGGCAGTTCCTCTACTGCCTCAGCCAGGTCGATCCGACGCTCGAGCGGCCCGGCGACCCGCCCTACCTCAGGCTCGAGCTGGTGCCCCAGATCGAGGACGTGTACACGATCGCGGCGAGCTACCGGCTGATGATGGCCACCCGGATCGTGCCCGACGAGGTCGTCACCGCGGCGGTCCGCCGTGCGCTCGGCTTCTGGTGGGGCTCCTACCGCGCCGGGACCGCGATCACCTACCGCGCGTACGCGACGATCGCCTTCGCCGTCGCCGCAGGCGACATCGATCCGGTCTATGCGCTCGCGCTGCCGGAGTTGCTCAAGGACCGCGAGCACTACACCTCGATGCAGCGCGGCCTGTCGCGGTTCGTCGTTCCGGCCGGCCTACCGCTGCTGAAGGTGTCGGTCGACGGCTTCAACGGCTCACTGATCGAGCCGGTCTTCGTCCGCCAGGAGCGCGACCGGCTGGTCTTCGCGCTGGTCAACCTCGAGCACCGCCAGCGCGGCGTCGGGGCGACGGTGACCCTTCCCGAGGGCGTCGAGGTCGCCGGGGCGAAGCTGATCGATCCCGCCACCCGCGAGGCGGTCGCGCTCGACACGGTCGAGCCGGTCGCCGGCGGGGCGCGTGTCGTGGTTCCCGAGATCCGGGAGTTCGGGGTGGTGCTCGTCGAGCTCGAGCTGCGGCCGTGAGCGGCCGGCCGCTGGTCGTCGCGGGCGCCGGCGCGGGGTTCCCGAGCGTCGAGCTGGAGCGCCGCGAGCTGGTCGCGGTCGGGGCCGAGGTGGTAGACGCGCTCGGTTGCGACGACGAGCGCACGCTCGAGCTGGCACGCGACGCCGACGCCGTGCTGACCGACTACTTCAAGTGCTCGGCGGAGGTGATCGCGCAGCTGTCGCGCTGTCGGGTGATCTGCCAGTACGGCGCCGGCTACGACGCCGTCGACGTCGAGGCCGCCGCGGCGGCGGGGATCGTCGTGGCCCACACGCCGGAGTACTGCGTCGACGAGCTCGCCGACCATACGCTCGCCCTGATCCTGGCGGTCGCCCGCAAGATCGCCTGGTACTCGCGGGAGACGCGCGCCGGGGGGTGGGACTACGCCGGTGGGCGGCCGATGCGCCGTCTGCGCGGCGCGACGCTCGGCCTCGTCGGGGTCGGACGGGTCGGCAGCGCGGTCGCCGAGCGGGCCCGCGCGCTCGGGATGAGCTGTGTCGCGAGCGATCCGGGTCGCGCTCCAGACGACCTGCGCGCCGAAGGGCTCGAGCCGGTCGCGCTCGACGAGCTGCTGGAGCGCTCGCACGTCGTCAGCCTCCACGCCCCGCTCAACGCGGCGACCGAGCGGATGATCGACGCCGCGCGGATCGGCCGCATGCGCGAGGGGGCGATCCTCGTCAACACCGCCCGGGGCGCGCTCGTCGACGCCGGGGCGCTGGCCGACGCCGTTCGCGGCGGGCGGCTCGCGGGCGCCGGCCTCGACGTCCTCCCGCACGAGCCGCCCGGACCCGAGGAGGCGGCGCTGGTCGCGCTCGACGAGGTCGTGGTCACCCCGCACGCCGGCTTTCTCTCGGTCGATTCGCTGCGCGCCGTCCAGACCGATGCCGCGCGGGAGGTCGCGCGGGTACTCGCGGGTGACGCGCCGTTGCACCCGGTGACGCCGCTGGGCGGGGGGCGCGCGTGAGCGGCCCGCGAGACGGCGCCCCGGAGGGCCGTCTCGCGGGCCGGCGCGTGCTGATCACCGGGGCCGCTGGTGGCCAAGGCCGCGCGGTCGCGCAGCGCCTGATCTCCGAGGGCGCGCGGGTCGCGCTGACCGACCGTCGCGCCGAGGATCTCGAGCGGCTCGCCGACGAGCTCGGGCCGGGCGCGCCGTCGGCGGCGGCGCACGCCGCCGACGTCGGCGACGAGCCGGCTGTGCGGGCGGCGGTCGCGGCGGCGGTGTCCGGGCTCGGCGGCCTCGACGGGCTCTACAACAACGCCGGCGTCTACTGGCCCGACCGCGACGCTCCCGTGGACGAGCTCACGCTCGACGTCTGGGAGGCGGTGATGGCGGTCAACGCCACCGGCACCTACCTGTTCTGCCGGCACGCGATCCCGGCGCTGCTGGAATCCGGCGGAGGGGTCGTGGTCAACGTCTCCTCGACCGCCGGCTACGCGGGCGACTCGACCTGCCACGCCTACGCCGCCAGCAAGGGCGCGGTGATGGCGCTGACCCGCTCGATCGCCCAGCGCTGGGGCCCCGACGGCCTGCGCGCGGTGACCCTCTGCCCGGGGTTCGTCGAGACCCCGATGGTCAGCTTCGTCTCCGACGACGCGGCGGCCGCCGGGGCCGTGCGCGCCGCGACGGCGCTGCGACGCCTCGGCCAGCCCGGCGAGGTCGCCGCGACGGCGGCGTTCCTGTTGTCCGACGACGCGTCGTTCGTCACGGCGTGCGCTATCGACGTCCATGGAGGTCTGGTGAAGTGAGGCTCGAGCAGAAGGTCGCCGTGGTTACCGGCGCCAACCGGGGCATCGGTCTGGCGATCGCCCGGCGATTCGCGGCCGAGGGCGCGACGGTGGTGGCCGCCTGCCGGGACGAGGCGGCCGCCGAGGCGGTGGCCGATGAGCTGCGCGCGGCCGGTCACAGCGCCGCCGCCGCGCGGGCCGACATCCGCGACCCCGACTCGTGCGCCGCGCTCGTCGAGGGCGTGGAGCGCAGCCACGGCCGGATCGACGTGCTCTGCAACAACGCCGCCGTCGGGATCCTGCGCACGGTCGTGGAGACGACGCTCGAAGAGTACGCCTACGTGATGGACACCAACGTCCGTGGCGCGTTCCTGCTCTGCAAGCACGCGCTCCCCGGGATGCTCGAACGGGGCGGTGGGGCGGTCGTCAACCTCGCCTCGGTGGCCAGCTTCGTCGGCTTCGAGCGCGACGCCGCCTACTGCGCTTCCAAGGGCGCCCTGCTGATGCTCACCCGGCAGCTGGCGCTCGAGTACGCCGACCGCGGCGTGCGCGTCAACGCGATCTGTCCGGGCTTCGTCGACACCCCCGAGCTGCGCCACTACGTCGGCCAGCAGGACGACCCCGAGGCGGCGCTGCGCGCCTGCGCGGAGCTGCATCCGGTCGGTCGGGTGGGTCGGCCCGAGGAGATCGCCGCCGCGGCGGTCTTCCTCGCCAGCGACGAGGCCTCGTTCGTCACCGGCGAGGCGCTGGTGGTCGACGGCGGGCTGCTGACGCGGTGAGTCCGCTTGACGGTTCCGGAACACCGTGGTACAACGCTCCTACAGTGAGTGCAAGTATACTTCACTGAATGAAACAGATGAAGACGCCCTCCAATAACGCCACCGATTCCAAGCAGCCGCGCGGCCGATCGGGCAAGAAGGGCGCGACCAAGGGCAAGGACGCCGCGAAGGGGGGCCGCCGGCAGTATTCGATGACCGGCGTCGACCGGACCGTCGCGGTTCTCCACGCGCTCGCCGGCCACGACGGTGTGACGCTCGCCGAGGTCGCCCGCCGCGCGGAGCTGGACGAGGCGACCGCGCTGCGCTACCTCAGCAGCCTCGGCTCACACGATCTCGTCGCCCGCGACGAGGCGAGCGGGCGCTACACCCTCGGGCTCGGGCTGTTCCAGCTCGGCCAGCGGGCCGGTGGCCTCCAGGACGTCCGCAAGCTCGCGCTCCCCCGCATGGAGCGGCTGCTCGAGGAGTTCGAGGAGACCGTCAACATCGCCCACGCGCGTGACGCGCGGCTGGTCGTCATCGACGTGGTGGAGAGCACGCGCTCGATCCGCAAGGGCGCCTCGGTCGGCGAGATCGACGTCTGGCACGTCTCGGCGCTCGGCAAGGCGATCCTCTCGAGCCTGCCCGAGGAGGAGGCGGTCGCGACGCTCGACTCCTACGAGCGTGAGAGCTACACCGACCACACAAAGGTGGCGATCGACGATCTCCTCGAGGATCTGCGGGTCACCCGCGAGCGTGGCTTCGCGCTCGACGACGAGGAGTTCGAGCAGGGGCTGCGCTGCGTTGCCGCGCCGATCCTCGACCGTCGTGAGCGCCCGTCCTACGCCTTGAGCATCAGCGGCTTCGCGCCGCGGATGTCGCAGGAAGTCGTCGATCGCATGGGGGATGCGGTCGTGCAGGCGGCGACGAGCATCTCCCACGGCCTCGGGTTCATCCCTCAGACAGCGGAAGGAGCAGGTCCAGATGAGTGAGAACAGTTTTGGGAACGGCGGTGATCTTTCGGAGAGTGCGCGGAGGAGCCTCAGCCGCCGCGGCTTCCTCGGAGTGACAGCCGGCACGGGAGCGGGCATGCTGCTCGCGGCCTGTGGCGGCGGCGACAGCGGCTCGACGACCACCAGCGGTGGTGGTGGCGGCGGGCCGGTCTCCGGCGCGACCCCCGCCGAGCGGGCGATCAACGGCATCAAGGCGCTCGACCTGCCCGCCGACTACGAGATCACCGTCTTCTCCGAGGATCTCTCGATCCAGGCGGCCGTGGTCACCAAGGACGCCTTCGAGTCGGCCTCGGGGATCAAGCTGAACATCCAGGAGGCGCCGTACCTCGAGTACGCCTCCAAGGTCCTCAACGACGCGACTCGCAAGGCGGGCACCTTCGACTGCGTCCTGATGGAGACCAACCGGATGGGCGACCTCGACAACGCCGGCTACCTGGTCGACATCAGCGACTGGGTCGAGCGCTACAACCCCGACCTGCCGGGAATGATCGCCCCGCAGTGGCGCGTCTGGTCCCAGTACAGCGGCAAGTACGTCGGCCTGCCCACCGACGGCGACGTGTTCATGTTCTACTACCGCAAGGATCTGCTCGAGAACGCCGCTGAGCAGTCCGCGTTCGAGGACCGGTTCGGCCGGGCGCTCGAGGTGCCGACGACCTACGACGAGTACAACGAGGTCGTCGAGTTCTTCAACCGCCCCGACGACAAGCTCTACGGCGCGGTCGAGTGGAGGGTTCGCGGCGTCACCTACAACTGGTTCAACCAGCGGCTGTGGTCTGGTGGCGGCACCTACTTCGACGACGAGATGTCGGCGACGATCAACTCCGCGGCCGGTGTCCAGGCGCTCGAGGACATGAAGGCCCTCAACGAGTTCATGCCGCCCGACGTGCTCAGCTACGGCTACGTGGAGACCGTCGAGGCGATGGCCAACGGGTCGACCTTCTCCAACATCACCTGGCCGGCGGCGGGCAAGAACGTCTCCGACCCGAGCACGTCCAAGACGGTCGGCAAGTGGGGCTTCACCACCGTGCCGGGCTACGTCGTCGACGGCACCCCCAACCCGAAGTCGATCTCGGCGCCGGGTTACAACTTCATCGTCTCGGAGTTCTCGAAGAAGAACAAGGAGGCGGTGTACCTCTACGGCCAGTGGCTGGTCAGCCCCGAGAACCTGACGATCGCGGCGGCCAATCCGCAGGGCAACACCGACGCGATCCGCCAGTCGACCTTCGACAGCCCGAAGATGGCGAAGGTCTTCCCGGGCGCCCGCGGATACCTCCGAGCCCAGATGGCCAACCTCGAGCAGGCCGTGCCGGACCCGATCCTGCCCGGCTACGCCGAGTACACCCAGGCCCTGGAGATCGAGATCTCCACCTACATGACCAGCGACGGCTCGGCCCAGGACGCGCTCGACACCGCCGCCGAGAAGTGGGACGAGGTCACCGACGGCTTCGGACGCGACCAGCAGCTCGAGGTGTGGACCAGCTTCCTCGACGCCTACGACGCCTGATCGCTGTGCACCGCCCGCGGCTGAACAGAGATCGTGGCTGAAGCAGCCTCAGAGCGAAGCGCGGTCGAGCCTGCGCCGCCGGACCCCGAAGTAGGGGTTCGGCGGCGGCGGGGCTCGCCGACGCAGCCGCGGCTGCGCTGGGCGCTGGTGGCCCCGTCGGTGGTGCTGCTGGTGGCGATGACGGCGTTTCCGTTCCTCTACGCCGTCTACATCAGCACCCACACGTGGAAGACGACCTTCCCCGTCAAGCCATTCATCGGGCTCGACAACTACACCGGCCTGCTCAGCGGCGACGACCGCTTCTGGAACGCGGTCGTCAAGACGATCACCATCGGCGCTGGCGCGCTGACGCTCGAGTTCGCCTTCGGCATGGTGATGGCGATCGTCTTCTGGCGGACCTTCCAGCGCGCGCGCTGGGTCGCGACGCTGATCCTCCTGCCGATGATGATCGCCCCGGTCGTGGTCGGCTTCACCGCCCGGATGGCGTTCACCGACAGCTTCGGCTTCGTCAACCAGATCCTCTCGCTGGTGTTGCCGGGCGACGTCACCGCTCAGTGGCTGAGCGACCCGACGCTGGCCCCGCTGGTGATCATCGCCGCCGATGCCTGGCAGTGGGGCCCGTTCATGTTCCTGCTGCTGCTCGCCGGGATGCTCGCCGTGCCGGAGGACTCCGTCGAGGCCGCCGTCGTCGACGGCGCACGGCCCCACCAGGTGCTCTGGCACATCGTCCTGCCGAGCATGAAGTACATCATTCTCGTGGCGGCGGTCCTGCGCGGGCTCGACCTGCTGCGGATGTTCGACGTGATCGCGCTGGCCACGCGCGGTGGTCCCGGAACGGCCACCGAGACCCTCACCTTCTACATCTACAACCTCGGCTTCAAGTTCTTCGACCTCGGCCGCGCCGCCGCGGCCTCGATCCTGATGCTGATCGGCGTCAGCGTCCTGGTGATGGTCGCCGTCCGCTCCCTCCTGCGCAACCAGGCGGCGGCGTCGTGAGGTCCCGGCAGCCGACCGTCGCCGGCGTCCTGCGCGTGACGCTCAGCGTCCTGGTGCTGCTGCTCGCGATCGCGATCGCGCTGCTGCCGATCGCCTGGATCGTGCTGACCTCCTTCAAGCCGGAGAGTGAGTGGATCGCCGATCCGCCCGTCTGGATCCCGAGCGAGTGGACGCTCGACAGCTACCGTGCGATGTGGGAGGACGGTGGCGGCGGGGCGCTGCTCAACAGCGTGCTGATCGTCGGGCTCTCGACCCTGCTGGCGATGGTCCTCGGCTGCATGGCGGCGTTCAGCTTCTCCCGCTTCCACACCGGGGGACGCCACGTGATCGCGTGGATCCTCTCGGTGAAGTTCCTCCCGCCGGTGATCTTCGCGGTCCCGCTGCTGATCATGTTCACCGAGGTCGGTCTGTACAACAGCCGGTTCGGGCTGATCCTGCTCTACACGACCTTCCAGCTGCCGTTCGTGGTGTGGATGATGAAGGGGTTCTTCGACGAGGTTCCGCGCGAGATCGAGGAGTCGGCGCGGGTCGACGGCTGCTCGTGGATCGGCGTTCTGTGCCGGTTCTCGATTCCGCTCGCCGCCCCCGGACTGGTGGCCACGGCGGTGCTCACGTTCGTGTTCGGATGGGCGGAGTTCTTCCTGCCGCTGGTGTTCGCAAATCAGGAGAACTTCCCGCTCACAGTTCAACTCGCCGGCTACTTCAGCGAGTCACAGGGCCTCGAGTGGGGACCCCAGGCCGCGCTCAGCGTGGTCGGCATGGTCCCGATGCTGATCGCGGCGCTCGCGATCCAGCGTTTCCTGATCAGAGGCATGACATTCGGTGCCGTCAAGGGCTAAGGAGAAGTGCATCGCATGGCAATACAGATCAACCAGCATTTTCCACACTGCGCGCGCTGCGGAATCATGTTGCACAGCAGCCAGGATCGCATCGCCGCCCGCGCGGACGACGGAAGGCCGCTGGTCTTCTGCTCGGCGCTCTGCCGTGACGAGTACGTCGAACTAAACGGACTCGCCGACCCCGGCGAGTTGATCCCCGGCGTGACCAACGACGCCGGCAGAAAGGTGGCTCAGTGAGCGTCCGAGTAGGCATCGACGTCGGCGGCACCTTCACCGATCTCGCCCTCTTCGACGAGGAGAGCGGCGCGGTGCGTGTCGGCAAGGCGCCCAGCACGCCGCACGATCCGATCGAAGGCGTCACCGCCGTGCTCAACGGCGATGGGATCGACCCGAGCAGGGTCACCGATCTCGTGCACGGCACTACGGTCGCCACCAACGCCCTGCTGGAGCGCAAGCACCAGCTCCCTGGGCTGATCACCACGACCGGCTTTCGCGACGTCGTCTTCATCCAGCGGATGAACCGCAAGCACCACTACGACCTGCAGTGGGACAAGCCCGAGCCGTATGTGGAGCGTCGCAACTGCTTCGAGGTCGACGAGCGCACCGACGCCGAGGGCAACATCGTCACCGTCCTCGACGAAGACCAGGCGCGCGATCGGGTGCGCAAGCTGCGGGCGGAGGGCATTCGCGACATCGCCGTCTGCTTCCTCTTCTCCTACGTCAACCCGGCCAATGAGCTGCGGATGCGCGAGATCATCGCCGAGGAGCACCCAGAGGCGAGCGTCTCGGTCTCCCACGAGGTGTTCCCGCGCTGGCGCGAGTACGACCGGATGAGCACCACGCTCGCCGACGCCTACCTCAAGACGCTCGTCGACGCCTACATCGCCAACGTCGCGGGCGGCCTCGCGCCGATCGGGTTCGACGGCAACTTCCTGGTGATGAAGTCCAACGGCGGCCTGGTGGACCACCGCGCCGCGGCGGCCAAGCCGGTCGACCTGATGGTGTCGGGCCCGGTCGGTGGCGTGCTCAGCGCGCTGTACTTCGGCCGTCTCACCGGTCGCGAGAACCTGATCTCGATGGACATGGGCGGCACCAGCTTCGACGTCAGCCTGATGGCCGACGGAGAGGCCAAGCGGACGACCGAGTTCGAGATCGAGTGGGGCCTGCCGGTCTACACGCCGATGGTCGACGTGCGCACGATCGGCGCCGGTGGCGGCTCGGTCGCCTGGGTCGACAAGGGCGGCCTGCTGCGCGTCGGACCGCGCTCGGCGGGCTCGAGCCCGGGACCGTGCTGCTACGGCCGCGGCGGGACCGAGGCGACTGTCACCGACGCCAACGTGGCGCTCGGGCGGATCAACCCCGGCTACTTCCTCGGCGGTGACATGCAGCTCGACGCGGAGGCCTCGCGCACCGCGCTCGGGGTGCTCGGCGAGCAGCTCGGGATGTCGGTGGAGGAGGTCGCGGCGAGCGTCGTCGACCTCGTCAACTTCAACATGGTCGACGCGCTGCGCCTGGTCTCGATCGACCGCGGCCTCGATCCGCGCGACTTCACGCTGATCTCCTTCGGCGGCGCCTGCTCGCTGCACGCCGGCGACCTCGTGCAGATCATCGGCGCCGGCGACGTGCTGGTGCCGATCCACCAGGGCGTGTTCTCGGCGTTCGGGCTGATGACCGCCGACATGCGCGTCGACGAGTCCCTGACTGTGAGCTTCCGCTCGGACCTGATGGACCGGGAGCGGTTCAACGACGCGATCGAGCGGTTGACCGAGATGGCGCTGCGGCGGATCGGCGACGAGGGCTACCGCGGCCAGCCGCTGCTGGCTCCGACGGCCGAGATGCGCTACTTCGGCCAGAACTACAGCACCGACATCGCCGTGTCGCTGACCGACGGCCGGTTCGAGGATGCCGACTACGAGGCGACGATGGAGCACTTCGCGGCCGAGCACCGGCGGCTCTACGGCTACGACATCCCCGGCGAGCCGGTCGAGTTCGTCCACCTCAAGATGACGGCGATCGGGCCGGCGCAGAGCCCCGAGCTGCCGCGGCTCGAGCAGGGAGGCGAGGTCGCCGCGCGGGACGAGCGGGAGGTCTTCTTCCGCGACGTGGGCTGGATCACCACGCCCGCCTACGACCGCACGGCTCTCCCACCAGGCGGTGAGATCACCGGCCCGGCGGTCGTCGAGGAGGCGATGTCGACCACCCTCGTCCACCCGGGCCAGACGGTCGTGGTCGACGAGTGGGGCAACCTCGTGCTGACGGCGGCGAAGTCATGACCGAGACAGCGGCTGGGACCAACGGACAGGAGGCCACGATGGGCAACGGTGCGACCGAAGTCGACCAGGTGACGCTCCAGGTGGTCAACAACCACCTCGTCACGACGGCGCGCGAGATGGGCATCGCGATGCGCAACACCTCCTACTCGCCCCTGTTCAACGAGGGGCTCGACTTCTCGTGCGCGGTCTTCGACGGCGACGGAGAGATGATCGCCCAGGCGGAGTTCTGCCCGGCCCATCTCGGCGCGCTGATCTTCGTCGTCGAGTGGACGGTGATGGAGATCGGGCGGGAGAACTTCCACCCCGGCGACGTCGTTTTCCACAACGACCCCTTCCGGGGCGGCTGCCACCTGCCGGAGTACTGCGTGATCAAGCCCGTCTTCGCCGAGGGCGAGCTGGTCGCGTTCACCGCGTGCATCGGCCACATGACCGAGATCGGCGGCAAGGTGCCGGGCGGCTTCTCCGGCGACGCGACGGAGGTCTTCCAGGAGGGCCTGAGGATCCCGCCGCTGAAGATCGTCGAGGCCGGCGAGGACGTCGAGGCGGTCTGGAACATCATCATGGCCAACGTCCGCACACCGCGGATCTCCCACGGTGACCTGCGCGCCATGATCGGCTCGCTGCACGTCGGCGAGCGGCGCGTGCTCGAGCTCGTCGAGAAGCACGGACGGGCGGGCTTCAAACAGATCGGCGAGGCGATCAAGGACTACTCGGAGCGGCTGATGCGCGCCGAGATCGCCGAGATCCCAGACGGCGCCTACGAGTTCGAGGACATCGTCATCGACAACGACGGCGTCACCCAGGAGCCCGCCACCCTGAAGGTGCGGGCGACCGTCGCCGGCGACACGTTGACCGTCGACTACACAGGCTCCGATCCGCAGCGCCGCGGACCGGTCAACTGCACCTACGGCGTGACCGCCTCGGCGACCTACAACGCGCTGTTGCACCTCACCGACCACTCGATCCCCTCCAACCACGGCTGCTACCGGCCGGTGCGCATAATCGCCCCCCACGGGACGATCGTGAACGTCGCCTACCCGGGCGCCAGCGTGGGGGGCAACTCCGAGATCCATCCCCACCTCGTGATGGCGATCTACGGCGCGATGGCCGGAGTGCTGCCCGACCGGGTCTCCGCCCACGACGGCGGCACATCCGCGCTGGTCGCCGTCGGCGGCGTCGACCCCCGTACCGGCGAGGTGTTCGCGAACCTCACCAACGAGGGCTGCGGCTGGGGCGGACGGGCCACCAAGGACGGCAACAACGCGCTCTGCATCCCCAACGGCAACTGCGCCCTGCAGCCGGTCGAGATCCTCGAGACCCGCTATCCGATGTTCCACGAGGCGCTCAGCGTCAACGAGGGCACGGCCGGCGCCGGGCGCAACCGCGGGGGCTTCGGCTACTCACGCCAGTTCCGGGTGACGTCGGAGTACATGCGGATCTCCTGCTTCATGGAGAAGGTCAACGAGCGGCCCTGGGGTCTGTTCGGCGGCATGCCGGGCAAGAACTCGGCGATGATGGTCGCCCGCGAGGGGGAGGAGGGCTTCAGCACCTTCCCCGAGGCGTTCGGAGTCGCGTGTGAGGGGAAGTTCTCCGACGTCTACCTCGAGCAGGGCGACCGGGTGCGGATCAGCACCTCGGGGGGAGGGGGCTACGGCGACCCGAGCGAGCGCGGCATCGAGCTGATCGCCGAGGACGTCCGGCAGGGATTCATCCCGCCGCAGCAGGCGGAGGAGGAGTACGGGGCGGTCATCCGCTCCGATGGGACCGTTGACGAAGAGGCGACGTCGAAGCGTCGCGCACAGGAGGCCGTATAGATGGAGACGAGCGAACAGAAGGCGCCGGTCGCAGAGGGAGCCACACGTGTGACCGGCCTGCTTCCCCCGATCGCTACGCCGATGAAGGACGGCGCGCTGGATCTCGACAGCCTGCGCCGCCAGCTGGACTACCTCGAGCCCTACGTCGACGGGTACCTCGTCGGCGGCAGCGTCGGCGAGGTCGCGAGCCTGACGCTCGACGAGCGTGAGCAGCTGATGCAGGTCAGCGCCGAGCACGCCGGTGGCGAGCGGACGCTGGCGATGTCGATCTCCGACAACTGCATCGACCACTCCCGCCGCCTCGCGGAGGCGGCGGGCGAGACCGACGCCGACCTGCTGATGGTCTCCTGTCCGAACTACTTCGCCAACGACCTGCAGATGCTCGTCGAGTACTTCGGCGCGGTGGGTGAGTTCGCCACCGCGGACATCTGTATCTACGACAACCCGATCGCCAGCCATACGCTGCTGTCGGTCGCCGACATCGAGGCGATCGCCGACGCGGTGCCGCGCGTGACTCACGTCAAGCTGACCGACACCGCGATCGAGAAGATGGACGTTCTGCGTGAGCGGACCGACCTCGTGCTGCACGCCGGCGACGACGCGGTGCTCTGGCATCAGCTCACGCGGGGCGCGGACGGGGCGATGGTCGCCCTGCCGATGATCTTCCCCGAGTGCGCACGGCGCGTGTTCGACCTGATCGCCGCCGGCGACGACGACGCAGCCTTCGAGGAGTACGCGCAGGCGGCACGGTTCTTCCACCTCGCCCTCGGCGCGTCGGACTTCGTCGCGTCGATCAAGACGGTCCTCCACCACCGCGGCATCATCGACTCGCCGGAGATGCGGCTGCCGCTGGTCCCGCCGACCGCCCGGCGCCGCGACGAGTTCGTGGCGGCGCTCTAGCGAGATGGCGGTGCGCGCGTGAAGAGCCTCGTCTGGCACGGCGATCGCGAGCTCGCGATCGAGGAGCAGGACGATCCGCGCCCGGTCGCGGGCCAGGTCCTGCTCGACGTCTCGATCGCGGGGATCTGCGGCTCGGATCTGCACGGCTACCGCGGCCATCCCGGCCCGCGCGTGCCGCCGCTGGTGCTCGGGCACGAGGCGGTCGGGACGGTGCAGGGACGCGCTGGGCGCTTCGTGCCGTTCCCGATCGTGGCGTGCGGGCGGTGTCGGGCCTGTCGCGACGGCCAGCAGCAGCTCTGCGAGACCCGCGGCCTGCTCGGCCTCGACCGTCCGGGGGTCTTTGCCGAGCGGGTGGCCGTCGGCGAGGACGCGCTCGTCGCGGTTCCGGACCGGCTGTCGGACGAGGTCGCGGTGCTCACCGAGCCCTACGCCGTAGGCCTGGCGGCCGCCAACGCCGATGCGGTCGGCGCCGCCGACCGTGTGCTGGTGATCGGCGGTGGCACGATCGGCGCGTTGACGGCCCACGCCGCGAGTCGCGCGGGGGCGCGCGTCACCGCCGTCGACCCGGTCCCGCTGCGCCGCGAGGTCGTTGCCCGCCACGGCGCCGAGGAGGTGCTCGACGACGTAGCCGAGCTGCCCGACGGCGCCTTCGACGTCGTCGTCGACGCGGTCGGGATCGAGGCGACCGTGCAGGCCGCGGTGCGGGCGTCCCGCCGCGGCGGGACGGTCACGATCGTCGGTCTCGGCGCCGCGGAGGGCGTGCTGCCGATCGCCGCGCTGGTACGCGAGGGACTGACGTTGCGCGGCCACTACGCCTACACCCGCGCCGACTTCGAGCAGGCGGTCGAGGTCCTCGCCGACGACCCGCCGCCGCTGGACTGGGTGACGACCATGCCGCTCGACGAGGGCGCGCGCGGCTTCGCGGGCCTCACCGATCGCCCCGACGCCTTCGCGAAGGTCGTGCTCGAGGTCAGGGAGCCCAGATGACAGCCACTACCGGAGGAGAGAGCATGCGGGGCATCCAGCTCGACCGCGTGACCAAGGTCTACGACAACGGCGTCGAGGCCGTCCGCGGGGTCTCGCTCGAGATCGGCGCCGGCGAGTTCGTCGTCCTGGTCGGGCCGTCGGGGTGTGGCAAGTCGACGCTCCTGCGGATGATCGCCGGGCTCGAGAGCGTCAGCTCCGGCACGATCGCCATCGACGGGCGCGACGTCACCGACCTCGCGCCGCGCGTCCGCGACATCGCGATGGTCTTTCAGAACTACGCGCTGTACCCGCAGATGTCGGTGCGCCAGAACCTCGCCTTCGGCCTGCGGATGCGCAAGATGCCCAAGGACGAACGCAACCGCCGCGTCGCCGAGGTCGCCGAGGTGCTGGGTCTCACCGAGCTGCTCAACCGCCGGCCGGCCCACCTCTCCGGCGGCCAGCGCCAGCGTGTGGCGATGGGCCGCGCGATGGTCCGCGAGCCGGCCGCCTTCCTGATGGACGAGCCGCTCTCCAACCTCGACGCGAAGCTGCGCGTGAGCATGCGCGCCGAGCTCAGCCGTCTCCACGAGCGGGTCGGGGTCACCACCGTCTACGTCACCCACGATCAGGTCGAGGCGATGACGCTCGGACAGCGGGTCGCCGTCCTGAGGGACGGGCTGCTGCAGCAGTGCGCCAGCCCGACCGAGCTCTTCGACCGTCCTGAGAACCTGTTCGTCGCGGCGTTCATGGGGTCGCCGACGATGAACCTCGTCCAGGCGACGATCGCCGACGGCAAGGCGCGGTTCGCGGGCTTCGAGGTGCCGCTCGACGCCTTCGCGGTCGCCGACGGCGAGGTCATCCTCGGGATCCGTCCCGACGACCTGGCGATCGCCGACCCGGCCGAGGATGGCGCGGGCAAGGTCTTCTCCGCGGAGATCGAGGTCGTCGAGGAGCTCGGGGCCGAGAGCCTGGTCGTCTTCGCGATCGACGCGCCGCCGGTCACCGCCGAGGCGGTGATGGCGGCCCGTGAGGACGACGACGAGGCGCGGCTGCTGCTCGACGACCGGCGCACGCTCTGGACCGCACGCGTGCCGGGCCGGCGGTCGGTGCGCGTCGGCGACAGGCTCAGCTTCGCGATCGACGTCGCCCACCTGCACCTCTTCGACCCCCGCAGCGGGGACACTCTCCGGCATGGCTGACCAACAGGGCAGCACGATCGCCCGCCCGGGCAAGATCGTCGCGATCGGGCTCAACTACATGGACCACGTGCGCGAGACCGGCATGGAGGCGCCGCGGGCGCCGCTGGTCTTCACGAAGTTCACGACCAGCGTCATCGGTGACGGCGACCCGATCGTCATCGACCGGTCGGTCACCGAGCGGGTCGACTGGGAGGTCGAGCTCGCGGTGGTGATCGGACGCACCGCCCGCCGTGTCGCGGTCGCCGACGCGCTCGACCACGTCGCCGGCTACACCGTCGCCAACGACGTCTCGGCGCGCGACGTCCAGTTCGCCGACGGCCAGTGGGTGCGCGGCAAGAGCCTCGACAGCTTCTGCCCGCTCGGGCCGGTGCTCGTCGCCGCCGCCGAGATTCCCGATCCGCAGGCGCTCCGGCTGACCACCCGCGTGAACGGCGAGATCGTCCAGGACTCGTCGACCTCGGAGATGGTCTTCGGGGTCGCGGAGCTGATCTCCTACTGCTCGCACAGCTTCACGCTCGAGCCGGGCGACGTCGTGCTCACCGGTACCCCGTGGGGCTGCGGCGAGTTCATGGATCCGCCGCGTGGACTGCACGGCGGCGACGTCGTCGAGGTCGCGATCGAGGGGATCGGCCTGCTGCGCAACCCGGTGGTGGAGGAGGGGTGACCGCTGGGCTGGAGGCCGACCTGCGCGCGCTGGTCGGCGACGCCGGCGTCGCCCGCGCCTCGGACTCCCGCTTCCACCGTGACGCGACCGAGACCCAGGGCCTTCAGGGCACGCCCGACGCGGTCGTGCTGCCCGCGAGCACCGACGAGGTGGCGGCGGTGGTGGGCTGGTGCTACGCCCGCGACCTGGCGATCGTGCCGCGCGGCGGCGGGAGCGGCTTCGCCGGCGGCTGCGTGCCCGTCGAGGGTGGCGTGGTGGTCGACCTGCAGCGGATGCGCCGGGTGCGCGCGCTCGATCCGCTGCTCTGGCGGATGCAGGTCGAGGCCGGGCTGCGGACGAGCGAGATCCACCGGCTCGCGCGCGAGAACGGACTCTGGTTCCCGCCCGATCCGGGCGCGGCGGAGCAGTCTCAGATCGGCGGCAACATCGCGACCAACGCCGGCGGCCCGCACGCATTCAAGTACGGCGTCACCGGCCGTTGGGTGACGGGCCTGGAGGCCGTCGTGGCGCCGGGGGAGGTGATCGAGGTCGGGGGTCCGCTGCGCAAGGACGTCGCCGGCTACGACATCGCGAGCCTGCTGATCGGCTCGGAGGGGACCCTTGGGATCGTCACCGCGGCCTGGCTGCGCCTGATCCCCGCGCCCGCGGCGGCGGCCCCCGTCGTCGGCGCGTTCGCCGACGCACGTACGGCGTGCGACGCGATCGAGGCCGTCTTCGCCAGCGGCGTGGTGCCGAGCGCGATCGAGTATCTCGACGTCGGCGCGCTCGCCGCGGCGCGCGGCACCTACCCGTTCGAGCTGCCCGACGGCGATGCACTGCTCGTGCTCTGCGAGGCCGACGGCACCGAGGCGGAGGCGGTGGCCGGCGCGGCCGAGCTGCGGGCGGCGCTCGAGGAGGGCGCGATGGCCGTCCACTCACCGAGCGATCCGGCCGAGGTGGCGGCGCTCTGGCGGTGGCGCGACAGCGTCTCGATCGCCGTCGAGGCACGGCGCGGCGGCAAGGTCAGCGAGGACATCGCGGTCCCGCTGGACCGCCTCGCCGACGCGATCGAGGCGACGTTGACGATCGGTGCCGAGCACGGCCTCGAGGCGTGCAGCTGGGGCCACGCCGGCGACGGCAACCTGCACTCCACGTTCCTGGTCGACCCCCACGACGCCGACGAGGTCGAGCGCGCCCACCGCGCCGCGGCGGCCCTGTTCGCGGCCGCGGCCGAGATGGGCGGCTCGATCACCGGCGAGCACGGTGTCGGCTGGGTCAAGCGGGGCAACCTCGAGCTGCAGTGGCCGCCGGCCGCGATCGAGCTGCACCGCGCGATCAAGCGGACGCTCGATCCGAAGAACCTGCTTAATCCCGGCAAGAAGACCTGACGGCGGCCGCTCGGCGGGGCGGGGATACTGCGGGCGTGAGCGAGCGCAACGTGCTGGGCGGTCCGCTGGATGCCTGCGGGACCGAGCCCCTGACGGGCTTCTTCCGCGACGGCTGCTGCCGGACCGGCGCCGACGACCTGGGCAGCCACACGATCTGCGCGGTTGTGACGGCCGACTTCCTCGAGCATCAGCGCAGCATCGGCAACGACCTCGGCACGCCGCGGCCCGAGTACCGCTTTCCGGGACTGGCCCCCGGCGACCGCTGGTGCGTGACGGCCGCCAACTGGCTGCGCGCCCACGAGGCCGGCGCGGCGGCGTTCGTGGTGCTCGCCGCGACTCACGAGCGCGCCTTGGAGATCGTCGCGCTGGAGATCCTGCGCGAGCACGCGGTCGACGTACCGGCAGACCCCGGCACGCTCGGCGGCTGAGCGCGACGGCGCCGCATGCCCACCGGCTCGCGCGGAGGATCGTTGGGGGTATACCCCCAACGATCCACCGCGCGTCT